>ERZ773224.4466-NODE-4466-length-10691-cov-3.050113_pt1 | contig 10691 bp, 10 predicted proteins | sample MGYA00580526_ERZ773224 | MGnify/ENA primary metagenome ERZ773224 (study PRJEB29015, sample SAMEA2737743) | human gut metagenome | biome: human gut; feature: human-associated habitat; material: faeces | place: China | collected 2012 ...
ATTCAAAAACGCAAACAAACTGTTGATACTTGCAAGGATAGAATTTACGCTACGTACTGCATAATTTTCTTGCAAGTGACTTTTGTAAGCAATTACGATTTCTTTTGTAATGGTCTTGTCTTGTATATATACTGAAAATGCTCTTATATCTCGAATATATTTTTCAATTGTTGCCACTCTTTTTTCTTGTAGTATTAAATTATTCCTATAATCGTCAATAATTTCTTCTGTTAAAATTCGTCTTTCCAATGTATTTACCTCCTAATAAATGATAATCATATTGTACCCAAAAAGTCTGAATTCAAAATTATTTCTTTAATTTTAGATAAATACAAAGTGTAAGCAGAAGAAGTGCATTATTTTACTTAAAAAGAATTAAGGAGAAACTTGGGTGGATGAGTTCGATACAGTATCGTCTCAACACCTTGGCTGCATAAAAATAGCGTAGCAGTCATAAAACTACTACGCTATATAAAGTCTAACTTTTTTGGGGTCACATCAGCTACTTATGTGATTACATACTCTTTTTTATGACTTTTTATAAATAATAAAAAATTGTTGCAGATCATTACAAAAATGATGTTATGTGTGCTATAATATATTTTGTATAAAGTCTATTTCTATTTTCTCTGCATATACAGTAATAGGAGCTGATATGGTGAGAAGAAAAGGTTATATTTTTGTACTGTCCACAACACTGATACTTTGCTTTATTGTTATGATATTTACAGCAGTAAGCCAAAGTTCGGTTATGACTAATACAACTGAATGTAAGAAAAATTCAGTAATAGTAATTGATTGTGGTCATGGTGGGGAAGACCCCGGAGCAGTTGGAGTAAATAATGTTTATGAAAGTGATGTTAATTTATCATTTGGTTTAAAGTTTAATGATATTCTTAAACTAAATGGTTATGATACTGTTTTAACTCGTAATGACAAAAATGATATTGCAGATAAATCGCTTGATACAATAGCTAAAAGAAAGTCCGATATGTACAAAAGACTTGACATTTATAACAGTAGTCTTAAGAATGTAGCTATTAGTATTCATCAAAATATTTTCCCTGCAAAGTCTTGCTCAGGCACTCAAGTTTTTTATTCAAAACAAAACCCACTTTCTAAAGTCCTTGCAGATAATATCACAACTTCTGTTGTATCTAATTTGCAAAATGATAACGAAAGAATTAGCAGAGAATCAAACGGTATTTTTCTATTAGATAATGCAAAAGTACCGGCAATAATTGTTGAATGTGGTTTCTTATCAAATGAAAATGAAACATATTTACTATGTGACAAAGAATATCAAAAGAAATTTTCTTATTGCCTTTTTCAAGGATTAATGAATTCAAATTTATAAAGGAATGTAACTATGGCAAAAATTAAAAGTGTTTATATATGTTCAGAGTGTGGCTATGAATCACCTAAATGGTATGGCAAATGCCCTTCCTGTGGTGAATGGAACACTATGAATGAAGAATTAGTTGACAAAAAAGCCTCTATAGTTCAGAAAAGTATTACTAAGTCCTCATACTCAAAACCTGTAACTATAAATACTATTGATACTAATGATGAAGAAAGATATAACACAGGTTCTGAAGAACTAGACAGAGTTCTTGGTGGTGGTATTGTTAAAGGTAGCCTTGTATTACTTGGTGGTGATCCCGGTATCGGTAAGTCAACAATATTACTTCAAATTTGCGAAAAGCTTGGTGATTCACTAAAGATACTTTATGTGTCAGGTGAAGAGTCAAAAAGACAACTTAAACTTAGAGCACAACGACTAGGTGTAAATAATGAAAATATTTACATTATGACCGAAACTGATGTTGAGATTGTTGCAGAACAAATTAAGATTGAAAAGCCTGATCTTGTTATGATTGACTCAATCCAAACTATGAATTTAACTACACTAAATTCATCACCGGGTTCTGTAACACAAGTTAGAGAATGTACAAATCTACTTATGCACACTGCTAAGGACCTTGATATTCCTACCATTGTAGTTGGTCATGTAAACAAAGAAGGTTCTATTGCAGGTCCTAAAGTTTTGGAACATATTGTTGATGCAGTTCTTTATTTTGAAGGTGACAAGCAAATGTCATACAGAATTTTAAGAGCAGTTAAAAACAGATATGGTTCTACTAATGAAATTGGTGTATTCCAAATGACAGATAAGGGACTTTCTGAAGTGGAAAATCCATCAATGATGTTGCTTTCAGGAAGACCTCACAATGTTTCTGGTACTTGTGTAGCTTGTACTATGGAAGGTACGAGACCAATCTTAGCAGAAATTCAAGCACTTGTTACTACTTCCGGTTATGGTACACCTAGAAGAATGTCAACAGGCTATGACTATAACCGACTAGCTCTTATTATTGCAGTCCTTGAAAAGAGAGCAGGTTTCTATTTTTCTAATAGTGATACCTATATTAATGTAGTTGGTGGTTTACGACTTGATGAACCTGCTGTTGACTTGTCAGTTGCTATGGCATTAATCAGTAGCTTAAAGGATGTTCCAATTCCTGAAAATGCACTGGCATTTGGTGAAATCGGTCTTGGTGGGGAAATTCGTTCTGTTGCAAATGCTCAAGCTAGAATTAACGAGGCATCAAGATTAGGCTTTACAAAAATCATTATTCCATATCACAATTTAAAGAATGTAAGTTCTGATACTGCTACAATCTATGGAGTAAAAAACATTAGAGAAGCCTATGAGGCAATGCTTGATGAGTAATTTTAAACCTAATTTACCACAAGATAATGCAAAATTAGTTGTTATGTCAACTAATAATAAAGAATTGGTAAATAGGGTAGAGGAGTTAGGTATAAAAGTCCTATCTTCTGAGAATTTAGGTAAACTGTTGATATTTGAACAATATCATACTGATTTACAATTTTTACATTATAATAAAGATACAGTATTTGTACTTAATGAATGTACAAGCCTTAAAGAAAATCTAAAAAAGTATTTTCCCAATGTAATTGAAATCAGTAAAAATATTGAAAAAGATTATCCCAATAATGTAATGCTAAATTGTGTTGTACTAAACGATAAGCTAATTTGTAATTCGAAAACTATTGCAGATGAAGTCTTACAAATGGCTATTAAGGACAATCTAAAAATCATAAATGCAAATCAAGGTTACACAAAATGCTCAACTTGTATTGTAAATGAAAATGCTATAATCACATCAGATAAATCTGTTTACAAGTCATGTAGAAATGAAATGGATGTATTACTAATAAGGCAAGGTTACATAGAATTACCGGGAGTTGATTATGGATTTATTGGTGGCAGTTCATTTAAATACAATAGAAACACATTGGTGTTTACAGGAAATATAAAACTGCATCCGGATTATGAAAGCATAAAATCATTTGCACAAAATTACAATGTGGAATTGCTCAGCTTAACTGAAAACACTATGATTGATATTGGCAGTATAATTCCAATAGATTGATAGGTTCATTATAGATACAGTATTTTGCAAAATCTTAGTATTTATGGGATTAGTCCTTAATTATATAGTGATTGCCTCTATTCTTATTTAGGACTCCCCTAAATTATACAAAATATTCATTTTGTATAATTTGCATATAAATAGATACCTATCCCTCTCATTTAAATATTCAAAATTTAAAATTAAAGAAGGTGAAAATTTGGCAGTAAATTTTAGAGATGAAGCACCGGAAATTGTAAAAGACTTTTTGTTCTATTTACAAACTATAAAAGAAAAATCTCCACGAACTATAAATGAGTATTATTTAGATTTAAGAATGTTCCTAAGATTTATTAAAGTTCTGCGTGGTAATGTTAAATGCGAATTTGATAAAATTAAAATTGATGATGTTGATATTGATTTTCTAAAAGAAATCACTTTAACCGATATTTATGAATTTATGAATTATCTGATAAGTGATAGAAATATGAAAGCAGCAGGTAGATCACGAAAAGCTTCTACCCTACGAACATTTTTTAAATATTTGACAGTTAAAAAACATTATTTAGATTATGACCCAACAAAAGAACTTGAAATGCCAAAACAGACAAAGGCTTTGCCAAAGTATTTAACTCTTGAACAAAGTCTTGAATTACTTAATGCTGTTGAAGGTAAACATAAGGAACGAGATTATGCTATAATCACAATCTTTTTAAACTGTGGTTTGCGTTTATCAGAACTTGTTGGACTGAATGTTACAGATATACGCAACGATAACACAATTAGAGTTCTTGGTAAAGGTAACAAAGAAAGAATTGTTTATCTTAATAATGCTTGTATAAATGCTATTAATGATTATCTAAAGGTTAGACCTGCTGATGGTTTAAAAGACAAAAAGGCATTGTTTATCTCCTCTCAACTAAAGAGAATGAGCCCCAAAACTGTACAAGCTATGGTATATAAATATCTTGAAAAGATTGGACTGGATAGTCAGGGTTATAGTTGTCATAAGCTAAGACATACTGCTGCAACACTTATGTATCAGCATGGTAATGTGGATATTAGAGTGCTGAAAGATATTTTAGGTCATGAAAATTTAGGCACAACCGAAATATACACTCACCTATCTAATAAGCAACTTGAAGATGCATCAAAGAGTAATCCATTAGCTAATGTAAAACCAAAGAAAGATAAGGAAAAGTAAAATGAAAATTTATTTAGCAAGTCCATTCTTTAACGAAAATGAATTAGAGAATGTTAAGATAGCAGAAAAGATACTTACAGAAAGAGGTTTTTCTCTCTTCTCCCCTAGACTAAATGAAGTCAGAACTGATGAAAATACTCAGCAGTCTTGGTGGTCAAAAGAAACATTTATGAATGATAAGAAGTTCATTGATTGGGCTGATGTTGTTGTAATGCTTTATTATGGAGGTTACAGTGATAGTGGTACTGCATGGGAATGTGGATATGCTTACGGCACAAATACACCTGTGGTTGTTGTGCAACTTGGTGAAGATTCCAACCTTATGGTTCATGAAGGTTGTCACAGTAACATTACTTTAGAAGAATTGAAAACATATGATTTTGAAATGTTACCTACAAAGCCTTATAAAGGAAAAATGTTTTAATTATATAAAAGCCTTGGATTATTTCCAAGGCTTTAATACTATGATTTTATTTAAGTGATAATACAGAATCTAAATCTTTTACTGTCATTACAGTAGTCTTTGTAAAAGCAACCACTAAGTGTTACCAAAATTAATGTTAAAGCTAACACTAATATTATTCTACCTTTTTTTCATAACAACCTCACTTTTTTATTTCATTCTTGGTGAAAAATAATCTTATCACCTTTCTTTATACTATCAAGTCCGGCCTTTGCAACTCTTTTCCTGTACACATAATCAATCACTACAGTAATAGACTTTTTATCATTCCCATTATATGTATATTCTCCACCAAACAAGCTATCTCCATCATTAGTATCAGTATCAACACTTAAAAGTCCGGGCTCTCCATTACCATCAATGCTAATAATTACAAGATTATCTTTGCCTTTGTATGTAGCTTTATATCCTCCTCTGCCATCAAGTTGCTTTTTATTGTCACATGTAAAGGAAAACTTTCCATCATCACTCTTCCATACTTTACTATACTTTTTATCGTACTCATCTGCACCGTAAGGACCGGGAACAGCACCAACATCAGAAGTTGTGGTATCATTATCATTAAATGCATAGTATATACCTTTATTTTTTGCCCATTTTTCAGCTACAGTACCCTTATAACAATAAACAAGAACATTTCCTGAATTATCTGTTCCGAAATCAGCATCAATTTTCTTGATATTTTTGCCAAAATAAATTTGATAATTACCATATAACATTTGATTTATAGGTTCAAAATTTTCAATGTTATCAGCAACTATATAAAAATCTTCGCCATCTTCATTATTATAGTAATCATAAAAATTTATGTATAATAAAGTTTTCATATCTTTAGTATATATAATATTATCTATATAAGTATAATATGGATTGTTTTTATCAATTTTAACTGATGCAAAGTCATTTTCATACTTGCCGGTAAATCCGGTTGTATCTCCATCGCAAGAAACCCAAAGTACATCGCTAGTAACATATTTTACTGTTGATGGAATTGTGATTTTACAGTCTTTAATACCTGCAAATGCTCCGTAAATTTGATTTTCACCATTATACTTTTCATTACTGATAAAGTTTCCTAGCATAATAACAGGTTTATTGTCTAAAGTTTTAGGTATTTTAATTGTATTATTATGGCCTAAGTAACGATTGATACAAACACCATCAAGATAGTTGGTAATTAAATAATCACCACATACACGAGAATTCTTTTTATAGTATTCTTGTGATTTTTCATCTTCCAAATTGCTAACCAATCCAAAACTGTTCATATCTTTACAACCGGTTTTACTGTTGCTTATGTAATTAGAATAACCTTCTTCATTCTTATAATCACTATTATAATCCTTAAAAGAACAACCGGTAAAAAGAATTGCTAATATTATAAAACTAACAAATAATAAATTTCTTTTCATAACAGACACCTCCGTATCTTTAGCTATATTATATGCCAATGAATAATAAAATCAATTGTCATATTATACAAATGTTGGATAATATAATTATTAATTTGAACAAATTAATTGCTATAAATAATAGAATAATACCTCTATCTATTAATAATACTTTTGAAAATCTTAAAGTGTTGCAAAATTTTATAATTATTTTGAAAAAATAGAAAAGCCACAACATTTCTGTTGTGACTTTTCAAAGGTGTGTAAGTTATAACAAATAAAAATCCAGTAACTTTTATAAGTAGTATTAATTGTACTTATTATTACTTATTTCTATTTGAAATATATTTCTTTAGTGATTCAGGTTCTTTTGGTTGACCTGAGAAATTGTATGATGCAGTATTGCAAGAAACCTTTACAGCGTGTAAAGACATTTTCTTAAGTGCTTCACTAATCTTTTCTTTCATTTTTTTCATCTCCTTTTTTCAAACTTTCTATAATAATCAGCACATCCACACATATTATTGTAGGATATACAATGATTAATATGTTGTTTTGATAAATAGTTAGCAAGATGATTGGCAATATAGCGTTTATACATAGAGAAATGATTGAAAGTATCTTTTGCTTTTTATAATTTAATATTGATTTGCCTTTGCTTTTTACCGGACTCATTAAGATGAATAATATAAAGGATAAAAGCAAAGTTATAATAGCGATTAATATAATTGTTCTATTAGGGAAAGCTAGCATAATATCAGCAGAAAATAGAACTAACAAATAATATGCAATTGTTACTATAAAACACTTTAAATAAGAGTTTGCGTGATAACCACCACTAAATACTCTTATGCTTGAGAAAGAAATAATAAAAATTATTGTATCTATTAATTTTCCCGTTAAAAGTCCAATTAACAATAGACTAATTGTTTCAATTACAGATGATACTAACAGTTCAAAACCATAAATATATATATCAAGTGGAATTTTATCACTATCATTACAAACAGAAAGTGCTATTCTTTCGGAAAGTCTATGTAACATATACACATCACCTACGAAAAGAGTAGCACATTTTCACACACTATGTATTAACTTGGTAAAAATCAGTGGTTTTCTGGTAAACTTCTATTATCCAAAATCACAGTAATTATAAATTCTTTATTTCTTTCTTTTATAATTACATCTCCATTATATTTATGAGCAATGCTATTAATTATTGTGATTCCTTTACCATGATTATCTTTATCTTTCTTATCGGTTTTTAGTGAAGGATTATTAAATAATACTGAATCAAGTATATTGTTTCTACATTTTATGACGGAATAAGAACCTTCATACCCTGTAGAAAAATTAATTTCATTGTTTTTTACTTTGTTTTTAGATAAATATGAAATTGCATTATCAAGAATATTACCGATTAATGAAATAATATCAGAACTGTTTTTAAACATTTTTAAGTCATTAGTAATGCTTAGTTTAACGGGTATTCCATAGCTTTTAGCTTTTTCAATTTCAACATTTAGTACTGCGTTTAATAAATAATTTTCAGTATTCACTATTGTTCCTATAGATGTGTACTTATTAGTTAAGCTATGACAGATATTATGTGCTTCATCATAATTTTCTTCTTCAATTAAAGCATCAATACAGGAAATATTATTCTTCATATCATGTTTTAACAATTTAATAGTTTCAATTTGGCTATTAGAACTGATTATATTTTGTTTATATAAATTAGCTTTCTGTTCTGATAATAATAGTTTAGTTTTAATTTCATTATCCTTATTTATTCTGGCTATCATAAACCAAACTATTCCTGCAATTACAATCATACTGACACTAATAATTGAAAGTAAGATAATTATGTTAGATTGGAAATTTGTAAGTATCATTACATACATAGTTATGTACAAAATCATCATAGCTAATAGTGGTATAGCCACAAATGCAATCACATTAGAAACTTTCTTCAAGCTATATGCTTTAGCTTTAGTTCGCCACATTATAAATAGAACTACCATTGCGCTTAGATTAGCAAGAATAACAAATAAATATCTAAACAAGCTTGACTTTGTAATTAATTCTTCAAAAGTTACACCTGAAATTATGGATGATGAATAAACAAAACCATATGATATGATTGTACTTATTAATGATACTATAAATGGAAGTATTAGTTTAATTGCCAATTCACCTTTAAGACAAGTAATACAATATATTTCATATAATATAATTCCTATAAACATATCAAGCATAACAATGTTAGGGTGATTGTATGTAAAATATGTTAGAACTGCAAAATTAAGTGCAATAAATATTGATAAAAGAATTATATTCTTCCTTGTTGAAAACTTACCACCTAAGAATAACAGAAAGAATCCTACAAAATAAATAGACTGTAATAAATTGACGGTTATTTCAAAAACATAATTAAACATCCCTATCACCTATCCAGTTAAAAAATTCAGTTTTCACTGCTTCTTTGTATTTCTTGTTAAGAGGAACACTAATATTGTTTTTTAATAAAATACTGTCACTGGCTATGTATTGAATATAATTATTATTAACAACATAACCAATGTGTGGTCTAACAAACCCGTAATCACAAATCTTTTTGAATTCTTTATTTATGTTGCTTCTAACCTTATAATCACCGTTTTCAGTATGGAAAATCACATAATTATTAATTTTATCCAGAAAAATAATATCATCAACATTAACAGCTACATCTTTTCTACCTGCATGTAAAAAGATAGTATTGTCATCTATTCTTAAAGAATCATTAATATGCTTTATACATTCAGCTACATCAGTTTCCATACTGCTTTTTCTGATAAAAGTATAAGGATAACTTTTTAGTGCTTCAAAAACAAGTTCATCATGACTTGTAACAAATACAAATAAAGGTACTTGAGAATTACCTTTTAATTTATTTATTTTTTCAGCAGTTTCAATACCATTGCAGAAAGGCATTTCAATATCAAGAAAAATAAGATGAAACTGTGAATAGTTAGATAAAATATCCATACCGTTTGAATATTTCTGTAATGAATATTCTATTTTTGACTGATTACAAGTCTTAGCTATAATATTGGACAACTTATTTACAAATACCATATCGTCATCCACAACTGCAATTTTTAGCATTAATCCACCCCTACTTTAATATAACAGATTATACGATTTATTTCAAGAAAGATAAGAAATTATACTTTTAAGAAGTTATTAACCAGCAAAAAACCACAACCATATAATGCTGTGGTTTTTAGGAAGGTGTTTATTATAAAAATCTAGTTATAAGTAATTTTATTACAATCCCTGTTCAAAGACATAAAGGTATAGGTCTTCAAGGGTTGGTTTTACAATTTTAGAATAGTGATTTTCAGGAGAGTTATCTGTCACTAATCTAACAACAATCTTTTCACCATTATGATATAGGTTAGAAACTCTGTAATTATCTTGATAATACTTTAGTTCTTCCCTATCAATTTCAACTTCAACTACCTTGTTTTCAATTTCACTTACAAGGTTTGGACAAGTATCATGAGACACAAGTTTACCTTGCTTTAGTAGGATAATTTCCTTGGCAATAAATTCAATGTCAGATACCACATGAGTTGAAATCAAAACGATTTTATCTTCAGCTATTTCACTAATAAAGTTACGAATTCTAATTCTTTCCTTTGGGTCAAGACCGGCAGTAGGTTCATCAAGAATAAGAATCTTTGGGTCATTAAGTAACGCTTGAGCAATCAAGGCTCTTTGTTTCATACCACCGGAAAATCCACCTAGCTTTTTGTGTGCAGAATCGGTTAAATTAACAGTATCAAGAAGTGAAGTGATTTTGTCTTTTGCTTCTTTTTTCTTAAGACCTTTAAGTGCTGACATATACCACAAGAATCGATTAAGAGTAAAGTCGTCATAAAGACCTTGTTGCTGAGGCATATAACCAAGAACAGTTCTGTAATTCTTGCCTAGTTTCTTAATATCTTCATCATTATAAAGTACTTTGCCACTATTAGAATTTAGATTATCAGTAATGATGTTCATTAATGTTGACTTACCTGCACCATTAGGACCAAGAAGGCCATATACACCGGGAGTAAGTGTTACACTAAAATCATCAAGTGCTTTTACAGTACCCTTTTTATATGTTTTCCTTATATTTGTTATTTCTAGTTTAGGCATTT
>ERZ773224.4468-NODE-4468-length-10687-cov-9.052389_pt1 | contig 10687 bp, 7 predicted proteins | sample MGYA00580526_ERZ773224 | MGnify/ENA primary metagenome ERZ773224 (study PRJEB29015, sample SAMEA2737743) | human gut metagenome | biome: human gut; feature: human-associated habitat; material: faeces | place: China | collected 2012 ...
CATTTTCTGCCACAGCCTTCTCAGTCACCTTACTTGCATCTGATTTATCCGTTGTTCCGTTCTTATCATCCGTCTCATCTGCGGTCTCATTCAATGGCATAATATCATCATTCGAATAAATTTCATCAATTGTTGTAACTAATCTAAGGTTTCCTTCATACTCGTCAATGCTGAAAGAATCGTTCAGCATTCCCTTGATCTTCGTCTGCGCAACACCAGCAAGCTTTCCGTCTGTATAAGAAATCTTGCGAATCAGCGTTCTGCTCACATCTGAATCTTCATAATAATTACTTGTAATATAAATATTATTTTCGCTCACATAGCACACATCTGAATAACCAAAGACTGCCTTACTGTCTGTTTTTTCTGACGGATCATCTAATGAAAATGCTGTAATGATCGTATATTCATTTCCTTCTGCTTCCTGTGGCATATAAATATTTTCTGCTTCAATAGATTTTCCCTGCACTTCCGGAATATACCACAGATCTCTTGCTGTAACATTGTCTTCATAAGGATGGAACTGACTAAGCACATAGACATATCCATCCACAATCCGGGATGTATTATATCCTCCGCTCTGTTCCATGTTACCGATCTCTTTCGGATTTGACGGGTCACTGATGTCATATACCTGGACATACGTATTGTTCTCATAATATCCATCATAAGCTTCTGAATCCTCTGAATTTCCCACCTGTCTTCCTAATGTTCCAAACAGAACTAATTTATCATCCTGTACATAAATGTCTTCTACATAGCGTTCTGCATCCTGTTCGATCGAGGCCAGCTTTTCCATTGCCCCATTATCAATAGCTGTAATCGTCACAACACTCCGACACAGTGTATAAATGTTTTTTCCATCGGTTTTGACAATATCGGCTTCCCCCACGCCGTTCTCACGGACATTCGTGTCCGAATAAGCTCCGGTATCACTAACATTACTGCTTTCTGCTGTTGCTGCGTCTGCCGAAGACGCACTTTCATACAGTCCGATAGCCATACTGTTGTTATCCCGTGCCATCTGCTTATTGTACTCTTTGATACACTTTTCAATTTCTTTATAATCTTTCGCTGTTATAAGTGTCTGGGTTGTCTCTGTCTGATCTGCTGCTGATGCAATTGTTGCTGCATCTAATGTTGTGTTGTTTCCTTTGTTGATCTGCTTGATTCCAACTGTCGCTCCAACTATCACACAGACACATGCCGCTGCTGCGATCGGTACGATACGTTTCCAGTTCTTTTTTGCTTTTGATCCCTGTTGCTTTTCTTCCTGTCTTGCCTGAAGCATTTTCTGAATTGCTTCCGGTTCCAGTGAGTCCGGAAGAATCACATCATCTGCCATCTGTCTCAAATCTTGTTCTAAACGCTTTTCATTCTCAATCTTCTTATTGTTCTTTTCTCTATTTTCTTCCATCTTTTCCGCCTCCTTCTTCTATTCTTTTTTCAAACCCATCTCTTATAAGATCATCCTGTACGATCATCCTGCTTCCAACATCTTACGCATCTTTCCAAGTGCCCTGCTTTTCTTTGATCGAACCGTTGCAGCATTCATCTCAAGCATCTGCGCAATTTCCTCACTTCCATATCCAGCGAACACAGAATACGAAAGTATCATACGCTCTTCTTCCTCAAGCCTTGCAAATGCTTCCTTCACATCAAAATGCTGCTCATAGTCCGGTTCATGTCCAGCCTCTAGTGTCTCTTCCTCTGATGCATGATTTCCACGCTTTCCCAACATTTTTCTGCATTGATTTCCTAAAATTGTAAAGATCCAGCTTTTAAAACTACTCTCATTCTTGAGCTTCGCAATATTTTCAAATGCAGATATAACGGTCTCACTTACCGCGTCTTCTGCATCTTCTGTATGCTTCATCATATATAATGCGAATTTATACATTTCCTTGCAAACGCCGGCATATAACAGGGAAAATGCTTTCGTATCTCCATTCTTCGCCTTGCGAACCAATTCCTCTTTGAATTGTATTTCCCTTGAATTTTCTTTATAAATTATATCTACCTTTATATATCCTTTTTTCTTCAGTGAATTAATTATTCTTGATGCTTGTATTTTTGTAATATTTAATAATTCGCTTATATTTCATATGGTATCCATACTCCTTTAAATTCTTTCAATATTTATTTTTCTTCCCAATCAATTGCTCCACAATCGCTTTTGTGCTACTTAAAAGCAGAATTTGATAAAAACTTTATCGATATCGAAAATTATAGGCAATATCAGGCATTTTATTTATTCATCCAAAGATGATGACTTTACGGGGGTAAAATCTCCTGGATGTGAAAAAAATACCAACCATTTTCCTTTATAATCATTTAATTTTACTGGTCCGAATGTAGTAATTGCTTCAAAATCTGGTGCTCTTTGACCTATTTTTACATTTCCGTTCATCATTAACTCATAATCCATAAAACAAATAAACTCCTTTCATATTTTATATATTTTATGAAAAAAGTTTATTTTAGTTACCATTAATTAAATTACTATTTTGTTATAGCTGTTCCATTTACATATAATTTATATCCATTTAAATTTATATTGCTATAGCTATTATCATCATCTTCTAATGATGTAACATAAGAATCACCTGTTAATGTTATTGTTGAATTACTATCTAATTTTATATCTATTTGTTTTGCTGTATTATCGCCATTTATAGTTCCTGTATATGAACTGCTTGTTAGATTCATAGTTAATGTAGATATATTATCAATTTCTATATCTCCTTCAAGCTTTTGATTTTCAGCATTAAATGTTAAATTTCCACCATTAGATCCTGTTTTTCCCCATTGTGTTGTTCCTTTACTACTAATCAATATATTACTTCCATAACTTAATTTACAATTATTTAAATTTATAATTGCATCAGTATTTGTTATAAAAAACATTGGTGCTGTTTTATAATAGCTAGAATTTTCTTGCACACTTAAGTTAGAATTTGTTGCTGTGAATGTTCCTGTTCCTTCCCCTGCATCTCCAGACATTGATTGGTATATCATAATTCCTGCTTGGTCTGTATCTCCTCTATTTCCTTTTCCACTAGCAGTTAATGTAGAGTTTTTTACAGTTGCTGAGTTTTTTCCCTCTATTACTACCATTTGTGAACCATTTGCAGTTCCTTGTGTATTTTCAATACTTATATTACCTGTAGAATATATTACAGGTGAGCCAGTTCCATTTGTTTCTAACTTAGAATTTTTAGCAATTACTGTTCCTTCACCTCTGTCTGTTGCAAGTGTTGCGCAACTTCCACCTTGTGTTGAGATTGTAACATTATCAGCTTCAATATAACCACCATAAGTTGCATCTAATCCTCTTGAAGAAGAACTTCCTGTTGTTGTTATAGTTGAATCACTTATATAAATTTTAGAATCTGTACCTGTTGAAAATACAGCATTACTTCCTTTTGCATCTGTCGAAATTGTTGCATTTTTTATTGTTGCAGTTGAATTTTTTGTTACTAAAATTCCTGAGTTAACGCCATAAAACTCAGAGTTTTCTGTATTTGAACTATCTCCGCCTGTTTTAGAAATTTTAACTCCATCAATTGTTGCATTTCCTCCATTTTGAACCAAAATTACACTCTCATCACTATTTTGAGTAGTATATGCTGATTTATCTAATGTAGTTGTATCATCAACTGTTGTAGCTCCGGTTTGTGTTACTGATGAAGATGATGAATTCATATCTCCTCCAGGCTTCATTTGCATATTATTTTCAGGTCCATTTGATAAAAATACATTCTTGGTTATAATTGCTTGAGCTACTGTTAAAATAACTGTAACAATTATTATCATAATTATAAATATAACCTTTTTATTTGTTTTTTCTAGTGTTTGGCTAAAAGTTAATTTATTAAATTTAGACATTATTAAGTATATTATAAAAGTTGATATAACAATCCCCTCTATTGCAAATAAAACATAATAAATACCTTCAATTTGTTTTTCACTGCTTGGCATTTGTGGTGGAGTTTGCTGATTTTCTCCTTCATTCATCTGTGGCATAGTTTGATTACTTTCTCCATTTGGCATTTGTGGCTGTGTATTTTCGTTGTTACTATCACTGTTTTGCTCTGGCTTTTCAGGTGGTGTACTTTGGTTACTTTGATTACTTTTTTCAAATGAAGTATTTTCACCATTTTCTTCTGGTTTTGCAGGTGGTTCATTTTGACCATCTTGACTCATTTCTTGATTTTCCATTTTACTAGGCTGTGCGCCATTATTTACATCCTTCATTGTGAAATAGCTTCCTATTCCTACTGCTATTATAATTAAAATCATAATAACATTTTTTAAAATTCTTTTCATATTTTTCCTCCTTTATTTTATTAATATAAATTTACCCCTAAAACCTTAAAAAAATATTAAATTTAAAAAAATTTTTTACAAATAAAAAACTACTTAAAAATCTTTGTTTTGAAGACTTTTAAGCAGTTTTTTATTTGTATAATTAATATTTTATTAAATTTTAATTATTATTCTTTCCATATTATTCCTCTATCTTTTATTGGAAGTGACCATGGTGCCCCTGAAATAGAGCCTTTTGGTTTATTTATTATTACACTTGTTAAAGAACTACATTCCGAAAAGCAACTATTTTCTATTGTTTCTACACTACTTGGAATTTCTATTTGTGTTAATCCAGAAACTAAATTAATACCATTTAATTTTTTTAATGTATTTGGTAATTTAATTTCTTTTACTGTTCTATTATAAAATGCACCACTTTTTATCTCTGTTACACCATTTGGAACTAAAAAGCTATTAGAATCACTTATAAATGCTCTTACAAGTATGCTTCCATCTTTACTATATACAGAATTATCAACTACCTTAAATGTTAAATTATTACTATTTATTGCAACACTTTGTATTCTACTAAATGCATCAAAAGTAGGTGATAGCCTAGACAAGTTCTCTCCAAATTCTAGTTTGGTAACTTGTGTTGATTGGCAAATCCCTGATTCTACTGTATTTAATGATATTGGTAATTTTAAATTTGTTAAATTTGATAGTCCAATAAATGCCTTATTTTTTATTGTTTCTATACTTTCTTTTACATTTATATTTGAATCATTTATAAAATAAGTATGTAAAGTTTTTCCATCTTTACTATATACTGCATTTCCATCTGACATATAATTTAGATTATCTTCATCAACACTTATTTCTATTCCTGGTTTTCGTGAACTCCAAAAATCATCACTTACACTAGTAACAGAGCTTTGTATCTTTACTTTTTTAATTCCATCTAACGATTGATAAGAAAAATTTTCTAATGCTGTTATTGTATTTGGTATTGTTAGTGTATTGTTTACAACTGCATTTTGCATTGCAAATATAATCTTTGTCCCATCATTAGTTAAAACCATTCCATTTTGTACAATAAAATTTTTATTTTTTTCAGGAATAATTATATTATTTAATTTAGAACATCCAACAAAAGCAGAAGCAGCTATGCTTTTAGTTTTTTCAGAAATTCTAACTTCTTCAAGTAATGTGCAATTTGAAAATGAGTTGCCCTCAATATATTCCACATTGTTTATATCAATGTCTTTTAATGAACGATTTGAATCAAATGTATAGCTTCGAATTGTGTTTAAAGCATCTGGTATATTAATATTTTCTAATTTTTCGCAAAAACGAAATGCATAACCTCCTATTTTATTTACACTATTTGCAATTTGTACACTATTTAAATTACTACAGTTTACAAATGCATACCACCCAATCTCCTCTACTCCATCTTGTATAACTACTTCCTGCAATGTACTATTATACGAAAATGCCCCACTTCCAATTATTTTTACATTCCCAGGAATTATTATTTTTTTGAGACCTTCACAATTTGCAAATGCTCCATCTCCAATAGTTTTTACAGTGCTTGGCAATACCAATGTTCCTTCATCATCTACTAAAAATAAATTTGTGTTAGATGCTATTAATTTTCCATTTTCATCTATTTCATATGGGTTAACATCTATTCCTGCCTCTTTTGCCCATTTTAGTTCTCGTTCATTATGGCTTTGCAGTGTAATGTTCCCTTTTATTATTTCTATATTATATTTATTTTCATCATAATTTTTTAATATGGTTTTTATATTTCCATTTTTTTCTTCTTCACTTATTGTGTTATAACTTAATAAACTTTTACCAGCAGATACTGTATTTTTGTTAAAATCCTTTGAAGCTAACTCTTTGTCTACTACCCACAAATCGTATTCTTCTTGCAATTCTTTTATTTCGGTTTTAAATTTTGATTCTTGTGCTTTTGTTATTAATCCATTATCTCCTGTAAGTGTTGCAATTGTTACTCCTGCAAGTATTAAAAGCACAACTATTGTTACAACTAGTGCAATTAATGTTACACCTTTTTGTTTATTAAACACATAGTGTGTGTGTGTATGTGTGTGTGTACAGCCCCAAGGCTTACATGGTTTATTTTTCACCATAATTTAATCAATCCTTTTCCTTTGTCTTTTTATATTATTTATTATACTTAAAATTATTAAATTTAGCAATATAATTATAAAAATTATAATATATATTTTTTTACACAAAATCTGTTTCATTTTTCCATTTTAGTGGTATACTTTTAAGTAGAAAAATTTACGAAAGAAGGAATAAGAAATGCAAGAAACAAAAAAAACAGAAAACACAGCACTTAAAATGTATGGCGAAGAATGCACTTTAAGCAAAGAAGAATTTATTAAAAAATTTAAAGTCAAAGAAAAAGGATTAACAAGTAAAGAAGCCGAAAATAGATTGCATAGCCTTGGCTTTAATGAAATTAAACAAGCTAAGCCCAAAAAATGGTATAACTACCTACTAAGTAGTTTGTTTAGCCCATTTAATGCAATTTTACTTGGAATTACATTAGTACTATTTTACACAGACGTATTTTTACCTGAAACACCAAGTTTTGCAAATATAATAGTAATTATTATTTTAATATTAGCAAGTACATTTTTAGAATTCTTTGAAGTTTATAGGTCTAATAAATCGGCCGAAAAATTAAAAGCATTAGTGGCTACAACATGTTCAGTTATTAGAAATGGAAAAGAAATAAAAATACCAATAAAAGAAATTGTTATTGGAGACACAGTTATTTTATCTGCTGGTAGTATGATTCCAGCTGACTTAAGAATTATTGAAGCAAAAGATTTATATGTTAGTCAATCATCTTTAACAGGCGAATCTGATGCAGTAAAAAAACAAATAAATTCTCAAATGCAACTAGAAGAAATAGATAACATATCAGATTTAGATACAATTTGCTTTATGGGAACAAATGTTATTAGTGGTAGTGCCAAAGGCATAGTTATAAAAACAGCAGATTCAACCTATTTTGGCCAAATAGCACATACCTTATCTGGCAAACCAAAAACTTCATTCCAAAAAGGAATTGAAAGTATTAGTAAATTACTAATTAGATTTATGATTATATTAATACCACTAATTTTTGTTTTAAATGCATGGAAACATGACAATCTAACTGCATTTACATTTGCAGTTGCAATAGCAATTGGAATAACCCCTCTTCTTCTTCCTGTTATTCTTTCATCTTGTCTTTCAAAAGGTGCTGTTAGAATGTCTAAGAAAAAAACTATTGTAAAAAAATTAGACTCAATTCAAAGCTTAGGTGGAATGAATATATTATGTACAGATAAAACAGGAACATTAACAGAAGATAAAATTGTGCTTGAAAAATACCTAAACATTAATGGTGACGAAGATTTAAGAATTTTAAAACATGCATTTTTAAATTCTTATTTTCAAACAGGTTTAAAAGGAAATATAGATGAGGCAGTTATTGAAAGGGGCTTAAAAAATGGAATGGATGAAATTAAAGAAAAATATAAAATAATTGATGAAATTCCATTTGATTTTTCACGTAGACGTTTATCTGTTATAGTTACAGATGGTACAAAAAAACAAATGATAACCAAAGGTGCAGTTGAAGAAATTTTAAGCATATGTACCATGGTTGATTATAAAGGTGAAGTTACAAATATAACAAACAAAATTAAAGAAAATATTAAAAAAATAAGTAAAGCTCTAAATAAAGATGGCCTAAGAGTTGTAGCTGTGTGTCAAAAAAACGATATAAATGATATACAAAGCTTTGATGTTAGTACAGAAAAAAACATGGTTTTACTTGGATTTATTGGTTTTTTAGATCCGCCAAAAGAAAGTGCAAAAGAATCTATTGAAAAATTAAATAAAGCTGGAATTAGAGTTATTGTACTAACAGGTGATAATAGTGAAGTAACAAGATGTGTTTGTAATAAAGTAGGAATAAAATCTAAAAATATTGTACTTGGTAGCGAAATTGATAAGCTTCAAGATTTAGCTGTGATTAGGCTTTTAAAGAAAACAAATATATTTGCTAAACTTTCTCCAATACAAAAAGCAAGAATTGTAAGACTACTAAAAGACTCTGGAAATATAGTTGGTTATATGGGCGATGGTATTAATGATAGTCCTTCTCTTACTAATTCAGATGTTGGCGTTTCTGTTGATACAGCAGTTGACATTGCAAAAGAATCTGCAGATATAATATTGCTTGAAAAAGATTTAAACGTATTGTTAGACGGTGTTACAGAACGGAAGAAAAACTTTTGGTAATCTAATGAAATATATTAAAATGGCTTCAAGTTTCAACTTTGGTGAAGTTGTCTCTATAGTAATTGCAAGTATACTTTTACCATTTTTACCAGAAACACCTATTCAATTACTTGTTGAAAGCTTACTATATGACCTAGGTCAACTTACACTACCTTTTGATAATGTTGATAAAGAATATTTGCAAAAGCCAAAAAGATTTGATGTTAAAAGTTTAAAACATTTTATGCTTTTTATGGGACCTTTAAGTTCATGCTTTGATTTAATTGTTTTTGCTGCTATGTGGTTTATTTTCTCTGTTAGAGATGTTGCTACATTCCAAACTATATGGTTTAGCTATAGTATAGTTTCAAATTTAGTTGGAATGCATATTATAAGAACTGCAAAAATTCCATTTGTTCAAAGTAATGCACATAAAATGTTATATTTCTCTTCTATACTTCTTAGCATTGTAGGAATTGTTGTCCCTTATACTATTTTAGGTAATGTTATTGGGCTTGTACCATTGGAACTTAAATATTTAAGTATTATTATTATAGTTCCTATTTTATATTGTTTTGTAGCTTTAATTGCAAAGAAAATTTATATTAAAAAATATGGTGAATGGATTTAATTTAAACATATAAAAAAGAGGCTAAAGCCTCTTTTTTATAATTATTTTATAAATTTTCTGTTCCAGTTCCCTCAAACGGAATGAATTTTTTAACAACACTTTCTTTTATTACATCTTCTGATCTAAATACATTAAATGATGTGTTTATTTTATTTTCTATTAATTGTTCTACTTCTGCTTGACTAGAATGTTCTGCTAAAACAAGTTCACTAACTAATATTTGTTTTGCATTGTTTAACATTTTCTTTTCACCTGTAGATAGTCCTTTTTCTTTTTGTTTAAAACTTAAGTTTCTAACTACATCTGCTATTTCATATATGTCTCCACTTTTCATTTTATCCATGTTATCTCTATAACGTTTATTCCAATTTTTGTCCATTTCTGTTTCGTCTTTTTCAAATACTCCAAATACTTTATCTGCCGATTCTTTATCTATTATATTTCTTACTCCAACCTCGTCTGCCTTTGCTGTTGGTACCATTACTTTAACTTCTCCAGGCATTTTTAGTATGTAATAAGCTTGTTTTTCTCCTAATATATCTTTTTCTTCTATTGCATCAATTACTCCTGCTCCATGCATTGGGTATACAATTTTATCGCCTACATTGAACATGTAAGTCACTCCTTTCAAGTATTAACTATTTGGCAGAAAAAATATAATAAAGTTATGTAAATATTATAACTTTATTGGATTTTTTAACCATATTTATTATACAACAAAAAATGGTAAAAGTCAAAGCTTTTACCATTACTTTTTATGTTTATTTTCCTTAAAAGTCTTGTGTTTCAAGCGTTATAGAAATATAAATTTTTTTTATTTATTTTTGACCAATAAGTAGATTTATTTACTTGTTGAACCAAAACCGCTTAGTCTTTCTCCTTGTGCATTATCATTATCTGCCACCATATATTTTTGGAAGATTGCTTGTCCTATACAATCACCTTTTTTTATTTGCACGTCTTCATCTTTTATATTATAAAATGCAAACATTATATGTCCATCATTGTCTGGATTTCCATAGTAATCTTTGTCAATAACTCCTATACTATTAGCTAATATTAATCCTTTTTTTCCTGGGTTTGAACTTCTATTTGCAAGTATTAAAACTTCATCATCTTGCATATATGATTTTAAACCAGTTTTTATTAATGTAGGCTTTTGACCTCTTTTAAAAGCTGGAACAATGCAATCTTCTGCAGCTTCTATATCATATCCTGCTGAATATTTTGTTTTTCTAACAGGTAAATTTATATTACTATTTTCAAATCCTTTTGCTACCTCAAATCCTCTTATTTTTTCCATTTTTACCATTCCTTCCTTTTTTATTAAGTTCTTCTTTATTTTTCCATAACTGATAAAAAAAGTCAAGAAGTAACATTTATTTTTTACAAAAATATAATATATTAGAATTAAACTAAAAAAATGAA
>ERZ773224.4471-NODE-4471-length-10680-cov-7.730259_pt1 | contig 10680 bp, 7 predicted proteins | sample MGYA00580526_ERZ773224 | MGnify/ENA primary metagenome ERZ773224 (study PRJEB29015, sample SAMEA2737743) | human gut metagenome | biome: human gut; feature: human-associated habitat; material: faeces | place: China | collected 2012 ...
GTGGCAACAGTTGCATTGATATCTATGGATAAAGAAGTTCCATATGTGTGTAGTACCTCTCTGTATTGGAATATCTTTGATTTTGACTTGTCCGTTTTCATAAATATATACACTGCCTCCACAATAAGGGCACCGAATTGTCTGCGTTGACCTTACGCTCTCCAAAAACAGTATGCTTTTATCTTTATTAGGGCTGATTCCTATATGTGTTCCTTTAAATCCTTGACTTTCAAATTCAACTTTGATATCATCTAAATAGAGCATAGGTTTCTCTCCTCCATTGTTTGTCTCTTCAACTACAATTCTGGAGCTTCCTATGCTCTTTTTCAATATTTATTTTTGATTATCCAACATTTTTCCGTGATGAGGGAAAATATTAAACTTTTTTGTTTTATGTTGCTTGACATATACTAAACATATATGATATACTTATCGCATATTACATAAACAAGGAGCGTAATTGCTATGGCAATCGGTGAAAGAATTCGTTTCTTTCGTAATCTTTGCGGAATGACACAGAAATATTTAGGACAGGTGGTCGGATTTCCTGAAAAGACCGCTGATATTCGTATGGCACAGTATGAGTCCGGCTCAAGAACGCCGAAAGCTGATTTAACAAATAAACTTGCAGAGGTTTTCGATATATCTCCGCAGGCTCTTTCTGTTCCCGACATTGACAGCTACATAGGGTTAATGCACACCTTGTTTACATTAGAGGACAGATACGGATTGACAATATTAAAGACTGAAAACGGTGTATCAATGTATGCAGACCCTCGCAAGGGGACGGACGCTGCCGAGCTTTCGGAAATGCTCGCTGCGTGGGCTGAACAATCCGAGAAATATCATAACGGCGACATTAACCGTGACGAATATGACAAGTGGCGCTACAATTATCCGAAGTATGATGAAACTTCCGGTTTTGTAAAAATACCGTCACAGAATTTCAGCGATGCTATGGTTGAATCTTTCAAAGACAGACTGAAAGATATGTGAGGTAAGATAATGGATTGGAAAAGAAACTTTTTAGAATCTTCTTTATTGCGCCGGTCAACAAATAAGAACAACCCAAATGAGGTGCAAGCAAAATGCGTTGATTTGGCATATAAGGACATGATGACAGCTGGACGCTACTATAGTGCCTTATTTTTGCGTACGCGAGAGGAAATTTTCTCTGCTACAAACAGCGCCATTACTGAATCAAATTTTGTGTTTTCAAGAAAAATTATTAAAGATATTTCGTTGTTGTTTTGTGATAATACTATAGGCAATGACAATCATTATGTAACTGGGTTTGGACTCGCTCAAAAACTCATAAATATGACATTCAAATATCTATATGTTTTTAGTGATTTGATATTTGTAGACAAAGCTATTCCTGATTTTTCATCGTGTGATTGCCCTCTTGACAGTATTATTATTAAAAAAGCGCATATTAAGGATTGCGTTTGGAGCAAGCTTACTGAGCAACAATATCTGGAATGTCAAGCAAAAATAACAGAACTACTAAATGCAAATTCTTTAGATTTAGAGTTATCAAAGCTTGGCAATCTAGCTTATGACTTTATTAATTGGTAATCGGCAATAATACACGATAAAACAAAAAGAGCTATCAGACTTTCAAAAAATCTGATAGCTCTTTACTTTTACAATAATTCAAACAATGTTGCCATTTTGTTGCCAAAATGCATATACAATCGGCAAAAGCCCCGTAAAATAAGGCCTTTTCACGGGTGTGAAATTACTCCCACTCCACGGTTCCGGGGGGTTTGGAGGTTATATCGTAAACAACTCTGTTTACATGGTCTACTTCATTTATGATACGGCTTGAAACTCTGCCGAGGATATCATATGGGATTTTTGCCCAATCGGCTGTCATAAAGTCGTCTGTTGTTACGGCTCTGATTGCCACAAGTTCATCATAGGTACGGGAATCACCCATTACACCTACTGTCTTTACACCCGGAAGGACTGCAAAGAACTGGCTCATCTGTGAGGCATATCCGCACTTATCCATTTCTTCTCTTAGGATTGCATCTGCCTCCTGCAAAATTTTTACCTTATCAGCTGTAACTTCGCCGATTACTCGAACACCGAGTCCGGGACCCGGGAACGGCTGACGCCATACAAGTTCATGAGGAAGTCCGAGCTTTTCTCCAACTACTCGTACTTCATCTTTAAAAAGATCCTGCAAAGGTTCAATAATTCCCTCAAAAGTAATATCCTGCGGTACTTCTACCTGATTGTGGTGAGTTTTAATCTTTGCTGCATCACCTTTACCGCTTTCAATTCTGTCAGGATAAATAGTGCCTTGAGCAAAGTAACCACTGCCGTAGTTCTCACGAATTTTATTCCAAAACACATTATAAAACTCTGTGCCAATTATCTTTCTCTTTGCTTCCGGCTCTGATACGCCCTTAAGTTTTGAGAGAAATTCCTCTTGGCAATTAATACGAACAAAATTCATATCAAAAAGTTTTGTAAATGTCTGCTCAACAAAGTCGCCTTCGTCTTTACGCATAAGTCCCTGGTCAACGAAAACACAGGTAAGCTGCTTACCGACTGCTTTACTTAAAAGAGCGGCAGCAACAGAAGAATCAACACCGCCGGAAAGTCCGAGGACTACTCCCTTGTCGCCAATTTGCTCTTTAAGTTTTGCAACTGTTGAATCGATAAAACTATCCATCTGCCATTCACCTTTACAACCGCAAACATCATAAAGGAATGAACGGAGCATATCTTTACCGTTTTCAGTATGATTTACTTCAGGGTGGAACTGCACACCGTAGAGTTTTTTCTCAGGACAGCTCATAGCTGCAACAGGACAAACAGCTGTTGTTGCAGTAACGGAAAATCCGTCAGGAACTGTGCTGATATAGTCACGATGGCTCATCCAAGAAATACCATGCTCAGGCACATTTGCAAAGATAACATCGTCTTTATTATAGTTAGTCATTGTCTTGCCATACTCACAAGACGAGTTATCTGTGGCAGCAGTTACAACACCGCCGAGGGTGTATGCCATAAGCTGACATCCGTAGCAAATGCCGAGAATCGGTATATTAAGCTCAAAAATTTCTTTTGCAATGTGCGGTGAGCTTTCATCGTACACGCTGTTAGGACCGCCGGTAAAAATAATACCGGTCGGATTTAATTCTTTAATTTTGTCAAGGCTGACTGTGTAAGGCAGTATTTCACAATACACATTGCACTCACGAACTCGCCTTGCAATAAGCTGATTATACTGTCCGCCAAAGTCGAGGACAATTACTCTTTCTTTGTTTTCCATTACATTACCGGCCTTTGTTTATCTGTAAATAATATCATCTCTTGATGGGCCGTTAGATACAATCTTAATCGGCACACCAATCTGCTCTTCTGCAAATTCAATGTAGTCACGACATTCCTTAGGAAGTTTGTCATAATCTTTAATGCCGGAAATTGAACATTTCCAACCCTTTAATTTCTTAAGAATAGGCTTACATCTCTTAAGTTTTGTTGTTGATGGGAAATAATCGATAACTTCGCCATCAAGCTCATAACCAACACATACAGGAATCTCGTCAAGATAGCCGAGAACATCGAGAACGGTGAATGCAACCTGTGTTGCGCCCTGTACTTTACAGCCGTAACGGGTAGCAACAAGGTCAAGCCAACCCATTCTGCGAGGTCTGCCTGTTGTAGCACCGAATTCGCCGCCGTCGCCGCCTCTTCTTCTAAGCTCGTCTGCCTCTTCACCAAAGATTTCAGAAACAAATTCACCTGCACCTACTGCGCTTGAATAAGCCTTAACAACAGTGATAACTTCTTTAATTTCATAAGGCGGAATACCCGCACCTACTGCGCCGTAACCTGCAATTGTGTTTGAAGATGTAACCATAGGATAAATACCGAAGTCGGTATCCTTAAGTGAGCCAAGCTGACCCTCTAAAAGAATATTCTTACCATCTTTAAGTGCATTATGAATAAACTCAAAAGTATCTCCTACATAAGGAGCAAGAGCCTCTTTGTACTCCATAAGTTTATCAAATACTTCTTCCTCTGTAATCTCAGGCTTATTGTAGAGATTCTTAAGAATAGCATTTTTAATGCCAAGTGCGTGTTTGATTTTTTCTCTTAATGAATCAGGGTCATCGTAAAGCTCGTTAATCTGGAAACCGATTTTTGAGTATTTATCTGAATAGAATGGAGCAATACCGCTCTTTGTTGAGCCAAAGGAATTTTTGCCGAGGCGCTCCTCCTCGTAACAGTCAAAAGCAACATGATAAGGCATAACTATCTGCGCTCTGTCTGAAATAATAATCTTTGGCTTCGGCACGCCTCTGCTCTCAAGGTCTGCGATTTCTTTTACGAAATTTTCAACGCTGAAAGCTACGCCGTTACCAATAATATTAGTAATATTCTGATGAAATACACCAGACGGAAGCTGATGCAAAGCAAATTTGCCATATTCGTTTACGATAGTATGACCTGCATTTGCACCGCCCTGAAAGCGAATTACAATGTCACTGTCATTTGCGAGAACATCGGTAATTTTGCCCTTACCTTCATCTCCCCAGTTTGCACCTACTATTGCTTTAACCATAATTTGTAAAACTCCTTAAATATATAAATACAAGTGTATATAAATTTTATACATTGATTTCAGGCTTATCTGATTCAATGTCAGCATACTTGTCAAGAACAGGCTGAACCAACTCTGCGAGGAAGTCCTCTGTCTGCTCTTTTGCTCTGCCTGTATATTTCTCCGGCTGTAAAATCTTTTCGAGATCCTCTAAAGTTACGCCGAAAGCCTCATCGTTAGCAATTCTTTCGAGAAGGTCGTTTTCGCCGCCCTCTTCTTTAATAACCTTAGATGCAGCCATTGAATGAACACGAATTTTCTCATGGAGCTGCTGTCTGTCAGCACCTCTGTACTTAACTGCGTCCATCATAATATTCTCTGTAGCCATAAACGGAAGTTCTTTTCTTAAACGCTGCTCAATAACCTTTGGATATACTACAAGACCGTCTGCAACATTTGCATAAAGTGAAAGAATACCGTCAACGGCAAGGAATGCCTCCGGAATACTCAAACGCTTGTTAGCAGAGTCATCGAGAGTTCTTTCAAACCACTGTGTCGCAGTTGTGAAATAGCCGTTTAATACATCACACATTACATAACGAGAAAGTGAGCCGATACGCTCCGAACGCATAGGATTGCGCTTGTAAGCCATTGCCGATGAACCGATCTGATTCTTTTCAAACGGCTCTTCAACCTCTTTAAGATGCTGTAAAAGACGAATATCGTTTGAGAATTTAGACGCACTCTGAGCAATGCCTGCGAGTACATTTAAAAACTGAGAATCGAGCTTTCTTGAGTAGGTCTGACCTGAAACGGCAAAGCAAGAATTATAGCCCATTTTCTGAGCAATTTTCTTGTCGAGTGCCTTACATTTTTCGTGGTCGCCCTCGAAAAGCTCCAAAAAGCTTGCCTGAGTACCTGTTGTACCCTTTGAACCGAGCAGCTTAGCCTTTGAAAGCTGATACTCTACATCTTCAAGGTCCATAAGCAATTCCTGTAACCAAAGAGTTGCTCTCTTGCCTACTGTTGTTGGCTGAGCAGGCTGAAAATGTGTGAATGCAAGTGTAGGAAGAGCCTTGTACTCATCTGCAAATTTAGCAAGATTACGAATTACTGTAATGAGCTTGTTTCTGATGAGCTTTAAGCCCTCTGTCATAATAATAATATCTGTATTGTCGCCTACATAGCAAGAAGTTGCGCCAAGGTGAATAATACCCTTTGCGTTAGGGCACTGTACACCGTAAGCATAAACATGTGACATTACATCATGACGAACAAGTTTTTCTCTCTCCTGAGCAACCTCATAGTTAATATCGTCAGCGTGAGCCTTAAGCTCGTCAATCTGCTCCTGAGTGATAGGAAGTCCAAGTTCCATTTCAGCCTCAGCAAGAGCAATCCAAAGTTTTCTCCAAGTACGGAACTTCATATCGGGAGAAAAGATATATTTCATTTCTTTGCTTGCATATCTTGCAGACAAAGGTGATTCATAGGTATCCTTAATCATATTAGTAAATCCTTTCAGAATTTAGAATTATCAGCATTTCTTATCAAAATTCATACCGCCACGCTCTTTGCCCTTAAAGGTCTTTTTGGTAATTTCAGCAGGATAATTACCGCTGAAACAAGCGTCACAAAAGCCGATAGGAGCATTGTGGAGCATTTCACGCAAGCTGTCTGCGGGCAAATAACCAAGCGAATCCGCACCGCTGAGCTGACGGATTTCTTCAACCGTATGGTTGCAGGCGATAAGCTCTCCTCTTGACGGAATATCCGTACCGTAGTAGCATGGCCACATAAAAGGGGGCGAACTGATGCGCATATGAACTTCTTTTGCACCTGCTTCACGGAGCATAGTGACGATTCTGTCAACAGTAGTACCACGCACAATGCTGTCATCAATAATAACAACACGCTTACCCTTAATTTTATCGGCAATAGGGTTCAGCTTTATGCGCACACTCTTCATACGCTCTTTCTGACTGGGTTTAATGAAAGTTCTGCCTATATAGCTGTTTTTTACAATAGCTTTTTCATAAGGGATTCCCGATTCCTCGCTGTAACCGATAGCTGCGTCAATACCCGACTCGGGCACGCCGACTACCATATCGGCATCAACAGGAAACTCCCTTGCCAAAATTCTGCCTGCCTGTTTTCTTGCCTCATAGACGCTGATACCGTCAATAAAGGAGTCCGAGCGGGCAAAATAAATATATTCAAAAATACAAAGCGACTGCTTTTTTTCTTCTCCAAAGTCCGGCTTAATACTGCGGATTTCATTATTATCCACCACAACAATTTCGCCGGGTTCAATATCACGAATAAACTTTGCTCCGCAGGCGTCAAGAGCAGCACTCTCGCTTGCAAACACTACGGAATCATTGTATTTACCCATGCAAAGAGGACGAAAACCATGTGGGTCACGAGCAGCAATCAGCTTTCTCGGGCTCATAACAAGCAGAGAATATGCGCCCTTAATAACCCTCATTGTGCGGGCAACTGCCTCCTCAACAGAATGACATTTAAGTCTTTCTCTTGCAATAACATAACAGATAGCCTCAGAGTCAATAGTGGTCTGAAAAATAGCACCTGTCTGTTCAAGCTGACTGCGAATTTCGAGGGCGTTGGTAAGATTGCCGTTGTGAGCCACAGCAAGCGTACCCTTGACATAACGCATAACGAGAGGTTGTGAATTTTCAAGCACAGAGCCACCGGCAGTCGAATAACGGACATGAGCAATACCCATCTGACCTTGCAAAGAATCAAGAATACGGTTATTAAAAACCTCGGTAACAAGTCCCATATCCTTATGATAATCTATTACACCGTCATCGGTAACGGCAATACCACAGCTTTCCTGACCACGATGCTGCAAAGCAAGCAAGCCGTTGTAGCAAGCATAGGCAGGGTTAATTGTGCCGTCACTAAATATTCCGAAAACACCGCATTCCTCGTGCAGTCCTTCTTTTGCGTAATTATCGAAAGAATTTTTCAAAAAGCGCCACCATCCGTAAAAATATCAAACTAATGCCCGAAAACGGGATTTGTAAATGTATATTTAAACAGATTATTATGCTAAGCCGATACGCTTCATCATCTCGGCATAAGCCTTGACGAGGGTCGAAGCAACCGTTCTGCCGAAGGAGATGGTCTCCTGATAGTGGTCGCCGAGCAGGTCGGAACCGTCGAAGAAGATCATGCAGTAGTCATTGTCAGGCACGACATATCCGCAGGCATCGTTAGCCTCGCCGAACACGTAGAGCTCAACATTCTTGCCCGCATAGTCGCTGACGATGCTGTTGAGCGACGGATAGCCGAAGCCCTTGCCGCTGTAAGCGTTCTCGGCAAGGCAGGCGCCTTTTCCGTCGATAAGCTCGGGCGATACTTCGCCGGGCAGAAGAGCAATTTTAATGTTCTTGCCTATCTCAAGATAGCCTATCTCCGTTGTGGTATAGAGAGTCTCGTTCTTATCGTAATATATCTTGTTGCCGACGAGTCTCGCCTTGCCGACAGCCTCGATAACGGGATTGCTTATCTCGACCAAGACTTCCTTGTGTCTGATATTGAGTATGGGCTCAACTCTCGTCTCCTCGACGGGCTCCCAATTCTCGTACCAAACGGTTATCGCGTCGAGCTTCTTCTGCTTCTCTTCGTCGGTAAGCTCGGTGTTGTTCTTTATCGCCTCGGCGGCGTCGGCATAGAACTTATCGTTCGTGAGCCAGTCGCCCGCGCGCTTTATCTCATCCTTGGTCATGGTCAGAGCAACTACCATTCTGCCGAGCTCGTTGCCGTAGCGGGTAGCCTCTTCGCTTCTGCGGACGGTGTCAACGCCGTCGTTGGTGACTCCGCGGGCGGAATAGATGCCGCACAGAGCGCCGTTGATAAACATGAAGTTCGTGTTGTTGTTCTCCGCGCTGCTGATTATCTGCTCCATGTAGTAGGTGTAGTCTGCGGAGAGCTCCTTGCCGCTGCTCTTGCTGGTCTTGAGACCGGTAATATAGGGATGAGCGGACATGTTGACTATATAGGTCTCGGTGCTGCCGTCGTCGGGGACGAAGCGGAGTCTTGTGAGATTGTCGACAGCGTCGAACACGCCGCGCTTGTCGTTGATGTAGTCCTCGCCGAGGTGGTCGAGGGTAGCCTCATACATCTCGCCGGACTTCATGTTCTTGCACGCCTCAACGATAGTGTCGGTGGTCTTGTCAAAGAGGAAATTCATATACTTCGGGTCGGTGCCGGAGGAATACTCGCCCTTGCCGCTATAGGTGACGCCGATGTTTTTCGCAAGCTTGACGAAGAAGGGATTCCAGAGACCCTGCGTGTCGATGCAGCTGTGGCAATGGGTCGCAAAGACATTGACAGAGATTATGTTTTCGTCTTTGAGCTCTTTTGCAACGCGGTCGCGTATCTGCTTGATGTCCTCGCTCGCAATGCCGATGCACTCGATGGTCGAGAAAACGACCTTGCCGCGTCCGTCGTCAAGCACGACTGTGCGAACCTTCATGTCATCGAGCACGGTCTCAACAGTGTTCGACGGGAAGTTCTGAAGCAGGTAGCCCGCAAGATAATAATGTCCGTTGAGAACATCGTCGGGGACGAGGCTCGCCTGGCTGTAGCCGAGCTGCCACTTCGCGTCCTTAGAAGCCTCGCTGACAAATTCCTTGCTGCCCTTGTAGAAGTTCTCGCTCTCGGGCTTATAGTCCTCAAGCTTGGTAAGTCCCCTCGGCAGCGGGACCATGTCCGCAATGAAGCTGATTATCTTTGTGAAGATGCAGTCGAGATAGGTCATGAGAATACTTGTCTTCTCTTTATCCGTCTCCATCTTCGCAAGAGCCGTAATGAGTCCCCACGGGGTGCTCACATCGTACTCCTTGCCGCCTATCAAAACCTTGAGCGGTTCGATTTTTGCCAGATTCTTGACCGCGCCGGCAGCGTCCTTGGCAACGGTAGAATTGAAGTCCTTTACCGAATCCGGGACATACTTGTCGTAGTACTCATAGGCTTTCTTGGCGACTTCAATGCCGATTTTCACAAGTCCCGCGATAATCTGCGGAATTTCCGAGACCGAGACGTCAGTCGGTGCGGCATTCGCGCTCGCTGCGCTTGCAGTGGCGGCGAAAGAGCACGACATAATCATCGTCAGCGCCAGAACGACTGCGAGAATCGATTTGAGTGCTTTTTTCATCGTTTGTTGCTCCTTTATTTTTATTTTTTCAGACTGTATATCACAGGCGCGGATTCCACGCCTACGTTGCGAAGAACATATTCATAGCTCCATTGGCAGCCGCTTGTGCGCCACGCATCGGGACCTATACAGTGGCACTTTTTATCATAAAGATGAACTGTGCCGAACGCATTTCTGCGGTTTGTATAGAGCTTCACCTCTATCTCATGCCTGCCTGCCGAAAGCTCTTTAAGCTCCAGCTCATACGGCGGGAAGATTATCTCACCCGCGTGAACGCCGTCAACAAATATCTCCGTCAGCGCTCCGTCGTAGTGCGGGACGGTGAGGCGGATACCCCCGCCGGGGCAGTCGACGCCGAAACAGTAGGTCACACAGCCGCCGTAGAACGGCAGACCCTGATTTACTATACTGCCGAATGCGAGCTTATCCGGGCGCTTTATAAGCTTCTTGAGCCTGCCGCGCACCTCGACTCCGAAGTCGCCGAGCAGATAGCACCATTCGACATTCGTGCGCTTGCCGAACGGGAGAACGATTTCGAGAATATTTTCCCCCTGCGCTATTCTCGGCAGGGCGACCGTTTTTACGGCTCTGTCAACATAGAAGCCGATAACGGTGTTGTCGACCGCCTGACCGTTGAGCGTTATCTGCGCTTTCTCAGCGTCCTCAAGCGCGAGTGACACGCCGTCGAGCGCGAGCGCGCTGTCTATAGTAAATCTGAGCTTGATTTTATGCTCGGGCACAGGCTCGTGAATGACCCACGGCTGCATCACCGCGCCGCTTCGAAGCGGGAATCCGAGCTTTTCGCGGCAGATATTATCAGCTCTGAGAAGTTCCTCTTCTTCGCCGCTCAGTTCATCGCCGTCAAGCGCAAAACGCGCCATGTCAAGAAGCATGACATTCGGCTCGTCGAGCTCATATTCCGTCTCGCATGGAA
>ERZ773224.4473-NODE-4473-length-10673-cov-5.526276_pt1 | contig 10673 bp, 11 predicted proteins | sample MGYA00580526_ERZ773224 | MGnify/ENA primary metagenome ERZ773224 (study PRJEB29015, sample SAMEA2737743) | human gut metagenome | biome: human gut; feature: human-associated habitat; material: faeces | place: China | collected 2012 ...
TGATAAAGAAGAGATTGATTTCTATATGGAGAATCTTAAGAATGAAAGAGGAGAAATTATTAATGGATTTCAAAAGCAATTAATCTTTAATTTATTCTACAAATATTTTGTAGATACTACTTCTATCAAAGCAATCAATGCAGAAGATTATGTAAAATTAATGCTAGTTGCAAGAAAGATGCTTATGGATAATAGAATGGTATTTTTACCTTATATTATTTCTGGCAAAGTAGAAAAGATTGTTGCAAGAAAGACATTAAATAAGAAAGAGAAGACTAGAATGGAATCTTCTCAGTACTATCAATTTGTTGTTGATAAGTATAAAAACGAGAAGATTTTAAATCAGATTCTTGGAACAGTAGCTACTATTATAACCTCTGATTTTAGAATTATTGATTATAGAGATCCAGAACTTAATGGACAGGAAATAAAGGTTGAGACTGATATGATTATTGAAGAGGCTCTCCTTTACATCTTATTAATATAATTTTGAATCGGAGGCAATTGCAATATGAGTAGAAAATTATTAAACAAACTTGTTGGAATTTTTGTACTTGTAATAGGATTATTTATGTTAGCCACATGTTGCTCTATATGTAGTTCTATTATTGATATAGTAAAAATGCACGGATCAGTGTTTAAAATTATTGGTTATTTAATGGTATTGATGTTTTTATCAATCTATGGATTCTTGTCTAGCGTCGGTGGAATTAGCATTATATTTGGAGGAGATATAGATTCATAGATTGATAAGAGAGATGGGAATCTTCCCATCTCTCTAAATTATTTTTTAACAAAGGAGAATTTTATTATGCGAGAGAATCAAATAAAACGAGTAAATAAACTAGTGTATCCAATAACAATAACTATTATAGCTTATATGGCTATAACAATGCTAATAGATATTTTTGCTAATGGATTTACAAATAGAGCTATGATCCAATTAGTAGTAGATATTATATCTATTACTGTTTCTACAATTTTATATATTAAATTCAAATCTAAAGACTTTTGCGGAAATGTACTTTTGATATCATATTTAGTAAGTTTTATAACTTCAATGTCTGTTTCAAAATCAGCAACTAATTGGGTTTATATTTTTCCATTAATGTTTGTATCTATTCTGTACTTAAATAAAAAATTAGTATCAATAACGAATACTATTAGTTTTATATTTATTGTAATCCATTGTGCCTTTTTATCAATGGAAAATATTATGATTGGTAAGGATATCTTTATTTGTATTATAATAACTTTAATTGTTGATGCTGTGTCGATTTTATCAGTAACCATTTTGAATAACTTTACAAAAGAGAATGTTCAGGAAATCGAAGAAAAAGCCGAACAACAGAAATATGTATCTCATATTATATTACAAACAATTGTTGATATATCTAGACATTTTGATAAATCAAATGAGATTATTACTAAGACTAAAGAAAATATTGAATTAAACAATTTTTCAATGTCAAATATTGCAGAGTCTACAGAAAGTACAGCAGAATCTATTCAAAAACAAGCAGATCAGTGTTCATCTATTCAAACAAAAATAGATGAACTGAAAGAAAATACAAATTCTATGATTACTAAATCAAAAGAATCTATTGAAGCTGTAAATAATGGTGTTTCAATAATTAAATCTTTGGAAGACCAGGCAAATAATGTTGCAGAATCTAGTAGAATTATGGAAACAGCAACCCATAATATGAGCAATAATGTAAATGATGTTCATAGTATTATTGAGACTATTGTTTCTATTTCTAGTAAAACTAATTTGCTTGCTTTGAATGCATCTATTGAAGCGGCACATGCTGGTGATGCTGGTAAAGGCTTTGCAGTTGTTGCTGCAGAGATTAGAAGTCTTGCTGAACAAACTAAAGAAGCATCGGGAGAAATAACAGAAATTATTGATAAGCTCACAGAGGACAATAATAAAACTATTGAAAGTTTAAATAACTCCAAGAGTGCTATTAATAATCAAAATGAAGAAATCAACCAAACCAAAGATACATTTCAGAATATACGAAATGAAATTTCTGAATTATCTAGTATTATTGATAAAACAGAATCTGGTATCAAAGATATTATAGATGCTACCTATATTATATCAGATAATATTACTCAGTTATCTGCAACAAGTGAAGAAGTTGCTGCATCATCTACTGAGGGATTAAAGCATTCAACTGTATCAAAAGAAAATATCCAGGAACTCATTACAAGATTAACTGAAATATATAAACTGGTACAGGGATTAAAAGAGTATACTGAATAAAAACATAAGTTGTTACCCTATTTATGGGTAACAACTTAAAATTCTAAAAACTTAGAAGTAATAAAATGTTTTTGAAAAGGAGAATAATTATGTCCAAATTTTTAAAGCTTAGACAATCTGATGTACCTTTTAAATTTGATCAGTTTGAAGGTATTATTGATCCAATAGTTGATGTTCATCCAGAATTAGTAATGGATGATAATAGTATTATTGTATTTCCTAATACTAAATCATATTATTCTTTTGTTTCCAATGCTTTATTATATACACCAATTGATAATGAAGTAAATACAGAAAATTTAATAGATTATTATGATAATGAATGTTATTTTCCAGAAGAAGAAATTTCTTATGAAGGTAATAATATCAGCATCATATTTGCTATAGATTTCGATGGTGATAAGATTTATTATGTTTTAAGAGATGGAGAAAATAAATTACTTACTGCTATGGAAATTTATGCTTCTGCTTATGCTTCAGTTATTGATTCTGACTGATATGGAGAATTGATTATGCTAAATACAGATAATTATAGAAAATTTTTATTATCACGAATTCCAACAGCAAAATCTGCTAGTGGGGGAAAGGTAATAAATTGTAGATGCTTTGAATGTCCAGATGGAAAGAGTATTGATTCCAAGCATTTCTATATATCTATTCCACAAGCTAATGATGAACCAAGCTTATATTATTGTCACAAATGTCATTGTAGCGGAGTTGTAACTTATAAAAAGTTAATTGAATGGGATATTTATGATGAAAGTATTGCTATAGATATTAGTAATCATAATAAGAACTGTTCTATTAAAACAAAAAATGATAAATATTATAATAGAACTGTATATAATATTATAAATGATTATATATCAGATGATGATGTTACTAAGGCAAAGTTACAATATATAAATGAGAGATTAGGATGCTCATTTACTTATCAAGAATTATTAGATCTTAAAATTTGTTTGAATTTAAAAGATTTATTAAATCGTAATAGTATTCAAAAAGTTACAAGAAATCAAACAATTATTGATCAATTGGATTCTAATTTTCTAGGATTTATATCAATAGATAACGCTTTCTTAAATATGAGAAGATTATGCCCAGATGGAAAAGTATATGAATCTATAGATAAGAGGTATATAAATTATAAAATTTATGATAAGTTTGATACTTCCGAAAGGTTTTATACTATACCTACAGAATTAGATCTTAGTATTCCCGAAAGAATTAAGATTAATATTGCTGAAGGACCATTTGATATATTATCTATATATAAAAATCTTAGAAATGAAGAACGGGGAATCTATACTTCTATAGCAGGATCAAATTATATGGGTATAGCAATGTATTTTTTGCAGATGTTTAAATTACCATATGTTGAATTACATTATTATCCGGATAATGATAAATATGGATCAAATTATGTAATGAATAGGATAAAAACCGTATTGGAACCTATAGGAGCACCATTTTATGTCCATAGAAATTTAGCTGTTGGTCAAAAAGATTTTGGAGTATCTCCTGATAAAATAAAAGAATCAATAATACAAATATAGAGAAACTGGATAATACTTCCAGTTTCTTTTTTACAATTTTTATAACTTCTTCGGCATCAAATTCCTCATCGGTTGCTACCAACGTATAATAGTCAAGTTTTTCTTTCAGCATATCTATTTCTTTTTCCTTATTCATGCCAAAGTCCTCCCTTCACTATATACATGACAGTTTTCGACAAAATCTTATAAATTTTTTGAAATTATTTTCTATTATTTTCTATTCCAGACTGCTTCGGATGCACAAACCTCAGATGCACAAAAGATCCCGGGCTGCTCACCCGGGATCCTTTGAAAAGAGATGTATGAAACTATGCGTTGCATTTGTTCCTGTCGATCCATAATGTAAGCTCTTACATTTTGAATCATAATTATTCTACCATTATTTCGACTATTTGGCAAACAGATTTCTTACAGTTGCGAGTTTTTCGCACTTTTAGCCAAAATCAGGACTTCTTTTTTGTCTAATCCTCATATTTAAAGTAGTCAAAATCCGCTGCTTTGCGGCTTCCACAGCCTCCGTTGTTGGCATAGATGCCTACCAGCGTACCGGTATGGCGTTTAGGATCATCGGGAACACCCTCGTCACAGAGGTAAATGCAGTTCTCCAGAACTCCGACCTGCTCCCAGTTCTCTCCGTCATAGCTGTAATAGAAAGTTCTGGTCAGCTTCTCCACCACTACTTTCAGATACAGAGCGCCTTCCTTCACATGGTCCACTTCCGCCACCAGCTCCTCGCCGTGGTTGCGGTTGATGACCAGTTGGATCTTCCGTCCGCCCTCATAGCACAGAGAGCATCTGGCATAGGTGGCTGTACTGTAGTAGCAGGTCAGTCCCGCCTGTTCTCCGTCCTTATCCGGGTAGAATTCCAGCTTCGTCTCTGCCACGTAGGACAACTCCTGTTCTCTGCGTAACAACGTATTTTTCGCACGGATCTCATTCAACTGTCCGTCTCTGGTCCAGATCCTGTAATACCCGGGACGTTCCGTCAGTGACCAGGATCCGTTATCCGGGTTGCGCACGAACTCCCATTCCAGATTCAGCCTGGTATCGTTAAAATCATCAAATAAGTTTCTCTCGTAGATACACTCGGGAAGATCCGGTGCAATCTGTGTCAGGCTGGGGCCTTTTCCTTCGTTGACGGTAAACCAGCCGTCCTCCGTCCACTGTACGGGATCCAGAGCAGACTCTCTGCCTACGGTAGTATAGTTGCCCTCGTTAGGTCTTCCGCAGAGATAATAACACCACCACTGACCGTTCTGATCCTGTACCAGCTTGCCGTGTCCGGCTCTCTGAATGGGTGCCGCAGGGTCCTTCTGACGCATGACCGGATTATAGGGAGAACACTCATAAGGACCGTAGAAATTCTTACTTCTTCCCACATTGATGCCATGGCCGTAACCGGTGCCACCCTCAGCCACGATAGCGTAATAATAACCGTCCTTTTTCATGATATGGGGACCTTCAGAGCAACGCTCGCCCGTGCCTTCCCATGCGGTCTTCGCCGGACCCGCCACTGCCAGTCCGTCCGCCGTCAGGGGAACCGCCTGTGCTGCCTTGGCAATGATCATATATCTGCTGCCGTCATCATCCACGAACAGAGACGGATCGATATCGTCCACTTCCAGACATACCGGCTTACTATAAGGACCCTCCGGCCTGTCGGACACCATCACCAGTTGTCTGCGCATTACGTTGTTATCACGCTTGCCGTCCGCATTCAGGCGTAAGGTAACATAGATATAGTATTTTCCGTCCACATATTCAATATCCGGTGCCCAGATTCCGTGGGAATCCCGGATGTCGCTGAGATCCAGCCATTCCGGATTCGTGATGGCATGACCGATAATATGCCAGTGTACCATATCCCTGGAATGGGAAATGGGGATCGCCGGAAAATACTGGAAACTGGAATTCACCATGTAATAATCGTTACCGACACGGATCACCGAAGGATCCGGGAAAAAACCGCGTTGTACAGGGTTATGATAAGTTCTAGGTTCACTCATAGGGAGTCTCCTTTTTACATGTATTAGTCTTTCTATTTGCGCAAAGCTGCGTGTACCACGCTCATACTATAAGTGTATTCTTTACCAACTCTCCTGTCGTGCCAGTTTCCCTTTTATTTTATGACAAATATTGCGTTTTCTCCGGACATTTCAAAATTTGGCATAATTATTCCATAATGGAATACTGCATCCACTCGTATAACAGCTTCGTGCCCTCCATGATCTCGGGCGGAAGCAGCGCGCGGGCCACCAGCTTTAATTCATCGGATTCGATGTCTGTTCTGCGAAGATGGGCATAATCGCCGTCAATGCTTTCTACGATGTATTCAAAACGATTCATAAGGGTATACCTCTTTCTTTGATGTGTTTGAGATAAGTTTAAGAGGTTTTTGGGGGAGAGTCAAGGGGATCTGACGCAGCAGCGGCTTATCGCATAAATTGCTTCGCAATTCATGCGATATCCGCTGGACTTCGCCATATCCGCACTAAAAAAGAAGCGCACTATTGCAAGCTAGCTTGCATAGTGTGCTCCCTTTTTAGCACGGCTGCGTCGAAGCGGTCCTGACGCTTACATCATTCCGCCCATGCCTGCGCCGCCGGCGGGCATTGCAGGGGTGTCTTCTTTGATATTAGCTACAACGCTTTCGGTAGTAAGTAGTGTGCTTGCTACGCTGGTAGCGTTCTGCAGAGCGCTTCTGGTAACCTTAGCGGGATCCAGGATGCCTGCGCTTACCATATCTACATATTCCTCTTTCAGAGCATCGAAACCGACACCGACCTCAGACTCACGTACCTTGTTGATGATAACGCTGCCTTCCAGTCCTGCGTTTGCTGCGATGTGATACAGAGGTGCTTCCAGTGCTTTCAGGACAATGCCTGCACCGGTCTTCTCATCACCTTCCAGACTTGCTGCCAGTTTGGCAACTTCCTTGGATGCATGAATGTATGCGGAACCGCCACCACAGATGATACCTTCCTCTACGGCTGCTCTGGTAGCTGCCAGAGCATCTTCCAGACGAAGCTTAGCTTCCTTCATCTCGGTCTCGGTAGCAGCACCTACACGGATAACTGCAACACCACCGGACAGCTTAGCCAGTCTCTCCTGTAATTTCTCTCTGTCGAAATCAGAAGTGGTCTCTTCGATCTGCTTCTTGATCTGTGCGATTCTGGACTGTAATGCTTCCTTATCGCCTTCACCGTCTACGATCACGGTGTTCTCTTTCTGTACCTTAACGGATTTTGCACGACCCAGCATATCCATTGTGGTATCTTTCAGTTCATAACCAAGCTCGGAGCTGATCACGGTACCACCGGTCAGGATTGCGATATCCTCCAGCATAGCTTTTCTTCTGTCACCATAGCCGGGAGCCTTAACGGCTACTACGTTGAAAGTACCACGCAGCTTGTTAACGATCAGGGTGGTCAGTGCCTCGCCCTCTACATCCTCAGCGATGATCAGCAGCTTAGCGCCGGACTGAACGATCTGCTCTAACAGAGGCAGGATCTCCTGAATGTTGGAGATCTTCTTGTCAGTGATCAGGATATAAGGGTTATCCAGAACAGCTTCCATCTTATCCATATCGGTTGCCATGTAAGCGGAAATATAACCTCTGTCGAACTGCATACCTTCTACCAGATCCAGTTCGGTCTGCATGGTCTTGGACTCTTCAATGGTGATAACACCGTTGTTGCTTACCTTCTCCATAGCATCTGCAACCAGCTGTCCTACAGCCTCATCCCCTGCGGAGATTGCAGCTACTCTTGCGATGTGCTCCTTGCCGTTTACTTTCTGGCTCATCTTACCGATGGCTTCTACTGCACATGCGGTTGCTTTCTTCATACCTTTTCTCAGGATGATGGGGTTAGCACCTGCTGCCAGGTTCTTCATCCCTGCATTTACCATAGCCTGTGCCAGAACGGTTGCGGTGGTAGTACCATCACCGGCTACATCGTTGGTCTTGGTAGCTACTTCCTTTACCAGCTGTGCACCCATGTTCTCGAATGCATCTTCCAGCTCGATCTCTTTTGCAATGGTAACACCATCGTTGGTGATCAGGGGTGCGCCGAAGGACTTATCCAGTACTACGTTTCTTCCTTTGGGTCCTAAGGTTACTCTTACGGTATCTGCCAGCTGGTTTACACCAGCCTCTAATGCTGCACGGGCTTCTGCGCCGTATTTAATCTCTTTTGCCATAATAATCAGCCTCCAATTTATTTGTTCTTAGTCTTAATTTCTTTTTAGGTTTGCAATTACTGAATGATTGCAAGGATGTCGCTCTGCTTTACGATGATGTACTCTTCATCATCCAGCTTTACTTCGGTTCCTGAGTATTTGGAATAGATGACCTGATCGCCAACCTTAACTTCCATCTTTACTTCCTTACCGTCTACGACACCGCCGGGGCCGACAGCAACAACTTCTGCCTGCTGGGGCTTTTCCTTATTCTGACCGGGGAGCACGATACCGGACTTGGTAGTCTCCTCTGCAACTAACTGTTTTAATACTACTCTGTCACCTAAAGGTTTCAAACTCATGACAACTGCCTCCTTATAACTATTTAAATATCATATTACTCTTTTTCATTTGTTAGCACTCATTTTTATCGAGTGCTAATTTCTATAGTTTATATTAGTTTTATATGCCGAGTTTTTCAAACGCATTCACCGTTATTTAAATAACTATTTCTTTTATTTTCTCGTTTTATCTCCGTTTTTCTAATGTTTTTATATTACATGTGTAAAAATGCGATTTAATATTTCGTTTATAATTCTGAAAATCCATATCCGGTTCATCCCTTGCAAACTCCTGTGCAGACATAAAGCTATACCGGTTACATCGTATAAGCAAAAAGCAGCCGGGGATCTTATCATTATCCCAAGCTGCTTCTGTTCCGCTCTGTATTTACTTTCCCGTCCTATGCGTTCTTGGATTCCTCATGCCATTTCTGCCACTTCTTCTTATAAATAAAGTAGCAGGGGATTCCTACGAATACCATTCCGCCTAAGATATTGCCGATGGTAACGGGAATAAAGTTGTTCAGGCTGTGCAGTACTGTCAGTCCCTGGATCTGCTCTGCGGTCAGGCCGTATGCTTCCTGTGCCTTTGCAACATACGCGGGATTCTGTGCAGCCATCATGCCTACGGGAATGTAGAACATATTTGCAACACAGTGCTCGAAACCGCCGACTACGAAGGCCATGATCGGGAAGAAGATCGCCCAGATCTTACCGACGATATCCGTAGCTGCCGCTGCCATCAGGATCGCAATACATACCAGAATGTTACACAGGATACCGGAGGTAATTCCTTTCAGCGGAGAAATGCCTACCTTGCCGACTGCCACTTTGATGGCATAAGCCCCCAGCAATCCGCCGGTGTAGTCCAGATTTCCGGAAAAGTAGATCAGGGTATCAATGATCAGCGCGCCGATCAGGTTGCTGAAATATACCACGATCAGATTGCGGATACATTCGAACCAGGTCACCTTTTTGCCTACCACGTCCATGACGATCAGGCAGTTGCCGGTGAAAAGTTCTCCACCTACAAATACAATGATCATCAGTCCCACAGGGAAGATGATACCGGCTACGAATCGGGCCAGACCTACGTTGTCAATAGCATGCGCCGCAGTACTGCTGGTAGCTCCGCCCAGTGCAATGAAAGCACCTGCCATAATGCCTAACAGGATCATCTTGCCCAGAGGAAGATGTGCCTTGCCCTCTCCGGCCTTCATGTTATTATCAATGACTTCTGCCGGGGTATTAAAATGCTGTTCCATATTTTCCCTCATTTCCGTACAGCCCTTATCTGCCGTACTTTCTCATACTCATTTACTACCTATATTACACGAAATCTGCGGCGGGAATCAAGCTTTTCCCCCTATGTATCTGATTATATACATTTCCTCTCACCGTTTTTGTCATAACACAATCTTTTTTTGTAAAATTTATGCAAAAAAATAGTAGACAAAAGCCGAAATGTGTAATATACTTAGGATGTTCGGCGAGAGCCGAACCGCTTATATAAGTAGATTTCCGGAAGAATTCCCCTTTTACACAATTAAAGTGGCTGCAGGTTTCCCGCCTGCGGCTGCTTTAATTGTGTTATAAGGTATTCTTTGTGGTTTTCCCCGGAATTGCAAAAGTTTTTGCAAAAATTTAAAATTTTCACTTGCTAAATGATAAACATCTATGCTATAATAGCTTTCGTCAGTGATTCAGCTGATACAATTTCATAGGGGAATAGTACAGCGGTAGTGCGGCGGTCTCCAAAACCGTTAACGGGGGTTCGATCCCCTCTTCCCCTGCTTTCAAAAGTCGATGTTATCGGCTTTTTTTATTTTCTGTTTTGGTAACACTTTTTACCTCACCATGGCGCGATCTGAAGAATCACGCCATGATGGGGTGTTATTTTAATGTGAATTAACAGGAATGTTTTTCATCATGATATTGAACATACGTTCGATTTATGTTATACTGTATTTGTGTAATCGAACAGAAAGCGGATGCGATTTTCCGATTGTTAGATGCCCTCTAGTCTTACAAAGGAGGGTGATGCCCATGAATACGATGGAAGTACTTACTCTGTTGTTAGTTGTCTTTGCAGCTTTATCATACATTGACAGACATGGTGACGATAATAACAAAAAGAAATAGCATCCCCTCGCCAAAGTAGATGCTATTTCTTTTCTAGTATTTTACTGAGGGCAAATCGGAATTTTCACCTCCGACTTACTTTCTAAATAGATTATACACCAAGAGGGATTGAGAAATCAATCCCTCTTACAGACTGTAGACAAAGCTCCTTCCTGTGAGGGAGCTTTTCTTGTGTCATGACTG
>ERZ773224.4495-NODE-4495-length-10635-cov-10.713705_pt1 | contig 10635 bp, 9 predicted proteins | sample MGYA00580526_ERZ773224 | MGnify/ENA primary metagenome ERZ773224 (study PRJEB29015, sample SAMEA2737743) | human gut metagenome | biome: human gut; feature: human-associated habitat; material: faeces | place: China | collected 2012 ...
TGGAAATGCTCGCAGAATCCATCCGGACGTATGGGCTCATCCAGCCGATCACGGTCCGGCCGCTCGATGGCGGATTTTATCAGATCATCGCGGGCGAGCGCCGCTGGCGCGCCAGCCGCATGGCCGGGCTCAAGGAAGTGCCGGTGCGCATCCTGACAGCGGACGAGCAGCGCGCCATGGAGATGGCGCTGGTCGAAAACCTCCAGCGTGAGGATCTGAATCCCATTGAAGAGGCGAAGGGCTACCGCGCCCTGCAGGATGTCTACGGCATGACGCAGGACGATGTGGCGCAGAGCGTGGGCAAATCGCGCCCCGCCGTCGCAAACGCGACGCGGCTGCTGGCGCTGTCCGAGCCGGTGCTGAAGCTCGTCGAGGACGGCACGCTCTCCGCCGGGCACGCGCGCGCGCTCCTGCCGCTCAGCGACCAGGAAATGCAGCTTGCCGCGGCGAAAACCGTCATTGAAAAGGGCCTGTCCGTGCGCCGGGCGGAAGCGCTGGCCGCGCAATTACTGAAGGATACGCTGGAAAAACCGGCAAAAAAGGCCGCCGGTGTGGATTATCTCGGCGAATGCGCGCGGCATCTCGAGCAGGTGCTCGGCCGCAAGGTGCGCATGACGCAGGGCCGAAAGACCGGGCGCATCGAACTGGAATACTACGACGCGGACGACCGCGAGGCGCTGCTGCAGGCGCTCGAGGCCATCGGCCGCAGAAACTGATACACATAGAATGAGGAGACAGAGACACCATGATTGACATTCGACTGATCCGCGAAAACCCCGATCTCGTTCGGGAAAACATCCGCAAAAAATTTCAGGACGCCAAGCTCCCGCTCGTCGACGAAGTGATTGAGCTCGACAAGGCCAACCGCGCCGCCATCAACGAGGCGTCGAATCTGCGCGCTGAGCGCAACGCCCTGTCGAAAAAAATCGGCATGCTCATGGGGCAGGCGAAAAAAGATCCCTCCAAGCTTGAAGAGGCCGAGGCCGTCAAGGCGCAGGTCACCGCGCAGGCGGCGCGTCTGGCCGAGCTTGAAAAGCAGGAGGAGGAACTCGAGGCCAAGATCCACAAGATCATGCTCACCATCCCGCAGATCATCGACCCCAGCGTGCCGCTCGGCCCGGACGACAGCTGCAACGTGGAGGTGCAGCGCTTCGGCGAGGCCGTCGTGCCAGATTTCCCGATCCCGTACCACACGGAGATCATGGAGCGCTTCGACGGCATTGATCTCGACGCCGCACGCCGCGTCTCCGGCAACGGATTTTACTATCTCATGGGCGACATCGCCCGTCTGCACGAGGCCGTGCTGGCCTACGCGCGCGATTTCATGATCGGCAAGGGCTTTACCTACTGCATCCCGCCGTTCATGATCCACGGCAACGTGGTCGAGGGCGTCATGAGCCAGACGGACATGGACGCCATGATGTACAAGATCGAGGGCGAGGACCTCTATCTGATCGGCACGAGCGAGCACTCGATGGTCGGCCGCTTCATCGGCGAGATCCTGCCCGAGGAGAGCCTGCCGCAGACGCTGACCTCCTACTCCCCCTGTTTCCGCAAGGAGAAGGGCTCCCACGGCATCGAGGAGCGCGGCGTGTACCGCATCCACCAGTTTGAAAAGCAGGAAATGATCGTGGTCTGCAAGCCCGAGGACAGCATGAAGTGGTACGAGCAGATGTGGAAGTGGAGCGTGGAGCTGTTCCGCAGCATGGACATTCCCGTGCGCCAGCTCGAGTGCTGCTCCGGCGACCTCGCCGATCTGAAGGTCAAGAGCTGCGACATCGAGGCGTGGTCTCCGCGCCAGCAGAAGTATTTCGAGGTGTGCTCCTGCTCCAACCTCGGCGACGCGCAGGCGCGGCGGCTCAGGATCCGCGTCAAGGGCGCGGACGGCAGGATGTATCTGCCCCACACGCTCAACAACACCGTGGTCGCGCCACCGCGTATGCTCATCGCGTTCCTGGAGAACAATTTGCAGGCCGACGGCAGCGTGCTCATTCCCGAGGTCCTGCGCCCCTACATGGGCGGCAAGGACAAGCTGGTGCCAAAGCATTGATTTTTGATAACAAGTCGTAGTATTTCAATAATAAAATACTATTTGTTTTCAAAAACAGACAAAGGAGACTTCTTATGAAGAAGTTTATGGAAGAATTCAAGGCGTTTGCCATGCGCGGCAACGTGCTGGATATGGCCATCGGCGTTGTCATCGGCGGCGCGTTCAAAGCGATTGCCGACTCGCTGGTGAACGACATCATCAACCCCGCCCTTGGCGTCTTTACCGGCGGCCACACCGACCTTTCCGGTCTCTCCTTTTCCCTGCCGGGCGGCGGTGAACTGATGCTGGGTAATTTCATCAATGCCATTTTGAACTTCCTCATCATGGCCTTTGTGGTGTTCTGCATGGTCAAGGCCATCAACAAAATGCACAACAAGCTCTCCAAGCCCGAGCCGGAGGCCGAACCGGAGACTGAGGAAGATCCGGAGCCGACAAAGGAGGAGCTGCTGCTCGCCGAGATCCGCGACCTTTTGAAGGAGCAGAGCAAGTGACCGCGCTGCTGCGCGAGGGACTGCGGGAGCTGGGGCTGGACGAGAGCCGGGCGGAAGCGCTCGAGCGCTTCGCCGCGCTGCTGCTAAAAAAGAACGAGGTGATGAACCTCACCGCCATCACGGAACCGGAGGCCGTCGCGCAGCTACATCTGCTCGACAGCGCGGCGCTGACACGGTTCGTTGACCTCTCGGGGAAAACGGTGGTGGACGTCGGCACGGGCGCGGGTTTCCCGGGGATGCCGCTGCGTATTCTCAAGGACGACTTCGATCTGACGCTGCTCGACAGCCTCGGCAAGCGCATCGCGTGGCTCGACGAGGTCTGCGGTACGCTGGGGCTGAAGCGCGTGGAATGCGTTCACGCGCGGGCGGAGGAATTTGCCGCCGGACATCGGGAAAGCTATGACCTTGCGGTGTCGCGCGCCGTCGCACAGCTCAATGTGCTCTGCGAGCTGGCGCTGCCGCTTGTGAAGGTCGGCGGGCAATTCCTCGCGATGAAGAGCGTAGACACCGAGGAGGAGATCGCCGCGGCAAAGAGCGCGATCAGAACGCTCGGCGGAAAAATCGTCAAGGTCGGGGATTACACCATCCCGACGAGCGGGGTCACGCACCGCGTGGTGGTGATCGAGAAGGTCTCCCCTACCCCGCCGAGGTATCCGAGGGCGTTCGCAAAGATCAAAAAGCAGCCGCTGTGAGCGGCTGACGGGAGTTTTCTATGGGACAGGTCATCGCCGTGGTGTCCGGAAAGGGCGGCACGGGAAAAACTTCATTCACCGCGCTCGTCGGGTCGGCGCTCGCCGAGATGGGACACCGGACGCTGTGCCTCGACTGCGATGTGGGTCTGCGGAATCTGGACCTGGCGCTCGGCATGAGCGACAGCGCGCTGATGGATTTTACCGACGTGATCGCCGGACGCGCGACGCTGGAGCAAGCCGCGGTGCGGCATCCGTACGGCTGCCGGCTGTATCTGCTCACCGCGCCGGTCAGGCTGCACGAGGACATTCGCACAAGCGAGATGAAGGCGCTGCTCGACGAGGTGCGGAGCAGGTTCGACTATTGTCTCATTGACTCCGGCGCGGGGCTGGGCGACGCCTTCCGGCTCGCGACCTGCGCGGCGGACCGCGCGGTGGTGGTCGCGACGACCGATCCCACGAGCCTGCGCGACGCGCAGCGGACCGTGATGGAGCTGCGCGATTACCCGAACGGAAGGCTGCACCTGGTGGTCAACCGCGTGCGGCGCAAACTGCTCAAGGCGCTGAGCAGCAACATCGACGACGCCATCGACGCGGCGGGCCTGCCGCTGCTGGGCGTGATCCCCGAGGACGAGGGCATCCCCATCGCGCTGGGGCGCAGCGCCCTGACCGTATTCTCCCGCGAGAGCAGCGCTGAGATTGCCTGCCGCAACATCGCGCGCCGTCTCACCGGCGAGCGCGTGCCGTTGATGAAGCTGCCGCGGCGATAAAACAGAAAATCATAAATTTACGATAGAAAGGGGCGCGGTTATATGAATATCGCTCTCATGGCACACGACAACAAAAAAGACCTGATGGTGCAGTTCTGCACAGCCTATGCAGGAATCCTCTCCAAGCACACCATCTGCGCGACCAACATTACCGGCAAGATGGTCGCCGAGGCGACGGGTCTGCCCATCCACCTCTTCCTCGCGCGCGTACACGGCGGCGCGGAGCAGATCGGCGCGCGCATCGCCTACAACGAGATCGACATGGTGCTCTTCTTCAACGATCCGCGCGATGAAAAGTCCTGCGAGAGCGTGAGCTATATTTCCCGCCTGTGCGACCAGAATAACATCCCCTTTGCCAGCAATGTGGCGACGGCAGAAATGCTCGTCCTCGGCCTCAGCCGCGGCGACCTCGACTGGCGCGACATCGTGAACCCGAAAACCAAGCCGTTTACGGCGTGATTTTGAATACAAATCGTATTATTTCATCTTGAAATTACAGATAGGAGTTGTTATTGTCTTATGATGCAGTCCCGTACACACAACTGTAACCAGCTTCGCATCGAGAATGTGGGCGAGAAGGTCAAGCTCGTCGGCTGGATGGAAAACGTCCGCGAGGTCGGCGGCAATCTGGCGTTCGTCGTGCTGCGCGATTTCTACGGCACGACGCAGGTCGTCGTCGAGGACGAGGCCGACCTGAAGGTCATCAAGGGGATCAACAAGGAGAGCACCATCTCCGTCGAGGGCACCGTGCGCGAGCGCGCGAGCAAGAACAGCAAGCAGGCCACCGGCGAGATCGAGGTCGTGCCCGAGAAGATCGAGGTGCTCGGCCGCTGCCGCTACAATTCCCTGCCCTTTGAGATCAACCGCAGCCGCGAGGCCGACGAAACGCAGCGCCTGAAGTACCGCTACCTTGACCTGCGCAATCCAGCCGTCAAGAAGAACATCATCCTGCGCTGCCAGGTGATCGCCGCGCTGCGTCAGGCGATGATGGCGCACGACTTCCTGGAGATCACGACGCCGATTTTGACCGCCTCCTCCCCCGAGGGCGCGCGCGACTATCTCGTGCCCGCGCGCAAGCACCCGGGCAAGTTCTACGCGCTGCCGCAGGCGCCGCAGCAGTTCAAGCAGCTGCTGATGACGAGCGGCTTCGACCGCTACTTCCAGATCGCGCCCTGCTTCCGTGATGAGGACGCGCGCGGCGACCGCTCCCCCGGCGAGTTCTATCAGCTGGACATGGAGATGTCGTTCGCGACGCAGGAGGACGTGTTCGCCATCTGCGAGGACGTGCTGCCCCCCATCTTCGCGAAGTTCGGCACCTATGATATTGCATCCCAGCCGCCGTTCCGCCGCATCGCGTACAATGACGCGCTGGCGGTCTACGGCAGCGACAAGCCCGATCTGCGCATCGACCTGACTGCGACCGACGTGACGGAGCTGTTCGCCGAGAACGAATTTGAGGCGCTGCGCGGTCAGACGGTCAAGGCCGTGCCCATCACGGACTGCAAGCTGACGCGCAAGCAGATCGACAGGCTGCTCGGCGACTGCGAGGTGCAGAGCGGCACGAAGAGCTATTGGTTCAAGGTCGATGAGAACGGCGAGCTCGCCGGCGGCATCGGCAAGTTCGTCGCCCCCATCAAGGCCGAGCTGACCGAGAAGCTGGGGCTCAAGCCCGATACGCTGGTCATCGTGTGCGCGGGCAAGCTCGCGACCAAGGCTGTGGGCGTCGCCATCAAGACCTTCGGCCCCGCCTGCGAGGGTCACATGGACAAGGAGCGCTACGAGTTCTGCTGGATCGTCGATTTCCCGATGTACGAGATCGGCGAGGAGAGCGGCGAGCTGGAGTTCTGCCACAACCCGTTCTCGATGCCCAAGGGCGGCATGGAGACGATGCTGGCCGCCGAGCGCGGCGAGCTCGACCCGCTGACCATCACCGCCGACCAGTACGACCTCGTCTGCAACGGCGTGGAGCTCAGCTCCGGCGCGGTGCGCAACCACGATCCTGAGATCATGATCAAGGCGTTTGAGCTGGTGCGGCTCGGCGAGGACGACGTGAAGGCCAAGTTCCCCGCGATGTACAACGCCTTCTGCTACGGCGCGCCCCCGCACGCCGGCATCGCTCCGGGCGTGGACCGCATGGTGATGCTGCTCGCGGGCGAGGATTCCATCCGTGAGATCATTCCGTTCCCGATGAACAAGAACGCGCAGGACATCATGATGGGCGCGCCGAGCGAGGTCACGCAGAAGCAGCTCGACGAGCTGCACATCGCCGTGACAGCGCACGAGGACGAGTAATACGCGCGCCCAGCGAGCGCAAGCGAGCCGCCGCGAAAGCGGCGTACATATCAAGGGGCCATTCTCTACCGTAGAGAATGGCCCCTTTGGAACCCCAAGAGAGCGCAAGGGCTGCGCCCTTGACCTGCCATTGGAGGTTTTTCTATAGAACAACTGCACGCGCTGCGCAAAGGAGTGCGCGCGGCTTCTTTATCGGCTTTCGATTTGGTCTGCTCCTTGCGGCCGCTGCCGCTCTGCGGCGGGGTTACGAGGCTACTATTGCTCGTCCGTGAAGGTAAAAAGCTCGTTTGGTGTACAATCAAGAAGCTGACAAAGGACCTCGATATTTTCGTATCGAATCGACTTTGTCTGGTTGTTTACCATTTTGCTGAAGTTCTGGTAGCTCATACCGAGCTGCTGATATAACCAATACTTTGTTTTCCCTTTGCGTTCCAAAAGTGCCAGTGCATTTAATGTTACCATATCTCATGCTCCCATTAGCTAATGAATTAGTGCTATTTTAAGGAAGCATTCCTCTTGACATATAGACTAATACATTAGATAATGTTTACATCAGATATCGGAGGTAGTAGGGTATGGGTATCTATCAGCTTTGCTATTTGAAAATGCACAGCGGTATGCTGTTTTTGGCCGGACATACGGAGGATAAGGAGAAGGAAACACTGCTAAAGGCGTTGTCTGATGTGATGGACGCGGCCCGCAAGGCGATGGCAGGCAAAAGCTTTGCGCGATCTCCCTATCGCGCTCCCATTGCGGCACTGGCCGCGGGCGCGGCTGCCGCGCTCGCCTATCTGGAGCAGGGAGAACGGGAAAAAATGCGCGAGGAAATCCTGACGGCTTTGAACGCCGCCGCAAAATAATTGTCCGTAACCCCGCCGCAGCAGCAGCGGCAGAGAGGCGACACATTCTCGTAACCCCGCCGCAGCAGCGGCTGAGCGGACATAGGCGCAGACCACATCGAAAGCCGATAAAGAAGCCGCACGCACTCCTTTGCGCAGCGCGTGCAGTTGTTCTACAGAAAAACCTCCAATGGCAGGTCAAGGACGCAGTCCTTGCGCTCTCTGGGGGTTCCAAAGGGGGTATTCTCTACGGTAGAGAATACCCCCTTTGATATGCGCGTCGTGTGAAGCACGGCGGTTTTTTGATGCACGCGCTATGAATACGCCGCGACGTGCTCGCGGTAATACTGCACGGCGAGCCAGCTGCGGTAGAAGCTGCGGTCGGTGTCGCTGAGGACGGAGGTCAGGACGCCGTCGTGCAGGAAGAGCCCGTTCGTGTGCAGCAGCGGCGAGATGTCCCGCATGGCGCGGGAGAGCTGCATATAGCCGGGGCCGGCCCAGCCGCACGCGTCGAACAGCCGCGTCATCAGGAAGCAGGGCGAAAAGTCGCCGCCGTCGCCGGTGAAGTCCGCGCCGAGGACCTCCTTCGCCGCGCGGTTCGCCCAGATGAGATAGGGCGTGGCGTAATAGTTCCGGAAGCCGGCAAGCGTGGACGTGTCAAAATCAATGCCCATCTCCTCATAGACCGAGCCGCCGTTGCCCATCCACGGCTTGTGGTCACCGAAGAGCACGAGCACCACAGGGGTATCACGCGCGTCCAGCTCCTGCGTCAGACGGACATATTCGCGGACCGTTTCATTCACGCCGAAGAGGTAGTTGTTGAGAATATTACAGCTCTCCTGCGACCAGCCGCTTGCTTCGGGCGAAACATAGGGAACGGTGCTCTCCGTTTCGGCGTAGGGGCCGTGATTCTGATAGCTCACCGCGAAGGAGAACAGGGGCGAGCCGTCCGCCGCGTCGAGGTCGGCGAGCAGGTAGTCCGCGAGCTGTTGGTCGGAATGCCACATGGCGACGTAGGGGTCGACCAGCTCGCCGAAGCCGTTTTCCGTGAAAACGCTCCGTTCAAAGCCGAGGTAGTCGTTCACGCGCTCGCGGTCATAGAACCAGCTGTAGCCGGGGTGCGCGTAGTGCGCCGCGTAGCCTTGTGCCGTGAAGTAGCGGACGTAGGAGCCGGTCGCGCCGCGGTATTCGTCGTGCTCGCTCGCGCCGGTGAGGAAGCCCCACTCGGTATCCACGGTGCCGCCCGCGAAGATGTTCGTGAGCAGACGGCCGGAGAGGCTCTGCTCCTCGAGCGCGTGCCAGGGGGCATAGACCTCCTGCACCGTGTCAAAGCCCGCGAGGGCGTCGAAGTCGGTCAGGTCGCAGAACGCCTCGAGCATCACACCCATGACGGCGACCTTCTCCCCCTCCGGAATGTCTTCATCGGGGAAGGACTCAAACAGCGTCTGCGCCGCGCGGGCATCGTAGCCCTCCGGCTTTTCGGGGAACAGCTCCGGCACCGAGTGCAGGAAGGAAAGCGCAAAGCCGCGGGAAAGATAGACCTCGTTGTCCGACCAGATATTGATGAGCGAGTCGTTCGCCGTCCTTTCGTAGACGGCTTCGTCGGCGTAGGCGCCGAGGTACGCGCCGACGCCCAGCAGCACGCAGGCTGCCGCGCCCAGCGCGCGGGCGCGCCGGCGCTTATCGCCGCGCGGCATGAGGAGCACGGCAAAGGCCAGCATCGCGCCGAGGAGCGCGACCGCCGTGTTGACCTCGGCGGTCCGTTCAAATTCGTATTGACTCATGATGCCGCCCGCCGTGCGCAGGAGCAGGATATCGCTCGCGCGCATCGGATCGCCGCGCAGCATGACCTTATAATAGTTGATGAGCGGGAGGCCCACACCGAAAAGGCCGCTGAGCAGCACGCCACACCAGCAGCGTCCGGACAGAAAATAGCCCAGCCATGCGAGCAGCAGCGGCGGGAAAAGGTTCAGCGCCAGCAGCAGCGGATGATCGAGATAGGACCGGTACAGCTCTGCCTGCGGAAGGGCGGCATCCGCGCAGGCCGTGAGCCACAGGCCGAGAAAGCCGATGCCGACGCCGAGGAGCGTGAGCAGCACGGCGAGGTAGGCGCGGTGGGCGCGGAGCGTCCCGCGGCTCGCGCCGTCGGGCGGAAAAATAAGGCGAGAAATCTTCAAATCGGGTTCCCCTTCAAAAAGAATAACAGGATTATAACAGATTTTTCGGCAAAAACAACCGCCATTTCCCACCATTTCGCCAAATCCCGCTCAATGTGAGAAAAAAGGATGGTGAAACGGGGGTGAGGGTATTGCATTTTCTTGGCAAAGCCTTTATAATTATACTAAATCTTCGTCATGCGGCCTGAAAATATTTTAGGTGTTATGACGAAACAAAAGAAAGGGAGAACATCATGGAAAAGCTCTTTAAGCTCCAGGAGAACGGCACCACGGTAAAAACCGAGCTGCTTGCCGGTCTCACGACGTTCATGACGATGGCTTACATCATCGCCCTGAACCCCAACCTGCTGACCAACTTCGCGGTCGGCACCCCGCTGTGGAACGGTGTGTTCCTGGCAACCTGCATTGCCTCCGCCATCGGCACCATCTGCATGGCCTTCATGGCCAACAAGCCCTTCGTTATGGCTCCCGGCATGGGTCTGAACAGCTTCTTTGCCGTGGTCGTGGCCAACATCACCGTCATCAACAACTGCGAGTATGAGTCCGCGTTCCAGGCCGGTCTGGTCATCATCCTCGTCGAGGGCATCGTATTCCTCGTCCTCACCCTCCTGAAGGTCCGTGAGAAGATCGTCGAGGCCATTCCTCTCGGCGTCCGCTACGGCATTGCCCCCGCCATCGGCCTGATGCTGATGAACATCGGTCTTGGCTCCAACGTCGGCATCTATGCCGAGGGCAACGGCTTCACCAGCCCCTTCTACATCATGCGCGACTTCTTCGGCGCCCTGACCCCCAGCATCATCAAGGGCAGCATGGGCGACATCGGCTATCACACCATGGTCCTCACCGCCATCACCGCCTTCCTCGGCGTGTTCGTCATGGTCGTGCTGGCCAAGAAGGGCATCAAGGCCGCCGTGCTGCTTGGTATGCTCTTTTCCTCCGTCCTTTATTGGATCGGCAGCTTCGCATTCCTCGGCGTGAATCCCTTTGCAAGCCTTGAGACCGCAAGCTTCGTGCCCCCCTTCGCCGACATGGTCTCCACCACCCTCTTCAAGTTTGACTTCGCCGGCTTTGTGAACATCGGCTGGTTCACCGCCATCACCCTGATCATCACCTTCTGCATGATCGATATGTTCGACACCATCGGCACCCTCGTCGGCACGGCCTCCCGCGCCGGCATGGTCGACAAGGACGGCAATATGCCCAAGATGAAGGAAGCCCTGCTCTCCGATGCCATCGGCACCATCGCGGGCGCTGCCACCGGTACCTCCACCGTCACCACCTTCATCGAGTCCGCTTCCGGCGTTGAGGCCGGCGGCCGCACCGGTCT
>ERZ773224.4496-NODE-4496-length-10634-cov-2.614614_pt1 | contig 10634 bp, 13 predicted proteins | sample MGYA00580526_ERZ773224 | MGnify/ENA primary metagenome ERZ773224 (study PRJEB29015, sample SAMEA2737743) | human gut metagenome | biome: human gut; feature: human-associated habitat; material: faeces | place: China | collected 2012 ...
CTTCGGCGACGCGATGTTTATCCATTAACGATAAGGGGAGTACAAATGTATAAAAGAATCAAGCTCGAAGGACACGCCCGACGGGGCGAATACACCACGCCGCACGGCACGGTGCAGACGCCGGTATTCATGAACGTCGGCACGCAGGCGGCGATCAAGGGCGGCCTCTCCGCGGATGACCTGGGCGAGATCGGCTGCCAGGTCGAGCTTTCCAACACCTATCATCTCCACGTCCGCCCGGGCGACGAGCTGATCCGCGATATGGGCGGGCTGCATAAGTTCATGCGCTGGGACGGACCGATCCTGACCGACTCCGGCGGATTTCAGATCTTTTCCCTTGCGCAGCTGCGCAGAATCAAGGAAGAGGGCGTATACTTCAATTCCCATGTGGACGGTCGGCATATCTTCATGGGACCCGAGGAGAGCATGCGCATTCAGGCCAATCTCGGCTCGGATATCGCCATGGCGTTTGACGAGTGCATCAAGATCCCTTCTCCCTATGACTATGTGAAAAATTCCTGCGACCGGACTTACCGCTGGCTGGAGCGGTGCAAGGCGGCGCTCGATGACTATACCGGCCGCGACGATGCGGTCAATCCCGGCCAGGTGCTCTTCGGCATCAATCAGGGTACGGTCTTTCATGATCTGCGTATTGAGCATATGAAAAGGATCTGGCCGGCTATGCGATCGGCGGCCTCGCGGTGGGGGAGACGACGCAGGAGATGTACGACACCATCGCCGCTGTCGAGCCCTATATGCCGGCAGACAAACCGCGCTACTTGATGGGTGTCGGTACGCCCGGCAACATCATTGAGGGGGTCGCGCGCGGCGTGGACTTCTTTGACTGCGTGATGCCCGCCCGCAACGGCCGCCACGGGCATCTCTATACCTGGGAAGGCGTCATCAATATCAAAAACGAGAAGTACGCGCGCGACGAGCGCCCCATTGATTCCGAGTGCCAATGCCCCGTCTGCCGCAAGTACAGCCGCGCGTATCTCCGCCATCTGATGAAGGCAGAGGAGATCCTGGCGCTTCGCTTCTGCGTGATGCACAATCTCTATTTCTATAATTCCCTGATGGAAAAGATCCGCGCAGCGCTCGACGAGGGGCAGTATCAGGCGTTCCACGACCGGTATGTCGAAAAGTTGGATAAGCGGATATAATTTTCTTGCTTTTATCGGAAAACACCGGTATAATCAATACTTGTAATTCACATTGGAGGGTTAACCCATGAAAAAAATCCTTGCAACTGTTCTTGGCGTAGTTTTTGCCATGTTCGCGTTTGCCGGCTGCAATATGGCTGCGGCGGACGGAACCGCTACCGGCGCCAGCGGCATTACGAGCATCGTTATGATGGTCGTCATCATCGCTGTGTTCTACTTCCTGATGATCGTCCCCGAAAAGAAGCGCAAGAAGAAAGCGCAGGAGATGCGTGACAGCATCGAAGTCGGCGACAAGATCGTCACCATCGGCGGCATGGTCGGCAAGGTCGTCCACGTCACCGGCGACAAGCTCACCTTCGAGACCGGCGAAGACCGCGTCCGCATCGAGATCACCAAGTGGGCGGTCTCCAGCAATGAGGGCAAGGGCGCCAACAAGGAGACCTCCGATTCCGAGGAGTCTCTGGGCAACTGATCGCACCGGACACAGGCGTATAAAAACACCCCCGCAGGAATAAGTATGAACGTACTTAACTGCGGGGGTGTTTTTATGGTCAAACAACAGCCGAACCGGAAAGGGCAGGCTGCGGATGCCGTGCGGTCGGGAAGCGTTATGGCAGGAGCGTCGCTTCTGCTTGCGCTTCCGGCGGCGCTGCTGATCCGCGAGGGAGTGCTGCCGGAAACGTCGGAGCAGCTTACTGCGCTTGTATGCGCCGGTCTTGCGGCGCTATTGTCCGAGTGTCTTTGTTTCGGGAAGCGAAGGGGAGGGTATGCGTATATCCCGCTTTCCGCGCTGGTCGCGGCACTCATTTTGCTGCTTGTCGGAGCTTGCCTTCCGATGAACGGCTGGGATATCGGTTGCGTTTTGAAAACGATGTGCGTTATGACGGCAATGATGACGGGCGTGTATTTCATAAAAATGAACAAAAATAACAAAAAATCACGAAAAAGCCGCGCGGACTATTACAAATAGGAATCAAATAACAGAGTTGACATAAGCGGAGCTGTTTCACCGATATCTTGGGGGTATTACAAAGCGTAATCGCAAAATACGGTGAAAAATCCTTGATTTTCAATGGTTTTTCGGTATCTGGTTGCATGGGATAACATAATGCAGTTGACATAAAATCTGGACATAATTCACAAAATTCTAAAAACGCGGAAAAAGGGATTGATAACTTTATGAATCTGCGGTATAGTGTGCGTACAACAGATTATGTAAATTATTGTTTTATGTTGTTTCTTTTGCCGCGAGGCGAGGTGACGATATGAACGTTTCACCGGATGACGCGGCGATCTCAGCGCCGCGCATTTTACGCCTTGCGCGGCCGGCCCGCCGTGTTTTGCCGCTGGCGATACTTTTCGGCGCGTCGCTCGGGACGCTTGCCGGATCACGCATTTTTCCGCCGGTTCCGGAGTCCGTCGCGTCGCTTGCCGACGCCTCTCTTTCGGGCTCGGCCGGATACCTCCGGCTCCTCTGGACATATTCCGCGCCGTGTTTCATCGCGGTGTTTCTTTCCGCCGTTTTATTCGGCTTTCTGCTTCTCCCGATCCTTTTTCTTTTTCGGGGGTTCCTTCTTTCCTATAGCGTGTCGGTGCTGCTTGCGGGCGGCGTCCCCGCGGGAAGGGCCTGTCTCATCGTAGGGCTCCCGGCTCTCTTTTCTCTTACGGCTTTGTTTTTGCTTGGCGAGGAGGCGTTCTGCTCCTCTCTGGATATATACCGAACCTGCCGCGGCTATCCGACCGTCCGGTTTTCGTTCGTTTCCGCAGACCGGCTTCTGATCGCCGCGCTGCTCGTGTCTGCCGCGGCATTCGTCCGGCAGCTTTTGATCCCGTTACTACTATAAAGCACAGCATAGTGAGTAGAGAAAGAAAAGAGGAAGGAGGGCGTTGCTATGGATAATTCCGTATGCTTTGAAAAATTCAAAGACTACCTTACGAATGTGAAAAAGGCTTCCAGCAACACCCTGAGTTCGTATCTCCGCGATATCCGTCAGTTCGGAGAATACCTTGACTCACACGAAACTGTCGGATACACCGAGGCGGACGAGGAGGTCCTGAACGGATACATTTCCTGGCTGCGCGGGATGGGAAAATCGGTAGCGACCGTTTCCCGCTCCATCGCGTCGCTGAAATGCTTTTATACCTTCCTCATTCTCCAGCGCATCGTGAGCGAAAACCCGACCGGCAAGCTGGTTCCGGATAAATGCGAGCAGAAGCTCCCGCAGATCCTCACGAGCAGCGAGGTCGAGCTGCTGCTTGAGCAGCCGGAGTGTACCGACTTCAAGGGCTACCGCGACAAGGCAATGCTGGAATTGCTGTATGCCACCGGCATCCGTGTGAGCGAGCTCATTTCGCTCAACGTGACGGACGTGAATCTGACAGCCGGCGCAATCCGCTGCATCAGTCACGACAAGGAACGGTTTATCCCGCTCTATCCGGCGGCGATCCGGGCGTTGAGCGAGTATATGGAGTTTGTCCGCCCGCAGATGCTGGCGCGAAAGGATGAGACCTCTCTCTTTGTGAATGTCAGCGGCGAGCGCATGTCCCGGCAGGGCTTCTGGAAGATCATCAAGTCCTATCAGGCCAAGGCGCACATCGAGAAGGACATCACGCCGCACACACTGCGCCATTCCTTTGCTGCGCATCTGCTGGAAAACGGCGCGGATATCCGTGCGATCCAGGAAATGCTCGGCCACGCGGATATCAGCTCCACGCAGGTCTATTCGCAGCTCGTCAAAAAGCAGCTCAAGGACGTGTACCAGAAATCGCATCCGCGTGCCTGATTTCGAGCCGCTTCAACTATATCGGCAGCGAGGCGTTCCAAAAGTTTTTTGGGACGCCTCTTTATTTTTTGTAATCGTTGTGTTACAATGACGTGAATACATTGGGAGGTTAGCAGCTATGCCTGAAAACTATATCACCAGCCAGACGGAAAAAGGAAATATCAGCATTTCGGAGGACGTTATCCAGGTGATGGTAAACGCCGCTGTTTCGGAGATCGAAGGCGTTGCAGGGCTTTCGTCCGTGCCTGGCGCGGACATTGCCGAGTTCCTCGGCATCAAGAGCGCGACCACGCCGCCGAGTGTGAAGATCGCCGCGGAGAACGGACAGGCCGTCATTGACATCCTCATCATGGTCCGCTACGGCTACGGCGTCACGGTCGTTGCCAAGAAGGTGCAGGACCAGGTCGCCGTGAGCGTGGAGGACATGACCGGACTCAAGACCGTCGTCAACGTGCATATCACGGGCATTGCCTTTGATAAGACCGATATGAAGGGGTAAGTCTCTCTATGACGAGAACGAATGCACGGCAACTGGCGCTTCAGCTCAGCTTTGCCGTTAGTGCCGGCAGCGACGTCGGACCGGACGCCTTTTTTGACGAGGACTATTTCCGCGCCCTTCCGGCGGAGGATGCTCTTTTCACGGAGATCCCCGGCGAGGAGGAGCGCGCTTACATCAACGCCCTTGTGACCGGTGTGCGCGACCACCGCGAGGAGCTGGACGATCTCATCGAGCAGTTCTCCCACGGCTGGAAGCTCTCTCGCATTTCGCGTACGGCTCTCGCCGTGCTGCGCGTTGCGCTTTATGAGATCCTTTATATGCCGGATATCCCGGCGGCGGCGTCCATCAACGAGGCCGTCGAGTTGGCCAAGGGGTACGATGAACCGGAGACCGTCCGCTTTATCAACGGCATCCTCGGCAGCTTCATGCGCTCGCGCGGCGAGACCGTAGAGGAGCAGCCGGCGGAGACGGAGCCCGCGGAAGACGCGGCAGCGGCGGAGAACGGACCTATGACGGAAGAATGACGGAGATTTCGCCGCTCTCCGTATCGGAGATCACGGAGCACATCCGCGCCATCGTAGAAAGCGACGGCGCGCTGCGCCGCGTTTATGTCCGCGGCGAGCTTTCCAATTATAAGATCTATCCCTCGGGCCATCATTATTTCACGCTCAAGGATGCGGGTGCGTCGATCCGGTGCGTTATGTTCCGCTCCGACGCTTCGCGGCTGCGCTTCCGCCCGGAAAACGGCATGGCGGTGATCTGCTCCGGGCGCGTCGCCGTCTATCCGCGGGACGGAGCCTATCAACTCTATGTCACCGCCGTTCAGCCGGAAGGCCTGGGCGATCTTCACGCGGCGTATGAGCAGCTCAAGGCAAAGCTGCTCGCGGAGGGGCTGTTTGCGCAGGAGCACAAAAAAACGCTTCCCGCCATGCCGGAGAAGATCGCGCTCATCACCTCCGGGGCCGGCGCCGCTGTACAGGATATGATCCGTATTCTTGGCAGACGCTGGCCGCTCACAAAGATCCTTGTGATGCCGGTGCGCGTGCAGGGAACGGAAGCCCCCGCGGAGATCGCCGGTGCGATCTGGTACGCGAACCGGTGGAATGTGGCCGATCTTATCATCACCGGCCGCGGCGGCGGCTCCATCGAGGATCTCTGGGCGTTCAACGACGAGCGCGTTGCCCGCGCGATTTTTGCGTCCGAGATACCGGTCATCTCCGCCGTCGGGCATGAACCCGATGTGACCATCGCCGACTTTGTCGCCGATGTACGCGCGGCAACGCCGTCAAACGGTGCGGAGATCGCCGTACCGGAGCAGGCCGAAGTCCGTGCGCTTCTCCTCTCGCTGGAAAACCGGCTTGGTCAGGCGGAGCGGAAGCGGCTGGATGCTCTCGCCTCGCGGCTGAACGAGCTTTCGGCACGTCCGGTGCTGCAGAGCCCGACGGGCTTTCTTCAGAACCGGCGGCTGGATGTGGATCGCCTTTCCGACCGTCTGAACGCGGCGGAAAAGCATCTCCTGCTCGCCAAACGGCAGGAATATGTCCGGCTCGTATCGTCACTCGAGGCGATGAGCCCGCTCAAGGTGCTCGCGCGCGGCTTTTCCGTGGCGACCGATGCATCCGGCGCGATCCTCAGAGACGCCAAGGCTGTCGCACCCGGCGACAGCGTCCATATACGGCTTGAACACGGCGCGCTTGACTGCCGTGTGGAGCATCAATCGGAGGTACAATGATGAAAAAGCTATATCGCATGGTTGCGCTTGCTCTGGCAGCAGCGGCTCTTTGCTTTTCTCTGACGGGCTGCGGCATCTCCGACTTTTTCAAAAACAAGGACAACAAAACGCAGGATGACCCGAACGCGTCTCCCTCGGCGGCTTCGACAACAACGCCCGAAGCGGCGACGCTTGTTCCGGAAGTCTCCGCAACACCGGAGGCAACGAAGGAGCCGGTCAAGGTCGAGATATTCTATGAAAACAAGGCCGTGACGGAGCTGAGCTTCCAGACCTCCACGGTCATCCGTCTGCAGGCTGTTGCGAGCGACGGTTCCACCGGCGGCATCTGGACCTCCAGCGACGCGTCCTCTGCCAGTGTGGACGAAAACGGCATCGTCACCTGCTGGAAGGTCGGCAATCCCAAGATCACCTATACCATCGGCGATGCGTCCGCGTCGCTCTCACTGACCGTTACGGAGCCGACGATCAAGATCTGCTACGGCGGTGTGGAAAAGACCGACATCAGCCTCAGCGGTCAGTGGGGATATGAGATCCAGCTCACCGCCGCCGTTACGCCGGAGGGAAGCGAGGTCACATGGTCCTCGGAAGACCCCGCCATCGCGACGGTATCCGAGACCGGTCTCGTCACCGGTAAGAAGATGGGCTATACGAACATCGTCTGCAAGTCCGGCACGGCCAAAGCGGTCTGCATCATCCGCGTGGCCGATAATCCGCCCGCGGCAGCCGCTGCCGCGGCGCAGGCGACGCCTGACCCGAACGATAAGACGCCGCGCGTCGTCATCACCTGCTTCGGCCTGCCGAATTCCGACTTTACCATTACTGTCGGACAGTCGGTCGATCTCAACTGCACGATGTACAACATCGATCCAAGCACGAACAAGGAGACATGGACGATCGAGGATACCGCCATCGCCACTGTCAACGAAAATGGCGTCGTCACCGGCGTGAAGGCGGGAACGACCAAGGTCATCTGCACCGTTGGCGACGTGAAATGCGAAACCATCGTCCGCGTTACCGATAAAAAGAGCTGATCGAAACGGACAGGAGGATCACCATGGCTGAACGGAAAACCGCAAAACCGAAGACCTTTGAGCAGATGCTTGCCCGTCTCGACGAGATCGTCCGCTCGCTCGAAAAGGGCGACGCTCCGCTCGAGGAGTCCCTTTCGCTGTATACCGAGGGCGCGGAGCTGATCCGCACCTGTACAAAGCAGCTCGACGAGGCCGAGCAGACCGTTGTGAAGCTGCAAAAGGGCGCGGACGGCGCACCGGTCGAAACATCCTTTGCATCGGAGAATGAATGACCATGGATCATTTCAGCGAATATAAAGCCATCCAGAATGAGATCAACGCCGCGCTGGAGACGTATTTCACGGCGGACTGCCCGCAGAAGGAGCTTCTGGACGCCATGCGCTATTCTCTCCTCGCCGGAGGAAAGCGCATCCGCCCGCTGCTGCTCGTGAAGTTCTGCGAGATCTCCGGCGGAGACCGCGCCTCGGCACTGCCTGCGGCCTGCGGCATCGAAATGCTGCATACCTATTCGCTGATCCACGACGATCTTCCGTGTATGGATAACGACGATCTCCGCCGCGGAAAGCCCACCTGCCACAAGATGTTCGGCGAGACCAACGCCGTTCTTGCCGGAGACGCGCTGCAGTCGGCGGCATACTGCGCCGTATTATCCGCGCCGGCTGCGCCGGAGCGAACCGCCGCGATGGCCAAAACGCTGGCCTTTGCCGCAGCCGAGCAGGGCATGTGCGGCGGACAATATCTGGACACGAGCAAAGAGGGACTTCCGGTCACGGAGGCGGAGCTCTACGAGATCCACCGCCTGAAAACCGGAGCGCTGCTCCGCGCCGCGTGCGTCATGGGCGTGCAGTGCGCCGGAGGTACACCGGAGCAGGTTGCGGCTGCGGAAGAGTACGCGATGAATCTCGGTCTCGCTTTCCAGATCCGCGACGATGTGCTCGACACGATCTCACGGAGGACGAGCTGGGCAAGACCATCGGTTCAGACGCTGCAGAGAAAAAGACAACGTTCGTTTCGCTTCTCGGCGTCGAGGAATGCGGCCGGCTCGTACATCTCCATACGGAGAAGGCAAAAGCCGCCGCTGCCGGACATTTTGCGGATACGGAATTTCTCTGCTGGCTCGCCGACCTTCTGGCGGACCGCAGGAAGTGAATATTTTCCGGATAAAATGTGAATATTTTTTGTCAAAACACCCTTTGCTCTTGTAAAGGGTGTTTGTTTTTGTTATTATACTTAAGTTAAGAGTATGAGGGGATGCAGTTGTGTTGAACCAGAACGAAAAAGAACTTTTATATAGAATAAACAGCAATGCCGATCTCCGTGCCGTACCGGAACGGGACATTCCGGAGCTTTGTCGGGACATCCGCGAGTTTCTTGTGGAAAACGTGTCGCACACCGGTGGGCATCTTGCATCGAATCTCGGCAGTGTGGAGCTGACGGTGGCGCTGCACCGCGTCTATGACCCGATGAAGGACCGCATCCTGTTCGATGTCGGGCATCAGTCCTATGTCGACAAGATTTTGACCGGTCGGAGAGATTCCTTCGATACGCTGCGCCAGCTCGACGGTATTTCCGGCTTTCCCAAGCCGTGCGAGAGCAACGCCGATCCGTTTCTTGCCGGACACGCCTCCGATTCCGTGTCGCTGGCCGCGGGAATGGCACGAGCCCGAACGCTCATGCACGGAAATTACGACGTTGTCGCCGTTGTGGGCGACGGCGCGATGACCGGCGGCCTGTGCTTTGAGGGACTGAGCGATCTCGGTGCAAGCCGCGAGGCTGCCGTGGTCGTTCTCAACGACAACGGCATGTCCATCAACGAAAATGTCGGCGGCGTGGCGAGATTGCTCCGCCGCGCACGCACGCGCCCCGGATATCTCCGCTTCAAGCGGACATACCGCCGTGTGATGAAAAAGCACCCGCACGCTTATGAAGAGCTGCACCGGCTCAAGGAGCGCATCAAAGCGCGCCTTCTGCCGTCCGGTATATTTGACGATCTCGGGTTTTACTATATCGGGCCGGTGGACGGCCACGATGAAAAGGCGCTCGAAACTACGCTGCGCTGGGCGAAGGATCTTCATCGCCCGGTCGTTGTGCATGTGGTGACGGTGAAGGGAAAGGGCTATGCCCCCGCGGAAGCGGACCCGCAGACGTACCACGGCGTCAACCCGTTCGATCGGAAGACCGGCGTCACGACCGTTCCGGCCAACGATTTTTCTGCGGCATTCGGCGCATCGGCGATTGCGCTTGCGGAAAAGGATCCGACGGTATGCGCCGTTACTGCGGCGATGGAACACGGCACAGGGCTGTCCGAATTTGCCCGCCGTTTTCCGAACCGGTATTTTGAACTCGGCATTGCCGAGGAGCATGCCGCCGCGATGTGCGCCGGCATGGCAAAGCAGGGGCTGACGCCCATTTTTGCCGTTTACTCCACCTTTCTCCAGCGCTCTTACGATATGCTCATCGAGAACATCGGGCTCATGGGGCTGCATGTTGTGCTTGCCGTGGACCGCGCGGGGCTTGTCGGGCGCGACGGCGTCACGCATCAGGGCTCTTTTGATATCGCGTATCTCGGCTCTGTGCCGAATATGACCGTATATGCTCCGGCGAGCTTCTGCGAACTGGACTCCATGCTATCCATCGCCGTGCGTGAAAAATCCGGCCCCGTAGCGCTCCGGTATCCCCGCGGGGGAGAGGGCGCATATACCGACGACCACTCCCGCGAAGATTCGACCGTTCTGCGCAGCGGCGGCGATGTAACGATCGTCACCTACGGCATCAGCGTCAACGCAGCGCTCGCCGCGGCGGAGACGCTTTCCGCCGACGGCATCCGCGCCGAGGTCATCAAGCTCAACCGGCTGCTGCCGCTCGCCCCGGAGACTGTCCGTGAGTCGCTGCGGAAAACCGGACGGTTTATTATGGCGGAGGAAGCCTGCCGCTCCGGAAGTCTTGGTACGCTTCTTCTTGCAGACGCCGCGGCAAACGGCATTTCGCTGCGCGGCGCCCGGCTGCTGGATCTCGGCAGCGGCGTTATTAAGCACGCTTCGGTCCGTGAGCTGCAGCACTGCCTGCATCTGGATGCGGATGGCATTGCCGCCGCAGCAAAGGAGATACTGCATGAAAAAGATCCGGCTTGATCAGCTTGTTTTTGATAAAGGCCTCGCCGAGAGCCGCGAGCGCGCCAAGGCGTATATCATGGCGGGCAGCGTCTATGTGAACGGCCAGAAAGCGGACAAGTCTGGCATGGAGGTTGACATAACCTCAAACATTGAGGTGCGAGGCAGCGCGTGCCCGTATGTCAGCCGGGGAGGCCTCAAGCTTGAGAAGGCGCTCAAAAATTTCGGTGTTGACCCAACGGGCTACGTTTGCAGCGACTCCGGCGCATCGACGGGCGGGTTTACCGACTGCCTGCTTCAGCAGGGGGCAAGCAAG
>ERZ773224.4498-NODE-4498-length-10626-cov-6.035001_pt1 | contig 10626 bp, 10 predicted proteins | sample MGYA00580526_ERZ773224 | MGnify/ENA primary metagenome ERZ773224 (study PRJEB29015, sample SAMEA2737743) | human gut metagenome | biome: human gut; feature: human-associated habitat; material: faeces | place: China | collected 2012 ...
GCCCGCACCGGATGGTGCGGGCCGCTTGCGCTGTGGAAATGGGAACATGATGCGTGAAACGATGCAGGTGCGCTCGGGCTCAGTCCGAGAGTTTGCGCACGGCCTCGTGCGCGTCGCTGACGGCAAAGAGGATCTTGCGCGGCTGCTGCGCGTCGCCGAGGACCGTCACAGGGGCGACGGCTTCAAACGCGGCCGCGGCCTGCGCCGTCGGGGCAAAGCCCAGCGCCAGCAGCACCGTGTCGCACGCGATCTGCTGCTGCTCGTGCGCGTGCTCGACCGTGACGCTGCACGTGAACGCATCGCCGTCGATGCGCACGAGCTTCGTCGCGGGGCGGAAATCCACGTTCGAGCGCGCCATGTAGTCGCGCATGAGCATGTCGTTCATCTTGAAGCCCGGCTCCGACGGGATGGTCTTGGCCATGTCGATGCACGTCACGTGCTTGCCCCACATGTCCATCTGCAGCGCCGTCTCGACGCCGACGAGTCCGCCGCCGATCACGACGACGTGCTCGCCCACATCACAGCAGTCGCACAGGGCCTCGGTCGCAAGGTACACCTTCGGGCAGTCGAGTCCCGGGATGGCCTTCGGCGCGATGGGCCGGCCGCCGGCCGCCCAGAGGATATGGTCAGGCGCATAGGCCGCGGCGAGCTCCGGCGTCGCCGTGGTGTAAAAGCGCACGGGGATGTCGTGCACGAGCAGCTCGCGCTCGAAGTAGCGGATCATGCGGTGCATGTCGCGCTTGAAAAACGGCTTGCAGGCGCACAGAGCGTTGCCACCGATGTGGCCGCCCGCCTCCCAGATCTCGACCGAATGGCCGGCCTGTTTGGCATAGAGCGCCGCCATGCAGCCGGCAGGGCCGGCGCCGACGACGAGAATCTTTTTCGGGTGGGCAGCCGGCGGAATGTCGATGCTGCCGTCCTCGTGGCCGCAGCGCGGGTTGAGCGCGCAGGTCGCCGTCTCGCCGTTGTAGACGCGGGCGATGCAGCCCTCGTTGCAGGAGATGCACGGGCGGATCGTGTCCGGCCGGCCGGCCAGCACCTTGTTCGGCAGGTCGGGGTCGGCGAGCAGGCCGCGGCCGATGACCGCGATGTCGCACACGCCGTCGCGCAGGGCAGCCTCCGCCTTGTCCACGTCGCCGAAGCGGCCGTGCGTCATGACCGGCACATCGACCACGCTGCGGATGATCTTGGCCGAGCGCGACTGCAGCGTCATCTGCTGCATGCCGGCGGGCGGCATGGCGTTGGGCCAGTTTTCATGGCAGCCGGCGTCCACGTGCAGTGCGTCCGCTCCGGCGGCGACGATCAGCTTTGCCAGCTCGATGCCCTCGTCGATGGCGCGGTAGCCCTCGCCGTCCATGTAGTGGTCCGGCGTGAACTTGACGATGACGGGGAAGTCCGCACCGCCCTCTTCCTTGCAGATGGCGATGAGCTCGGTGAGAAAGCGCGCGCGGTTTTCCAGACTGCCGCCGTAGGCGTCGGTGCGCGTGTTCCAGCGACGGGTCAGAAACTGGTCGGTCAGATAGCCGCCGTAGGCGTGGATGCCCACACAGTCGGCCCCGCTGCGCAGCGCGATCTGCACGCTGCGGCGGAAATCTTCCTCCAGCTCGTGGATCTCATCGATCGTCAGCGCGTGGCAGCGCATACGCGGCACGTGCATCCACGGGCAGGCGGACGCGCTGATGGGCACTTTGTAGCGCACGGACGGCCCGCCGATGCGCCCATCGCCGGGCTGGATCTGCGCGGCGAGCTTGCAGCCGCAGGCGTGGCAGCGCTCGGCCAGGTCGCGGAACAGCGGCGCGGTCTCATCGTTGAGGTAGATGGAGTGCTCGCCGGACTCGAACGCGAGCGAGGCGCGGATGTTGCAGAACACCATGGCCGCGCCGCCCTCGGCGCGCGCGGCAAAGTACGCCACCGAGGCGGGGCTCAGGTTGCCGACCGTGACGCCCATCGGCGCCATGACCATGCGGTTTTTAAGTTCCATGCGGCCGATTCGGATCGGCCGGGACAGAATAGAAGGCATAATTACATCTTACTCCTTGGATCACTTCTGCACGGCCCAGCCGCCGTCGACCGGCAGGCAGACGCCGTTGATGTACTTGGCCTCGTCCGAGCACAGGTACACGACCGCCCAGGCCGCGTCCTCCGGCATGCCGACATAGGGCATCGGCGTCGTGGCCTCAAAGTGCTCGCGGTACATATCCCAGACCTTCTCCTGCTTGGGCACCCAGACGTAGTTCGGGGCGAGGCAGTTGAAGCGGATGCCGTACTTCTTGCTGACCTGGTTGACCATGTTCTGCGTGGCCAGCTTGATGCACGCCTTCGAGAACGGATAGCCCTGCACGGCCGAGCCGTTGTAGGCCAGCGCCGTCGAGGACGAGAAGTTCAGGAAGCTGCCGCGGATCTTCTTTTTCATCATGTAGCGCAGCACCGTCTGGTAAGAATAGAGCATGGAGTCGATGTTCACGCGCATGACGTCCTCGATCATCTCGGACGTGATGTGCGCCCAGTCGTGCGTCGGGGGCGAGAACGCCGCCGCGCCGTTGACGACCGTGTCGATGCGGCCGTACTTTGCGTCGGCCAGCTTCTTGAGCTGCACCCAGGTGTCGCGCTGCGCCACGTCGGCCACGACCGCGATGCTCTCGCCGCCGTTGGCGTTGATCTCGGCGCTGAACTGCTCGACCTGCGGGTCGATATCGACCATGACGACCTTCGCGCCCTCCTGGCAGAAGAGCTCGGACGCTTTGTGGCAGATGCCGCCGGCAGCGCCCGTGATGATGGCCACTTTTCCTTTGAGTCTATCCATTATTTTGTCCTCCTCAGTTTGCCGTCGAGCAGACGGTAGGTCAGGCGCAGCGTCTGGATGCGCCAGCGATCGTCGTCACATTTGACCAGGTCGTCCACATACAGGCCGTAGCCGGAGTAGGTCTGGCCGTTGTCCTTGTAGGTGTGGTAGTCATGCATTTTGGTCAGCAGCTGCGCGCTGCGCGGACCGGTGAAGTGCACGATCTGGTTGTAGCCGAAGTGCATCGGCACCATGTCGTCGCCGCAGGTGCTGCGGTTCTGGGCCACCTGCGCGTCACGGTCGCGGAAGCCGGGGCGGCCGCTCCAGAAAGTGCGGAAGCCCGTCTCCGTGAACACGTCCGGCATGAGGTCAAACTCCTGGTTGTCAATGCACCAGAAATAGCGGTTCTTGGCCGCGAGGATCGCGGGGATCTCCGCGAGCTGCTCCGGTGTGTAGGGCAGGCCCGCGTCGGCGATGATCGCGCGCGCCAGCTCTTTGATCTTGCGATCGGCATCGATGGTCAAGTGCAGTCCCTCCTTTGAAGCTGTCATGCTTGGGCTGATTCGTTGTCCGTTCCGGCAGGCAGCCGGCGCCGCGCGGCGCTGACTCGGGAAACGCCTCCGGAGATCGTCAATATCTTATCACACGTTTTTCGCCCTGCACAGTGCATCCGCTGGATGCAGATTGCTTTTCGTGCATAAAAATTGCCCCAACTTGACCAAGTGCTTTTGCGCGGTCATATTGAAAAAATCACGCAGCCGCGCGATTTTTTGCATCCGGACTTGCCAGCACGGCGCGCAGCGCGTATACTGGATGGGAAAGATGCGTGACTTTTTCGTCACTGAGTCAAGAAATGCGCACGCGAGGAGGCGAGGATATGACGTTCGGGCGCACCCTTCAGGAGCTGACACGGCTGTGCGGTGTCAAGCGCTGCAACCTTGCCGACGCGCTCGGCTATGACCCGTCGTACATCAGCCGGTGGATCAACGGCGTCAAGCACCCGTCGCTGCGCAGCAACGATGCGCTGCCCGCGCAGATCGCCGCCTATCTGACCGCCAACGCCGCGCCGGATGTGCGCGCGCGCATTGCCGGGCAGTTTGACCTGCGCTGTGATGCGGCCGACGATGCCGGCTTTTCGGCGGCGCTGGCGTCCTTGCTGGCGGATACGATCGCGGCCGACCGGGCGGCCGGCCCCGAGCGGCCGCAGCCGACCGGCGCGGAAAATGCCGGCCTGAGCCCGGTCAAGGACATCGCGCTCTTCCCCGAGGGCATCTTCATGGCCTTGCAGCAGGCGCCATCCTCGGCGCGGCTGGACATGATCTGCACGATGCCGATCCACATGCAGTTCAAGAACAACGACGCCTTTTTCCGCCGCGTGCGCGGCATCCTCTCGGCGGGCACGGCGCTGCGCGTGGTGCAGTTCGTGGACATGGAGGATGTCTCCGCGCGCACGGACAGCTTCTGCCGCTCGCTCTGCTATCTGCTGGGGCTGGGGAAGCAGATCCGGTACGAATTTTACGAATTTCGCGCCAGCCGCACAGGGTATGTCTACCTCATCCGCGACGCGCTCATGCTGCAGTACCTGCGCGAGCCGTTCTCGCGCGAGGTATACCTGCTCGAGACGGCGGACCCCGCGCTCGTCGGGCGCTACTGCGCTGCGGCCGATGCCTACATCCGCGACCGGCTGCCGCTCGCGCAGGCGCCGAACCTGCAGCAGCTTCGCCGCCAGCAGTATTTCCTCGATTACTTCACCCAGCCGCACGGCCGATGCCTGCTGCGGCATATGCAGCCGTTTTTCCTGCCGGAGCCGCTGCGGGAGCGTTTTCTGTCCCGGCACCCCGAGCTGCGGCAGGAGCTGCAGCTGTTTCTCGGCAGCGCGGAGTTTTTCGAGACGATCTTCCTCTACCAGCTCGCGCTCGTGGACTATATTTATACCGGGCGGCTGCACTTTCTCGGCACGGTCATCGACGTGCCGCCCGAGGCGCGGCGCGAGCATCTGCGCAGCATGATCGAGCAGCTGCGCCGGACGCCGGAGCGGCTGTGCATCCTGTGCACGCAAAACCGCGTCTGCAATTACGACGACCTGTCGGTGTCCGTGTTCGTCAACCAGCACGCCGCCTTCGTGCTCGACGGCGCATCCGGCGGCGCGCAGCCGGCCTACACCGTCAGCTCCGGCGCGATGGTGCACCAGCTCAATGTCTGGATGGATCATTTCCGCAAGCTCCCGGCCGCGCAGCGGCTGACCGGGCAGGACGCCATCGACTACCTCACCCGCTGTATGCGCCTATTGTGAGCCGCGGCGTACCGATCGACAAGGAGGAAGCACCATGCGCAACACCACACTCTGCTATATCGAGCGCGGGGAGCAGTATCTCATGCTGCACCGCGTGAAGAAGGAACACGACCTCAACCACGACAAATGGGTCGGCATCGGCGGCAAGTTCGAGCGTGACGAGACGCCGGACGAGTGCCTCCTGCGCGAGGCGCAGGAGGAGACCGGCCTGACGCTGACCGACTGGCGCTGCCGCGGCGTGGTGACGTTTTTGTCCGACGAGTGGGAGGGGGAATACATGTACCTCTTCACGGCGACGGGCTTCACCGGCACGCTGCGCGAATGCGACGAGGGGGATCTCGAGTGGGTGGACAAGGCGGCCGTGCCGTCGCTGCCGTTGTGGGCGGGCGACAAAATCTTCTTCCGCCTGCTGGCGGAGGACGCGCCGTTTTTCCTGCTCAAGCTGCGCTATCGGGGCGACACGCTCGTCGAGGCCGTGCTCAACGGTGCGCCGGTCGCGCTTTGAAAAGCCAATTCATGACAGGGGGGACCATATATGAGACGCAAAAAACAGATCCAGGCCATGCAGCAGGAGCTCGCGCTCCTGCGCCAGACCATCGACAGCGGCAAGGAGCTGGCCGCGCTGGCCACAAACACCGCGCAGCAGCTCAAAAAGCCGAGCATCAAGACCGTTGCCGTGCAGCTGATGCGCTCACCGCGCTTCCGCCGCACCGCGCTCATCGTGGGCGGGGCCGCCTCCGTCGGCACGATCGGCGCTGTCGCCGTGCGCTACCGGTTTTACCAGACCATCGTCGCGCAGGAAGTGGAAAAGGCGCTCAAGCCCGTGCATGCCCAGCTCGACGATCTGCAGGCGACCGTGGACGCCATGGCCGAGGCCGAGGGCATCGAGCCGGAAAAAACCCGCAAGGGGAAAAAGCACCGCCGCTGAGGCGCAGCGAGCAGGCAAAATTCAAGCGAGCAGCACGGGCGCAGCACGTACTGCGCTGCAAGCTTGGCGCCGACACGAAGTGTTGGCTGCCGTTGGGGGCAAATTTTGCGGTATAAAAGGAAACGCGAGAAACTTTCCCCGCCTTTCACGTTTTGCCTGTCCCAATCCTTGTGATGATTTGTTTGCCGTAGTTTGGGCTCGCTGTATTGCCAGAGGCTTTCCTGATCGCATAGCCATAGGGCTTCATAAAATGATGGAAGCTGCGGAAGCGCTGACCAATGACGGTTTCGAGATATGCCTTGATTTCCTGCACAGCACGCTTTTCGAGCGGTATGTTCAGAATGCCATATACGCATCCATCCTCTGCTGCTTTTTGCGCAGGAAAGATCCCGGAACGTTATGCCGGCACCTGTGCGCGCGGTCTGCGGGGAGCCCGCGTTGGGCGGTCGATGCGGAATTAGAATTGCGGCCTTCTTCATCGTCTCCGCTGCATCGAATGTCCTGTATGCAGACAAGCGCTATTCCGCTGCAGCGGAATAGCGCTTGTTTATTTTTCTATGCTGCGGGACGGGACCCGTGTATCTTATTTTGCGTTGTTGTACACGTCCATATCCATGCGGTCAAGGCTTCTGGCCACGACCGTGGTGCCGACCAGATCGCCGACGTTATTGAGCGTCGTGTGCGCCGGGTCGATCACAGGCCAGATCGCCGCAAGAATGGGGATCAGAGTCAGCGGCATACCAAGTGCCTCCAGCAGCACGCCGGACATCACGACGCCCGCGCCCTTGACGCCAGCTGCGCCGATGGACAGGATCAGGCCGAAGAAGACGAACTGGAGCACGCTCGAAAACGTAACGGGGAAGCCGTAAAGATTCGATGCAAAGACACAGCACAGGCCGATGAACACCGCGAAGCCGGTCATACCGGCCGTGTTGCCCAGAGGCAGGGTGAAGCCGTAGATGTTCTCGGGAATGCCGAGATCCTCTTCGCTGATTTTGATGGACACCGGGAGGGTGGCTGCGGAGGAAGAGGTCGAGACCGCAACGAGGATCGCGGGAGCGATCTTGCGCATAAAGCCAAACGGAGGCAGCTTGGCAAGCAGCTTGATGATCAGCGGGTAAACCAGAATCAGAATGAGGAGGCAGATCACGTTGTCGGTAATCAGGAACACGAGAACTTCCTTCATCATCGCGCCGCTGATGGTGGAGACCATTGTCGCAATCAGAGAAAGGATGCCGAACGGAGAGAACTCAATGACATACTCCGTGATCTTGAGCATGACCTCGCTGCCTTCGTCGATGAACCGAATGACTGTTTTTGCCTTATCGCCCAGAGCGAGCAGCGCAACGCCCAAAAACAGGCAGAACACGATGATCTGCAGCATGTTGGCATTGGCCATGGACTCCACAATGTTCGTGGGGAACCAGCTGATGACGTTGTCAATGAAGCTGTAAGACTGTGCCTCCGCCGCCTCGGCGGCGGCGAGGAATTCGGTCGTTCCGCGGCCGGGCTGAACGATCAGGCCGCCGATCACGCCGCAGATGGCGGCAATCACCGCGGAGGCCATGATCCACAGAACATAGCGGATGCCAACCGTGCGGAGCTGTTTGACATCGCCCATCTTGCACACACCACTGGTAATGCTGAAGAACACCAGCGGTACGATGAGCATTTTCAGCATACGGAGGAAAATGTCGCCGAGCGGCGAGATGACCTCCGCGGCCTTCGGGGACACAAGACCGATGATCAGACCGATCACAACGCCGATCAGAATCTTTTTCCAAAGTGCTACCTTTTTCCATTTACTCATAAGATTACGCCCTCCTTCTGTTTGTATCTTTTTTCCTTATGCCTTCACGGTAGCTGCGATCTCGGCGGTAACGCGCAGGAAGTCGTCGATATCCTGCGTGCTGTGGCAGTGCAGCGGGGAGACGCGGATCGCGCCGGTCAGGCCGAGAGATTCCACGATGCGCTTGGAATACAGGCTCGTGTTCACGCGCTCAAAGACCGTGATGCCGCGTTTGTAATACTCCGCCGTCAGCTGTGTGAAGTCGATGCCGTTGATGCCGATGGCGCTGATAAGGTCGCGGTCCACGGTGTCCGCAGAATCGAGGAACACCTGCACACCGGGAATATGGCGCAGGCCGGGAACCTCGTCGGTTCCCTCCATCATGTGGATCAGCAGGGAGTGCTCCTGCAGGTGGATGCGCGTCATACCGGTAACGAACTGCTCGCGGCGATCGTCCGAATCGGTGAAGTGTCTGCCGATCCAGCAGACGTAATCGACGACCGCCGTGATCGCTGCATAGTTGGGATGCGGGAAGGTGCCGAGCTCCCACTCTTTTTCCGGCTTTGCGAGCAGTTTGTGGTGCGTCATTTTCGCAACACGGTCGGACACGTAGCCATAACCGCAGCCGCGGATGCCGAACATCTTATAGGGGGCAAAGGTCACGCCGTCGAGGCCGCACTGTTCCACATCCAGCACGCCGTGAGGTGCATGCTGCACGGCATCGGAGAGGATATAAATATCCGGATTGATCTTGCGCGCTTCCCGAACGATGGTCTCGATATCGAAAATATAGCCCGAGATGTTGGAGGCGCTCATCACGCTCAGCAGCAGCGTGTCCTTATCGATCTTGCTAAGGATCTCATCGAGATCGACGCCGCCGGTCTTGGGGTTCGCCATCGCCACGCGGAATTCCCGGTTGGTCAGACCGCAGTAAAGCTCCACAGAGTCATAAGCCGATGGATGCTCAATGGATGTTACGACTGCGTTGGTGCCCCATTTTTCATTGCGCATAATGGTGCTCACGATCTGGAACATCACCTGAGAGGACGTCAGCTCCGTCACCAGTGCGCCGGACTTTGCGCCGAAGATCACCTGCATGATATCGCGCATGCCGTCCGCTTTGACCTGCTTGAGCATCATGGAGGTGTCGTGGATACGTTCGGGGCAGTCGGGGATTTTTTCCAGCCGCGCTTTTTCCTCGACAGCGGCCTTCAGGCGCAGAGAACCGCCGGAATTTTCAAAAAACTGGCGCTTTCTGCCGAGATAATCCTCGTGCACGTAGTAGAACTTGTCCTGGATCTCCTTCAAAAAAGCATCGTCGAACAAAATTTTCTCGTCTGTAATCATGATAAACCTCCTCACTTTCTGTTCTGACTTTTGCTATCATTTTTTTCGAATCAAACATTTATTTAATTTGATTATAGAAAAAATACACTTTTCTGTCCAAGACAAAAAAGTGTATTTTCTTATAGCCAAAATCGTATGGCAAATTATTCTATTTTCTGCACGCCGCCGACCATGTCGCGGATAAACGCAAGCAGCGTTTCCTCCACCCTGGACCTGCCGGCCGCACGGTAGTAAAGGAAAATGTCCCGCACGTTCAGCGGGTCGGCGATCCTGAAATAGCACAGTTTGCCCGATGCCTCGATCGACAGGGCGGAAAGGCGGATAAAGGCGGCGCCATTGCCCGCGGCTGCGAGATGATACGTGGTCATGGAAGAATCCACCTGCATGATGATGTTCGGCGTAAAACCGGCATTTTTGCAGATCTGGATTCCACGGGAATAGCTGTCATTTCCCTCCCGAAGAAAGACGAAGGGCACATCCCGGAACAGGCCCACATCGATCGGCTCCGCCTCGTAAATACTGTGCACACCGTTGCTCGTATCACCCGGGCGGAAGCAGCAGCTGCGCAGATGCGCATTGGTCACAAAGGTGGTGGGCACAGTCAGGATCAATTCCTCCGAGCCAAACTTCAGCGAGGTGATGCCATCCGTCTCGATCTTGTCGACCTCAAAGGCAAAGTCGATTTTTTTCTGGAGGATCTGACTGGCCAGTTCGTCGTTGCGCAGTTCCTGCCAGCCGATATGAATGTCGGGGTATTCGCTTTGAAACTGCCGGATGATCCCCGAGAGCATATTGGCACAGAAAAAGCTCGCGCCGCCAAACATCACACTGCCGTTGAGCCCCTTGGAGCACTCGCGGAAATGCTGCCGCATGTCGGCGTCCAGCCTCAGGATCTTCTTTGCCGCGGAGATATAATATTCTCCTTCCGGCGTCAGCGAGATCGGCGTTGTGGTTCGGTCAAAAATGGTGATATCATAATCGCTCTCCACTTTCTTCACCATGGCGCTGAGCGACGGCTGCGAGACGAACAGCCGTTTAGCCGCCTTGGAAAAGCTCTTTTCCTCATAGACGGTGTAGACATACCACATTTTCTTGAGCATCTGTCTCTGCCCCCTCGCTGCTATTTGCTTACATGATTCCATAATAGCTTATAGCTTTTTTCCGACCGATGCAACACCAATTCGCCCGCAGACAGCAAAATTATCTGAATTTTTAGCGGGTAATTTCTTTGGCAGCGGAAAAATCCGGTGGTTTTTCTGATCCACGCAGGCATAAAAATCATGTTTTCCATTACGGCAAGCAAAGGCAGCGGTCACGGTATTCTGCGGCAGAATGGATCCTGATCTGATAGCTGTGCGGCTGCTCCATTTGCGGGGGAACACAAACGCGGAAGAAAATAAAAAAAGCTCGTGAAATCCTTGGATTTCACGAGCTTTTTGGCACGCCGTGAGGGATTCGAACCCCCGGCCTTCTGGTCCGTAGCCAGA
>ERZ773224.4504-NODE-4504-length-10609-cov-3.526625_pt1 | contig 10609 bp, 8 predicted proteins | sample MGYA00580526_ERZ773224 | MGnify/ENA primary metagenome ERZ773224 (study PRJEB29015, sample SAMEA2737743) | human gut metagenome | biome: human gut; feature: human-associated habitat; material: faeces | place: China | collected 2012 ...
CGGCGCGTCCCATGTGGGCATCTATGTGGGAAACAACATGATGCTCCACTGCGGCGACCCCATCCAGTACGCAAGCCTCAATTCAAGCTATTGGCAATCCCACTTCCTTGCTTACGGGCGGCTGTCCCCGCCCTGATCTCGCTGAAAGGAGCAAAAAATGAACCCTAAGATTACAAAGCTCAAGGCTGAACGGGCGAAAAACGATGAAAAGATCGCTGCCCTCCGCTCCCGCAACCGGGAGCTTGACGAGAGCATCGTCGAGCTGGAGAATACCGACATCATCGGCCTTGCCCGCGCCACCGGCATGAGCATGGAGGAGCTGGCACAGTTCCTCACACAGTTCAAAAGGGGCGGCGCGCCCTTTATCACACCTAATATCAAGGAGGATACGGACTATGTGCATGAAGAAGAATAACAACCGGCTGCTGCGCGGAGTTGCCGCCGTCCTTTGCCTTGCCCTGATGTTCCTCACCATGTCGGGCATGGCGATGGCGACGGATATGGAGGACGCCCCGGCAGGCGGCGCGCCGGAAAGCACGCCGGAGATTGTGGAGGCCGAGCTTCCCGTCACGCCCGAAGAAACGCCGGAGCCCCCTCCGGCAGAGCAAGGGCCGGACACACAGGAACCGGCTCCCGCGCCGCCTGAAACGACGGAAACGCCGCAGCCGGAGGCGGAATATGAGCTGGAGGCAGATATTCCGGCAGGCTGGCACAACGCGCCGGTGACGGTCACGGTCCGTATCGTGGATAAGAAAGGCACCGGCTGGAACAAGGCGGAGGCAGCACTGGGCGAAAACGCGCAGAGAACAGACCTGACGGAGCAGCTTGCCCACGACGGCCTCGCCCGCTACACGGTGCCGGACAACGGTATCGTGTTTTTCTTTGTCACCGACCCCTACGGCACGGAGCATACGCTGACGCTGGAGCTGCGCTGCATAGACCTTGAAGCGCCGGTCCTTCGCGCAGGCGTCAGCGGTACGCTACTGCGCGTGGAGGCCGCCGACGCACTCTCCGGCATGGCGGGCGTCTATGTGAACGATGAGCTTTATACCACGCTGCAAAACGGGGAGTTCAGCGTCCGCATTGACAAAAACACGCGGGATTCCCACTTTTACATCATGGGCGTGGACAACGCGGGCAACCGCACGGGCTATGTGGTGATCGCCAACCCCTTCTATGAAAAGGAAACGCCTGCGCCCAGCCCCACACCGGAGCAGCACAGCGCCCATTGTCCCGCAGACTGCGATTGCAGGAAGCAGCCCTCCGGCAATACCGGCAGCAGCGGCAATACCGGCAGCAACGGCAGCAATACCGGTGCAGGAAAGCCCTCCAACGCCTCCGGCAGCACGGGAAAGCCCGCTGCGGCACAGACGCCCGCGGCCACAGAGCCGGCGAAAACGCAGGAGCTCGCCGGTACCGCCGCGCCTGTCGCCATTGAGAAAGGGACGGGCTTTTCCCAAAACGGCAGCGCCGTCACCCGCGACCTGCTCTATGACAAGCACACCAACAAGCAGTTCATCGCGGTGGAAACCCGCAACGGCCATACCCTCTATCTGGTGATTGACTATGATAAGCCGCTGGACGAGGACGGAGATCAGTATGAAACCTACTTTTTGAACCTTGTGGACGAAAGCGACCTGCTTGCACTCATCGACGAGGATTCCGCCCCCGTCTGCTCCTGCAAGGACAAGTGCGAGGCAGGTGCGGTCAACACCGCCTGCGCAGTCTGCAAGACCAATATGACGGAGTGCATGGGCAAGGAAAAGGCTACGGAAAAGACGCCGGAACCTGACCCGACGCCGGATACGAGCGACAGCCCCGACAAGGACGGCGGCGAAAAGAAGTCCGGCAGCGGTCTTGTTGTGATTGTGCTGCTGCTCCTGATGGCGGGCGGCGGCGCGCTGTACTGGTTCAAGTTCCGCAAGAAAAAGCCTGACACAAAGGGACCTGTGGACTTGGATGATTACGATTACGGCGATGATGAGGACGAGGAATACGAAAACGAGGACGATGCGGACGAGCCGGAGGAAACGGAGGACGCGGATGCATGACCCTGTTCACCAAAAACCCGCTGGAGCGGCTGATGATGCAGCGCCCCTATCCGGGAAAGGAGGAAACGCCGCGCACCCCCGCCCCGGAGGGACATTTCTGCTACGGCTGTTCCCGTTACGGCACCGTCTGCCTCCGCCCCTGCTACCGTGACACCGACCTGCGGGAGAAGCTGCGGGCAAAAGCGCCGGAGCGTTAGGACCCCGACCCTTGCCGCCTTCTCCCACCGATGCTACAATGTACCCATGAAAGACCAAATGCAGCGGAAAAGGATGTGATACGGATGCTGAGCTTTGAACGGGTGCTGGAGGCATTCAGGGAGCACCTTACAGAAGATACCGGCGTGGAGGTGGTGCCGACCCGGCACGGCTATACCTACCTCACATAGGATGACAGGCGTGAAAATTGGGACACCGCTGAGATTTGCCTCACGCCGGAGGCGCTGCTGGACAGGCTGACCGGCGCGGTGGAAAGCTATGAACAGTGCCGCCTTTTGGATGGAACACGGGAACCAACCGACGCCGAGCGCAAAGCCTTTGCCGAGGCTGCCGAGCGATACCGGAAGCGGTGCCTTGAACGGCCCTGGCTCATATACGATTAGAAAAACAGACACGAAAAGCAGTCCTTCGGGGCTGCTTTTTGCTATGCAGAAAAGGAGAAAAATGAATATGACGCACCATAAATTAGTAATCGCGGAAAAGCCCTCCGTCGCCCAGTCCATCGCCGCCGTGCTGGGCGCGACCAAACGCAACGACGGCTATCTTTCGGGAAACGGCTACCTTGTAAGCTGGTGCTTCGGGCATCTGGCGGAGCTGGCGGGCGCGGACGTGTACGATGAAAAGTACGCAAAATGGCGCTATGACGATCTGCCCATCCTGCCCGCAAGCTGGCGCTTCACGCTGAAAGCGGACAAAGCCAAACAGTTCGAGCTGCTGCGGGACCTCATGCGCCGGGAGGACGTGACCGAGGTCATCAACGCCTGCGACGCAGGGCGCGAGGGGGAGCTTATCTTCCGCACCGTCTACTACATGGCGGGCTGCACGAAAACCATGAAGCGGCTGTGGATCTCCTCCATGGAGGACGCCGCCATCAAAAAGGGCTTTGCGGACCTTCGTCCGGGACGGGAATATGACGGGCTGCATCAGTCCGCCCTCTGCCGCGCCCGCGCGGACTGGCTGGTGGGCATCAACGCCACGCGCCTGTTTTCCGTCCTCTACCACCGCACCTTGAATGTTGGGCGCGTCATGACGCCCACGCTGGCGCTCATCGTCCAGCGGGAGGCGGAAATCGGGGCGTTCCGCCCGGAAGCCTTTTACACGGTAAATCTTCGCTGCGGCGATTTTGCCGCCGTGTCCGAAAAGTTCAAAGAGAAAGCGGAGGCGGACGGCCTTGCCGCCGCCTGCGCCGGTCAGCCGGTCACGGTCAAGGCGGTGCAGCGCACAGAGAAAACGGAGAACGCGCCCCGGCTCTACGACCTGACCGCCCTCCAGCGGGAGGCCAACCGCAGCCTCGGCTATACCGCACAGCAGACGTTGGACTATCTGCAAGCCCTCTATGAAAAGAAGCTCTGCACCTATCCCCGCACAGACAGCCGCTTCCTCACAGACGATCTGGAAGCCTCCGTGCCGGAGCTTGTGGCCGTAGCCGCCGCCATCTGCGAAACCACCGCACCGGAGGGCGTGAACGCAAGGCAGGTCTGCGACAGCCGCAAGGTCAGCGACCACCACGCCATTCTCCCCACCGCCAGCGCGGGCAAGGCGGATACCTCCGTCCTGCCGCTGGGGGAGCGCGAGCTTTTGCGACTTGTGGCAGGTCAGCTTCTCCGTGCGGTCAGCGACGCTCACCGCTATGCGGAAACCGCCGTTACGCTGGAGTGCGGCGGCGCTGTATTCACCGTCAAGGGCAGAACCACCCTCGTTCCAGGCTGGAAGCAGTATCTCGCGCAGGAAAAGCAGGCCGCCGCGCTGCCGGAGCTGTCGGAGGGGCAGGTGTTGGAGTGCGCCGAAGCTGCCGTAAAGGAGGGCAAGACCACGCCGCCCAGGCATTATACGGAGGATACACTGCTTTCCGCCATGGAGACTGCCGGAAAGGAAGATATGCCGGAAGAAGCGGAACGGAAGGGGCTGGGAACGCCCGCCACCCGCGCCGCCATCATCGAAAAGCTGGTAGCCACGGGCTTTGTGGAGCGCAAGCGGGCGAAGAAGGCCGTCAGCCTTGTGCCTGCCCATACCGGCGTTTCCCTCATCACCGTGCTGCCGGAGCAGCTCCAGTCCCCGCTTCTCACCGCCGAATGGGAATACCGCTTGCAGCAGGTGGAGCGCGGCGAGCTTTCCCCAGACGAGTTCATGACCGGCATTGCGGATATGCTCACGGAGCTGGTGAAAACCTATCAGGTCATCTCCGGCGCGGAGGTGCTGTTCCCCTCCGGCCGTGAGGTCATCGGCAAATGCCCCCGCTGCGGCAGCGACGTGACCGAGAGCAAAAAGGGCTTCTTCTGCGAGAAAAACGACTGCCGCTTCGGGCTGTGGCGGGACAACAGGTTCTTTGCCGCCAAGCGCGCCGCTCTGACAAAAAAGGTCGCCGCCGCGCTGCTGGCAGAGGGGCGTGTGAAGCTCACCGGCCTCTACTCCGAAAAGACCGGCGGCACCTATGACGCCACCGCCGTGCTGGAGGATACCGGCGAGAGCGTCCGCTTCCGTTTGGAATTTGACAAGGGGGCGAGGAAATGAAGCTCTCCAAGCTGGAGCAGGAAAGTATCATCCTCTACAACGAGGAAGAACCTACCGCCAGCATCTACACCCACGACCCGAAGCTGATACGCAAGCTCAAACGCCTTGCGGAGAAATACCCGGACAAGGTGTACCCGGATAAAGCCGTCCATGCCGGCGCGGTCAGCTACGCCGTGCCGAAAAGCTGCGTCAGCGTCCGGGAGCCGTTCAGCGACGAGCGGCGCAGAGCCGCCAGCGAACGCGCCAAAAACGCCGGATATACGCCGCCCGCAAGGAGTATATACTCCGAAAACGAATAAGAACCGCGCGCCCGCACAGGAAGTTGTCCCCCTGTGCGGGCGCTGCCATTTCAGGGATAAACAGCCCATGAAAGGAATTGCCTATGACACGAAAATCTCCGTATCCGACAAGAGCGGATTATCCGGCATTGATTGAAAACGCCAAGCCTGCGCTGCGCGAGCTGCTGGAAGCGGCCTCCTATGAACGAAGAATTGCCGTTCTCAGCGCCTGCTCTCTTGATGTGGTCAACACCGTCTGCACGATCATGGCGCTGGGGCGGCAGTATCTCTATCAGCGCCGCAAAAAGCCCTTCAACGCGCCGGACGCGGTATTTGCCCGGTGGGCGGCGGACCTGTGGACGCTGCGTGAGCAGGACAAGGCAGGCGACATCCGCTATCTCTGCGGAAAAACGGATTTACGGGAATATCTTTCGCGGGGGCTTCAGCTCCTGCGTATCGACCTGACGGAAGGAGGAACCTATGCCAGAGAAACCCGGTAAAAACAGAGAACAGCTCAAGGAGATCACCGACCGCATCGAGGCGGGCATCCGCGACATCTTTGAATCCGGCGATATGGAAAAGTACCGCAATTACCTGCGCACCATGAGCCGGTTTCACAACTATTCCCTCAACAATCAGGCGCTCATCCACTTGCAGCGCCCGGACGCCACACTTGTGGCGGGCTACAACCGCTGGCGGGACAAGTTCTCCCGCCATGTGCTGCGGGGCGAGAAGGGCATCACCATCATCGCGCCTACGCCGTATAAGAAGAAAATCGAGCAGGAAAAGCTCGATCCGGACACAAAACTGCCCATTCTGGACGCGGATGGCAAGGTGATGACTGAGGAAAAGGAAATCGAAATCCCCATGTTCCGCCCGGTCAAGGTGTTCGACTATGCCCAGACGGACGGAAAGCCCCTGCCGGAGCGTGTGGCCAGTCCCGTCGCCAACCTGACCGGCAGCGTTGAGAATTATGAGGCGTTCATGGAGGCGCTGCGCCGTTCCTCTCCCGTGCCGGTGGAGTTCAAGCCGCTGTCTGCGGATATGGACGGCTATTTCAGCCTCAAATCCCAGAGCATCACGCTGCGGGAGGGCATGAGCGAGGTGCAGACGGTATCCGCCGCCGTCCATGAGATCGCCCACGCCAAGCTCCATAATTACGGCTTGCAGCAGGCAGCGGAGCGCAAGGCCAAAAGCCGCAACGCCGAGGAGGTGGAGGCCGAAAGCATCTCCTTCATGGTCTGCGCCTACTTCGGCATTGAAACCGGCGCGAACAGCTTCGGCTATGTGGCAACATGGTCAAAAAACGCCGAGCTGCCGGAGTTCCGCGCCAGTCTGGACACCATCAGCAAAACCGCAAACGGCATCATCACCGATGTGGAAAAGCATTTTGCGGAGGTTTGCAAGGAGCGCGGCATCGAGCTTCCCAAGGACACGGAATATGAGCTTGTCACCATCCCGCCCACCCGCGAGGACGCGCTGGCCTTTGCTGCCGACTACGCGGCGTTCCTGCGCCGGGATCTGAACGTTCCCGACAGCTCGGACAGACCCACGGCGGAGGCGGTGGCAGACCGGCTGCTTGTCTGCGAGGGCGCAGAGCTGCGGAAGGAGCTGGAGGATTTCGTCAAGCTGGCAGACGAGATCGGCATCGACGATGGCTCCCATGGGCTTCTGGAACGCTTCAACGGCTTGTTCCGTCAGGAATGGCGGGTAAAGGAGGAACCGCAGCCGGAGGTTGAAACAGAAACGCCGAATGTTGAGGATGAGCTGCCGCCCCTGCCGGAGCTGGAGCAGGGCTATCCCATGCCGGATACCGGCATCGGCTTTTTGGAAATGTATCAGTACGGCTACACGGACGACAACGCCATGCTGCCGCTGACCAAGGAGCGTGCCATGGAGCTGTTCATGCAGGACGTTCCCGTGTTCCTGCTCTACGGCGACAACACCGAGGCCATGGCGCTGGACGCCGAGGACATTTCCTCCCACACCGGCGTGTTCGGCGTGGAGCGTGAGGAATGGGACGCGGTGCGCGGCGTTGTGACGCTGCGCGAACAGGCAGACACGGAAAAGCTGTTTCTGGAAAACCCGCAGGACGCTTTCCTCATTTACCAGATTCGGCGCGGCGGTGAGCTGGACGCTTACCGCTTCATGAACTACGACTACTTGCAGAGCAAGGGCGTCACGCCGGAGCGCGACGGCTACGACGCGATCTACACCGGAGGGTTTATGGATTATGGGAATGCCAGAACCAATCTGGATATGATTTATCAGCGGTTCAACGTGAATCACCCTGCGGATTTCAAGGGACACAGCCTGTCGGTCAGCGACATCGTTGCCCTAAAGCAAAACGGCGTAGTATCCTGTCATTACGTTGACAGCATCGGCTTCCGGGAGCTTCCCAATTTCCTCAAGCCGGAGAACTACCTCAAAAACGCGGAGATGGCCATGGAGGACGACTACGGCATGATCGACGGCATCATCAACAACGGCCCCAAACAGCCCACCGTGGCCGATCTTGAGGCGCAGGTCAAGGCCGGCTTCTCCATCTCCCTGACGGAGCTGGCTGCGGCCTCCCACCGCGAGCAGAAGAAGCCCTCCGTGCTGGAAAAGCTCAGGGAAAAGACGCCGGAGCAGGCGAAAAACAAGACAGCGCCCAAACGGAGCGCGGAAAGAGAGCTTTGATATGAAAAACAACCCATTTACCCATGAAGAAATCAACCTCATGAGCATCTACAACGCAGACGGCACCCGCGAGGGCCTGATTGCGGCTCTCACAGAAATGTGGGGGTATCTGGACGCGGAGGAAGCCGAGCTGCGGGAGCTGACGGACAGCGCCCTCGCAAAGCTGCGGGGCATTACCGACGCGGAGTACGCCGCCCTTGACCTGACGCCGGATTTTGACCTCTGAGCAAAAACAGACAGTTTTACGGTCAAGAGCCGGAAAAAACGCAGATTTGCCGCTGGGAGCGCGCCGGATGAGGAACGTATCATCCGGCGCGTTTCCTATGAAAAAACGAAAACCACGATAAAACCATGAAGGGAGGATTTTGCTTATGCCAAACAAACTGCAAGCCTACGCGGAGCAGGCGGAGCGCACCGCGCGGCAGATCACCGGCAGCCATTTAGCGTGGACGGCGTTCCTAACCACCGCCGCAAGGCTGTATAAATACCCCTACAACGAGCAGCTCATGATCTATATGCAGCGCCCGGAGGCCACCGCCTGCGCGGAGTATGACTTCTGGAACGAGAAAATGGGGCGCTATGTCCGGCGCGGCAGCACGGGCATCGCCCTCATTGACGCTTCCGGCTACAAGCCAAGGCTCAAATACGTCTTTGACGTTTCCGACACCGGCGGCAAGGAAAACGCCCGCCGCGTCAACTTGTGGGAGCTGAAAGACGCGCATACCGACAGCGTGAGCGCCATGCTGGAGCGTAATTACGGCGTTTCCGGCAAAAACGGCCTTGCGGAGCAGTTCGAGAGCGTCGCTTCTCAGCTTGCTGCGGAATACTGGCGCGACCATTCCCGCGACATCCTCGGCATCGTTGCGGATTCCTATCTGGAGGAGTATGATGATTACAACATCGAGGTGGCGTTCAAAAACGCCGCGGTGGTCAGCATCACCTACTCCCTCATGTCCCGCTGCGGGATGCAGCCGGAGGATCACTTTGAACACGAGGATTTTTTCAGCATCTTTGATTTCAACACCCCGCGCACGGTGGCAGCCCTCGGCACGGCGGTCAGCGAGATCAACGAACAGGTTTTGCGGCAGATCGAAGTCACCATACGAAATTATGAGCGCGAACACAGCGCGGAAAGGACGGCAGAGCATGGAGAACAACCTGACTTACACGAGGAACGGAGATTACCTGATCCCCGACCTGAAGATCGAGGTGCCGGAGCAGCCCCTCGGCAAGTACGGACGGATGCGCCAGAAGTACCTGAAGGAGCATCGTCCCATTCTCTGGAACCAGATGATCTTGGAGGAGACCCTGTTCCCGCACCTGCTGGAGATCGAGCAGGCGGCGCAGAGCCGCTTAGAGCAGATGATGCCGGAGCTGGCGGCGGAGGCCGGAGCGACGGAAGCGCTGAAAGCCAGCGATCCCATGAAATGGGTGGGCCTGATGAACACCTGCAAGGCGCAGGCGGAGGAAGTGATTCTCGCGGAGCTGATCTACGCATAACAGAACACCCCGCACGGGGCGGCCAGCTATCCTTTTTCCCCACCGAAGCGGAACAGATTACATCTATCGAAGAAGCGGAGAGCGTTGCGCATACGCCCTTCGCTTTTTCCGTTTCTCAGGCGCAGCTTGACCATGTGCTGCGGCTGGGCGGCAATTCGGACGATACCCGCATGGTCATTGCCGCCGCGTTCCAGAAGCAGAAGTCCACGGAGGACATTGCCGCACTGCTGCAAAACACCTTCCACGGCGGCAACGGCTTTAAGACGCCGGAGGGTGAGCTTTCCGCATGGTACGCCGCCGACGGCATCCACATCGCCCCCGGCAGAAGCGCAGAGTATGTGCGCAGCGCGCAGGTAATCGCATGGCAGGACGCCGCCGTGCGCATTTCCCAGCTTATGGACAGCGGCGCGTATGCCTCCAATGTAGAGCTTGCCGAAGCAGGACAGCATGAGCGGATGCAGCTTGCCCAAGCCCTCTGGTATCTGAAACACGACCTGAGCGATGAGGCGCGGGAACAGGGCTATCTCTCCTGCATGGATGCTCTGCGTGGCGGCGGATTTCCTGATGAAACGGCGCGGCTGGCAGAGCAACTGACAAACACAGATTTCCGCGACACGCTCTCCGGCGAATTCGCGCAGTTTTACGCCGCCCATGAGCAGGACAGAAGCCTGCTGCGCTTCCACTATCACAAGCTCGATCAAATCTGGCAGAGCCTGCGGGATATGTCCTTGCCACGCAGAGAATATTCCTCCGAAATGGCCGCAGTGCCGGAGCTGGCACGCTTCATCACGGAGGACGAAATCGACCACGCGCTGGATCGCGGCAGCGGCGTGGAGGGCGGCAAGGGCAGAATCTACGAATACTTCACCGCCGACCACACCGGCAAGGAAAAGACCGGCTTCCTCAAAAAAGAGTACGGCATAGGCGGGCGCTCCCACGCCGTTTCCGGTGCATCCCATAGTGATGAAAGCCATGACAGCCGCGGCATTGTCCTGAAAAAAGCAGGCTGCGCCAACGTGGAGCTGAGCTGGACGAAGGTGGCAGCAAGGATTGACAGCCTCATTCAGAAGGACCGCTTCCTCTCCCCACGGGAAAAGGAGCGGTACGCGCAGCTTCAACAGGAAAAGGAAACAGAACGCACGGCGCAAAACGAATACAATTCCATCAAAGAAGCCCACCCGGACGACATCGTGCTGTTTCAGGTGGGCGATTTCTTCGAGATGTACGGCGAGGACGCAAAACAGGCGGCGGAGCTGCTTGCCCTCAACCTCACCACAAGAGCGATACCCGGCGCTGGCCGTGTGGAGATGTGCGGTGTACCGTCGCACAATTTAGAGATGTATGTAGAGAAATTGCGCGATAAGTATGATG
>ERZ773224.4506-NODE-4506-length-10595-cov-3.463947_pt1 | contig 10595 bp, 10 predicted proteins | sample MGYA00580526_ERZ773224 | MGnify/ENA primary metagenome ERZ773224 (study PRJEB29015, sample SAMEA2737743) | human gut metagenome | biome: human gut; feature: human-associated habitat; material: faeces | place: China | collected 2012 ...
TGAATGGTATGAAAAATGTATTTTCACCTGCGGATATTCTTTTGCCGCGCGGCGATTTTTCAAAATGGGCGGTTATAGCCTGCGATCAATATACCTCGCAGCCCGAATATTGGCAAAGGGTAAAGGAGTATGCTGCAGGCTCGCCCTCGGCGCTTAATATAATTTTTCCCGAAGTTTATTTATCGGTGGATAATTCAAAAAAAATTGCCGAAATAAACGACAGTATGAAAAATTATCTTGAAAACGGCGTATTTCAAACTCTTGAAAACACATTTGTTTATGTTAAACGCACCGTTACCGGCGGCAAAACGCGACGCGGAATAGTGGGGCTTATAGATCTTGATGATTATTCGTATGAAAAGGGCGCTAAAACCCTTATTCGCGCAACCGAGGAAACCGTGCCCGAACGTATACCGCCGCGCGTTGAAATACGGCGCGACGCATTGCTTGAAATACCGCACGCTATGTTACTTATAGACGATCCCGATATGACGGTTATAGCGCCGCTTGATGAAAAAACCGCACACGAAAAGCCGGTTTATGATTTTGATTTAATGCTTGGGGCGGGCCATATAACGGGAAAGGCGTTAAACGCTGAAATATCGGTCGAGGTGCAGTCGGCTCTTAACAGGCTTTTAAGCAAAAGCGATAATAATATGCTCTTCGCCGTAGGGGACGGTAACCACTCGCTTGCCGCCGCTAAGGAGTGCTATCGCCTTAATAAAACAGAAGCCTCGCGATATGCGCTTGTTGAAATTGTTAACATACACGATGAATCGCTTGAATTTGAGCCTATATACCGCGCGGTATTCGGTGAAAGCCCGGAACGGGTGATAAACGATTTTATAGTCTATGCGGGCGGTGAATACAGGGGAGAAAACGCGCAAAAATTCACCTGCGTTTACGGTGATAAAAAGCGTGAAATATCCGTGCGCCCGCTTTCAAAGCTCTGTGTGGGCACCCTGCAAGGCTTTTTAAACGCCTACGTTAAGGAAAACGCTGAAATAAGCGTAGATTACATACACGGTGAAGACGCGGTAAAAAAGCTTGCTTTAAATGAAAATACCGTGGGCTTTATATTTAAGGGTATGCAGAAGAACGAGCTGTTCGACGCGGTAAGACAGGACGGCTCCTTGCCGCGGAAGACCTTTTCTATGGGCAATGCGGACGATAAAAGATTTTACCTTGAGGCGCGAAAGCTTTAATATATAAAACGGGCAGCAGCAAAAAGCTGTTGCCCGTTTTATATATTAGGGTTAAAACTTTCACGTCATTGCAGGCACCGTCAGGCGCGCGGCAATCCGTATCCCTTTTTAAAAATACTTTTATATGCTTATTATTTATTGAACAAAATCAAGCTGTCCCGCCCTGCCGTAATGCGCTTAAAATAACCTGCGTTAAAGCAGGTGGGTGCCGACCGCACGGTTTCACGCTCCCTTCTTCCGAACTCGGCACAGCCGCGGGAGGTCTGCAATCCGCCGTATGAGCTTTGGCCCCTAATTATAATGTTGTAGGGTTATATAAGACGCGGTCCGCGAACAGCGCAGGACAAGCTTTAAATAATCAGCCTTCGTCTATTTCAAAAAAATCTTCCAGTCTTTCAACAAAAGCGTCGGCTATCATTTCGTATTCGTCGTTGTCTTCTATTTCATAATAGTATTCGTCGCCGTTTTCTTCTTCTTCTCCAACCTTTACAATAACCAGCTCGCCGCTGTCGTCAAGGGTTTTCTGCGGGTCGTCGTAAATAGGGAGCATAGCAAGATAGCGCCCCGTATCGGTCTCGATAGCGTCAAGCACCTCAAAGGTGTATTCCTTGCCGTCGTCGTCGGATAGGGTGACTATATCGGGATTGTAGTCTTCTTTATTTTTTATATTGTCCATAATCTTCCTCCATACAGAAGTCTAAATATATTTTAACCCCAAACAGGCTTTAAGTCAATGGGAAATAGGGGAAATTTTATTTATTTCGTGTTCAAGCACCTTTTTAAACTGCGTTTCATAAAGCAGGCGGTATTTATCGCTTTTTAAAAGCAGTTCGTCGTGAGTGCCGGTTTCGGTTATAACGCCGTTTTCAAGCACCATAATTTTATCGGCGGCTATAACTGTTGACAGCCTGTGCGCTATAACAATGCTTGTTCTGCCGCTCATAACTGTGTTAAGAGCGGACTGTATAAGATTTTCGGATATTGAGTCAAGCGAAGAGGTCGCTTCGTCCAATATAAGTATTTTTGGGTTTTTAAGCACAACCCGCGCTATTGAAACGCGTTGCTTTTCACCGCCCGAAAGCTTTAACCCGCGGTTGCCTACCAGAGTATTGATTTTATCGGGCAAGCTGTTTATAAAATCGTAAATATTAGCGGTTTTACAGGCGCTTTCAATTTCTTCCATTGCAGCGTTCGGCTTTGCATAAAGCAAATTTTCAAGTATGGTTCCGTTAAAAAGGTAAGTATCCTGCGTTACTATGCCTATATTTGTGCGAAGATAGGCAAGGTCAAAGTCTCTTACATCTGTTCCGGCTACCGCAACGCTGCCGCCGGTAACGTCATAAAGGCGGGGTATCATACCTATTACGGTGGATTTTCCTGCGCCCGATGTGCCTACTATCGCATACATTTGCCCGTTCGGCACAAAAAAGCTTACGCCCTTTAATACCTCTCTGCCTGTTTCGTATGCAAAGTGAACGTCTTTAAATTCAACCGTGCAGTTATCAAGCGGCGGCTTTACGGGATTTTCGGGGTTTTTAATATCGCATTTGCGGTCAAAATACTCAAAAATGCGATTAAACAGCGCTAAGGAACGTACAAAGTCAACCTGAAGGTCAAGCAGCTGCCTTATCGGCTGGTAAAGCCTGTTTACAAGCGCCACAACTACCGAAATATCGCCTACTGTAAGTCCTTTATCGGTATTGCTTATTATAAGAAAACCGCCTGCAAAGTATATAAGCAGGGGAGCTATTTGTATAAACATTCCGAGGAAAACGTGAAACCAGCTTCCGGCGCGCTGCTCGCGTATTGTGATTTTAGTGGTTTCGTTGTTGATTTTGCGGAATTTTTCGTATTCAACCTTTTCCTTTGTGAACAGCTTTACAAGCATTGAACCGCTTACCGAAAGCGTTTCGTCTACATGCTGGTTAAGCTCGTCCTGCTTTTCCTGCGCCTCGCTTACAAGCTCCCAGCGCCTTTTGCCTACGCTCTTTGTGGGTAATATCAGCAGCGGCAGAACTACAAGACCTACAACGGCAAGCCGCCAATCGGTATAAAACAGATAAAACACGCAGGTTGCAACCGTTAAAACATTGCTTACAAGCGAGGTAAGCATAACGGATATTACCGAGCTTACGCCGTTTATATCGCTGTTCATACGGGTAATTATATCGCCCTGCTTTTCGTTTGTAAAAAATGCGTGCGGCATATGCTGCAGATGATCATACATCTGATTGCGCATATCATAGATAATTTTTTGCGAGATCCAGCTGTTTATGTACTGCTCAAGCACGCTTATTACCTGTGCGGCGGATAAAACAACGAACGCCAAAACAACAAGCTGTAAAAGCTGTTTTATATTGCGGCTGTCGCTTACAATGGCGTCTACTATCTTACCGGTTATTACAGAGGGGAAAAGCCCTAATACCGCCGATACGATAAGCGCGGCAAATACCGCAATAAACTGCCATTTGTACGGCTTTAAATAGCCGAGTATTCTAAGCAGAAGAGCTTTTGTGACCTTGGGCTTGTTCAATTTTTCCTCTTCGGTTAAAAATCCCCGCGGACCCCTGCCTATACGCATCGGTCCGCGCATACCCGCAGGCGGCGGCATCATCGGTCTCATATAATAACAACTCCAATATATTTACTGTTATATATTCTATTTTAACACTTTTTTAGAAATTTGCTACATTTTTAAACAATCTGTTAATTTGTATAAAAGTTTTTAAAAAGTACTTGACAAAATAGAAACTATGCATTATAATAAAGCCAGACAAAGAGAAAGGAGTTGATAAAAGTGAGAGAGGATACTCCACCGGCTTCTTATCAAAATAAAATGAAAGTGGTGAGTCCGATGAAGTAATAACGGGCAGCGCGAAAACTATAAAATTACGGAGAAGACCGATGTACCGTTAAAACTTCCCGAAGGGAATTTACATATTACCCACAAAAGGTGATTTATATGATTGTAAGGCGATTAGCTATCAAATAAATTGAGACGGGTGGGTCCAATGCACAATTAAGTATAATTTTAAAAACCATAAAGCCTTAACGGGTGATTAAAATGATTTTAAGGTTTTTAGATTTTGAAAATATTTAAACGGGTGATTCCGATGTACAATTCATTTTAGCGCTCTTTTAAATTTGAGTTCTTTCTAAACGAATATTAAATTGTTTATGCATTGCAGATGCAGTACGACATTTTCAGTTTATATTAAAATTTTACCGCTTTGCGGTTTACGGATAAGGTTTAATTAAGAGCATAACATTAAAATTGAATAGTAAAAAAATCTAACTGCTGCAGCTAAATGGTTGCAGCAGTTTTTTTCTTGAAATTATATAAATTTATACATTTAATAATTTTTATTGACAAAAATTGCTTTCGGTTGTATAATATACGTAGTTAACCACAGTCGGCGAGGTTGTTAAGTGTTTGTCCGCTTTGTCTGCGGGAAAGGGAAATATTACGGATATTAAAAATAACAGAAAAGCCATATACACGGCAGCGTTAAAAACGGTATTTGTATTTTTTGTACTGTGTACCGCGCTTTTTAACAGCGTATTTACCGCCGCCGAGTCTGATATGGGCTTCAATAAAGAAATTTCGTTACATACATTTTCCGAATGTGATAATAAAAATACGAAAGCAATCAGCCCCGTAACCGCAATGTCTTTTCCAAAGACTCAAATACCGTCGGTATTAACAGAAGAAAAAACCGCCGATAATCTTGCGGCTGACGCAAAATTATTACCGGATTGCTTTTTTCTTGATGAAATTTCAGGCGGTCTATCCTACCGTGAAACCGGGTGTCAGGCTGTTGCACCGCCCGACCACAGCTGCTGCAGCTGTAAAAATTCCGGTTCGGAGCTTAAGACGCTGTTTCACCGTCACGTAGTTACTTCAATAAGCAGTGAAATTCAAAAGCCGTGTCTTAACCTTGTATTCGCCGTAGCGGCAAGGGACAGCGATTTGGCGGCGTATGATATAAGCGACCATTATGAGAAATTTCTGTCTTGAACAATTATTTTAATGTATTTATTGTTAAAATAATTGAAAAGAGGAAATAATTATGGTATTAAACAGAAATAAAGGGGAGCCGGATTTTATAATAACAAACAAAGAGGAGCAGATGTTACAGCAGTTCAGAAAATTATCGAATGAAGACCAAAAAGAGGTATACATACGGTTTATCGAGCTTGCTTTGCAGCATGTTAATTACGGTTAATATGATTTAAATAAAATTAAGGCAAAACAGTAAGGTCTGTAACGGCCTGCTGTTTTGCCTTTTTGGTTTTATACTATTAAATTTGCGTGATGTTTCTCGCCGTTTCAACTAATTTTAAAACGTCCTTATCCGCATTGGTGCTGTAAAGAAGTCCGTAAGGAATACTGTAATCCCAATTTACGGGAATTGATATAAGTCCGGGGTGAACATCTTGCCAGCATTCAATGGTAAGCAAAATGTTTCCGCTTTCGGCACAGCGGTTAAATACAGATAGATCGTAAAACTGCGGAGTGTCCTCAATGTGTATCTGCGGATGTTTTTTTTCTAAATCGTTTCGTATAAAGTCGTTAACGCCAGAATCCCCACGGCCTACCATCATAAGCGTTTCGCCGTGCAGATCTTCTATATTTATCTGCTTTTTTTCGGCTAAACGGTGGTCGCGCGATACAGCGACCATTTTTTTGTACCTGCCAAGCGGCAAAAAGCTGCAAATGGAAAGCCACGCTTTGGAATCGCAGACACCTATAAGAAAATCGAATTTTTCGCCTAATTTTTTAATTTCGGATAAAATGCCGTCGTGGTTATCCTCAAACGGTACTAAGTGCAGCTTGTAATCGGGAAAGCTTTGATTTATTTTATACCACAGATCCATAAACGGCTTAGCGGGATTTAACAGGGAAGTGCCTACGCAGAAAGTCGTATCATAATCGAGCGTGGCGGCGTTCGCCGCGGCGACAGATTTTTTTGAATAATCCATAATAAATTTTGCGTCGCGGTATATTACCTTGCCCGCCGGTGTAAGATCAACCCCCGCAGGCGTTCTGTCTATCAATTTAAGGTTTAAATGCGCCTCTAACACATTCATTTTTTTCATAACTGCGGTGGGGGTGATAAAGAGCTTATCAGCCGCTTTTGTAAAGCTTCCGCAATCGGCAACGGCTAAAAACGTATCAAGCAACGGATTATACATAACGCACCTCTGTAAACTTTTAGTTTATACTATAATAACATATCGGATATTCTGTGTCAATGCGTTTTATATTATAATAACAATCAGAAAGGCGGTTATAAATATGGGAAAATCACTTATTGCTTTTTATTCAAGAGCAGATGAAAACTATGTAAACGGCACGCTTAAAATGCTGTCTGTCGGTAATACCGAGACTGCGGCGGGTATTATAAAGGAGCTTACCGGAGCAGATATTTTTAAAATTGAGCAGACCAAGCCCTATTCAAAGGGATACAACGCCTGCATTGAAGAGGCAAAATCCGATCAGCAGAGAGACGCACGGCCCGAACTTAAGACATACCCTAAAACGCTTGATAATTATGATGTGATCTATTTGGGCTTTCCTAATTACTGGAGCACTATGCCAATGGCGGTATTTACGTTTTTAGAGCATTTTGATTTTACGGGCAAAACAATAAAACCGTTCTGCACACACGAGGGCAGCGGAATGGGCAGCAGCGTATCTGATATAAAAAGGCTTTGCCCCGTTGCTAAGGTTGAAAAAGGGCTTGCCATACACGGCGGCAGCGCCGCAAATTCGAAAAAAATAATTGAGGAATGGGTGAAGTAATTATGAAAAAGGTTACTGCCGGCAGAGAGGCGCTCGGCGAGTTTGCACCTAAATTTGCAGAGCTTAACGACGACGTACTGTTCGGTCAGGTATGGAGCAGGGAGGATAAGCTGTCCCTCCGCGACCGCTCGCTCGTTACGGTGACGGCGCTTTTGTCGCAGGGGCTTTGCGACAGCTCGTTTGAATATCATTTAATAACCGCTAAGCAAAACGGAATTACCAAAGCCGAAATTGCGGAAATAATAACCCATGCGGCGTTTTACGCCGGCTGGCCTAAGGCGTGGGCGGCTTTCAGACTGGCTAAGAATGTATGGAATGATGAAACAGACGCCGAAAGCGAAAAACAGGCGCATGCAAATTCAATGATCTTTCCGATAGGCGAGCCGAACGACGCATTTGCAAAGTATTTTATAGGTCAAAGCTATTTAGCGCCCGTATCTAAAAATCAGGTGGGTATTTTCAACGTTACGTTCGAGCCTGCCTGCCGAAATAACTGGCATATCCACAAAGCCGAAAAGGGCGGCGGACAAATTTTGGTTTGCATAGCGGGTAACGGCTGGTATCAGGAATGGGGCAAAGCGCCGAAGGTCTTAAAAGCGGGAGATGTGGTAAACATTGCGCCCGGCGTTAAGCACTGGCACGGCGCACAGAAAAACAGCTGGTTCTCGCACCTTGCGGTAGAGGTACCCGCAGAAAACGGCGGCACCGAGTGGTGCGAGCCGGTAACGGACGAAGAATATAATAAACTGGGGGAATAAATTGTGTTAGGTAATTTTTCTTATTGCAATCCTACAAAGCTTTATTTCGGTGATAATTCACTTAAAAATCTTAATACAGAGCTTAAAAAGTACGGCAAAAACGTGGTGCTGGTATACGGCGGCGGTTCTGTTAAGAAAAACGGCATTTATGACGACGTTATGAAAATTTTAAATAACTGCGGCAAAAGCGTTGCCGAGGTTGCGGGCGTAATGCCTAACCCCACGCTTGAAAAGCTTTACGAGGGCGTTAATATTGCGCGCACACATAATGCCGACTTTATTTTGGCAGTAGGCGGCGGCTCGGTATGTGATTATTCAAAGGCGCTTGCCGTATCGGTCTACTGCAATGAAGACCCCTGGGAAAAATATTACATTCGCTTTGAAGAACCTGATTGCAGAATAGTGCCCGTAGGCTGCGTGCTTACAATGGTTGGTACAGGCTCTGAAATGAATGCAGGCAGCGTTATAACAAACAGCGAAACAAGGCAGAAAATAGGCCACGTATTTGCAAGCGAAGAGGTTATGCCGAGATTTTCGGTTTTAAACCCCAAATATACAATGACCTTGCCTAAATACCAAATGGTATCGGGAATATATGATATATTCAATCATATTTGCGAGCAGTATTTTTCCGGTGAGGACGATAACACAAGCGACTATATAAGCGAGGGGCTTATGCGCTCGGTTATACATTCAAGCCTTATTGCAAACGAAAACCCGCAGGATTACGAAGCAAGGAGCAACATTATGTGGTGCGCTACTTGGGCGCTTAACACCCTTGTTGCAAAGGGCAAGAGCACAGACTGGATGGTGCATATGTTAGGGCAGGCAATAGGCGGATATACAAACGCCACCCACGGTATGACTCTTGCGGCGGTGTCGCTGCCTTATTACCGCTATATTATGCCGTACGGGCTTTCAAAGTTCAAGCGCTTTGCCGTAAACGTATGGGGCGTTAACGCCGACGGCAAAACAGACGGGCAAACAGCCTTAGAGGGGCTTGAGTCAATGGAAGACTGGATGAAGAAATTAGGGCTTGTACTGCACACGGGCGAGTTCGGCGTGACTGAGGCGGACGCGGAAAAAATAGCCGACTTGGTACTGCCTATGAACGGCGGCTACAAGGTGCTTGACCGCGAAGAAATTGTGAAAATTTTAAAGGAAAGCATTTAGGTGGTGATTTTAAATGAGTAAAAAGGTATTGATTTTATCGGGTAGTCCGCGAAAGGGCGGAAATTCCGATTTATTATGCGATGAATTTATGCGCGGAGCGCAGGACGGAGGCAACACAGTTGAAAAGATAAGGGTAGTCGAGAAAAAGATAGCACCATGTATCGGCTGCTACTATTGCGATAAAAACGGCGGAAAATGCGTACAGCCCGACGATATGGCGGAGCTTTTGCAGAAAATGATTGACGCGGACGTTTTGGTTTTAGCGTCCCCCGTGTATTTTTATTCAATTTGTGCACAGCTAAAGGCGGTAATAGATCGCACCGTTGCACGTTGGACCGAGGTTGAAAACAAAGACTTTTACTATATTGTAACTATGGCTGATACGTCGGTTTCCTCGGCTGATACTACGCTTGCGTGTTTTCGCGGTTATGCCGATTGCGTAGAGGGAGCAAATGAAAAGGGCGTTATTATAGGAAACGGCGTTCACGAAAAGGGCGAAATTAAAAACCATAAGGCAATGCGCGAAGCCTATGAAATGGGTAAAAACGTTTAAGCAAAGCCGACGAATCCGAACCCGCCTAAAACGGCTTAATTTCGGCGCTTTCCGGCTTGTCGTCACCCGCAGGCGTTAGCCTTGCGGCTTCCTTCGCACAAAAAATCACTCAAAATTCAGCTCGTTTTAGGTCGCAGAATTTTAAAGAGACGGATTTTTGTCTGTGCGAGGCACAAAACGCAGTAAATCCTAACGGATTTGCGAGTATTTTAACAATGCAAAGGCGAAAATCCGCCCTTTAAAATCGGGTTCGGATTTGTCGGCTTTGCTTAAAGGAAGATATTTATGAAGAAAATAATTTCTGCTATTTTGTGCTTGGGATTAGCTTTTTCTTTAACTGCCTGCGGCGGTAATACGGGAGACGATAGGCTTTCATCATCGTCATCATCAACCGAAAGCAGCAAAAGCGAAACGGTTTCGGGCGGAAAAACGCTTGTTGTTTACTATTCCGCAACAGGCAGCGCAAAGGCGGTTGCCGAGAAAATTGCAAAAAACTTAAACGCCGATACTTTTGAGTTAGTACCCGAAAAGCCGTACACAAGCGCTGATCTCAACTGGAACGACGAAAACAGCCGCGTATCGTCAGAGCACAGCGACGAAAGTAAGCGCGAGGTTGCGCTTGTAAAATCCACGCCCGATAATTGGGAGCAGTACGATACGGTTTATGTAGGTTATCCCATTTGGTGGGGAATTGCCGCATGGCCTGTAAACGGTTTTGTAAAAGCAAACGATTTTACGTGTAAGACCGTTATTCCGTTTTGCACCTCGGCAAGCTCAGGTATGGGGGAAAGCGGCAAACAGCTTTCAGCTATGGCGGGAAGCGGCGACTGGAAGGAAGGCAAAAGATTTTCTTCCTCTGCAACGGAAAGTGAAATTTCCGATTGGCTGTCTTAAATAAAATTTGCTGAAAAGACAGTCATTGCGGTGTGGGTGTCCGGTGGACACCTCTGCGAAGCAGAAGCACCGACCGAGCCGACAGGCGAGACCGCCGCAAGGCGTGCGGCAATACGTTCCCCGCCCCCGTCATTGCGAGGAGCTTTAGCCCCGCGGCAATCCGCACCCCCCTGTCATTGCGAGGGGCTTTAGCCCCGTGGCAATCC
>ERZ773224.4515-NODE-4515-length-10578-cov-4.004371_pt1 | contig 10578 bp, 9 predicted proteins | sample MGYA00580526_ERZ773224 | MGnify/ENA primary metagenome ERZ773224 (study PRJEB29015, sample SAMEA2737743) | human gut metagenome | biome: human gut; feature: human-associated habitat; material: faeces | place: China | collected 2012 ...
AAAAACTGACTCCCACTTTTTTTAGGTGTGTCCTAAAAATGGGAGTCAGTTCAAATTTCTCTCTTTCTGCAAAGAGAGAGTGTGGCAATGTCCTTTCAACACCAGCAATGCCGAATACCCGGATGAAACAAAGGAACTCATTCAGATAGTGGACGACGATATGAACGGCATGCCCTGGGAACACGGTATGTGCGGCGGCCAGTCGTTCACGATCGGGGAAGGCGGTGACCGCATTGAATACAGCGATAACGGATGGGACGTTTTAGGGTCCTGGGGGGTGGATTATGGCCGGGTAGCGGAAGAGATCCGGGACTCCCCGAAGTACACCGGTCACACCGTGCCGGATTGGCATATAGGAGACTGGAGCTCCCCCTCGATTCGAAGCGACCGCCTGACCGCCAAGTACACGTTCTAGATAAAAGCGCGAGACCTCTGTCCCGCGGAAGCCGCCCGGGAGGCACTCTCTTCCGGGCGGTTTTTTGTGTTTAATCCCCATCGTTTCTACGCTTTATAACCCTGATTTCCGTGACAGATCGAAGGTATTGCGATCGAAGGACAGTATTGACCGAATCCCGTGCGCTATCCGTCACGAAAAGGACTACCTTTGATGTCAGGGGATGATCGCAGAAAGCGAACCAAGGCGACTGCCCCCTAAAGGAGAAAGATATGAAAATCAAAGAAGCGGACGCGGAGTGGTACCGTACCACCATGAGCCGATGGCTGAACAATCGCGGGACGACGGTATTCGTCGGGCATTACCTTACGAAGGACAGCTTAAAGAATCTTGAGGAGAGTCCCGCAGAGAAAAAGACGAGCGAGGAACCCGCGCGAGGCAAGCCCTCAGAGAAGCCTGAGGAGAAGTAAGGCCGGCGCTAACCGCCTGGTACACGTTTTAGCGCTAAGAGCGAGACTTCAGTCCCGCCGTAACCGCCCGGCAGCCTCTCTTTTCCAGGCGGATTTTTATGACTTCTTCCATCCCGCGTGACAAAATCGAGCAAGTTTGTGAGTGAATCCGAAAAGTGAGAGGCGGGGGCGGTTCGGATAATAGTTAATGCGAATATGACGAACGGCCCGGTAGCGATACCCCGCTTTATTCTCCGGTTTCCGCTCGGCCGCGCCGCGTATTCGAGGTTAAAAGCCGCGGGGAATCAAGCGTTTCCCCGCCCGTTACGGATTGAAAGAGCGAGGGTGAGGGATGTCTCTCTTCTCCCGCTCAGTCGTCAAAAGAGGTCACCCATGCTGAATCGCCGTCATTTGCTTCAGGGGTCCGCCGCCCTGGTCCTCGGGTCAAGCGCTGCGCTCCGTGCAGTCGAGGCCGCCCAATTTAAACCGAATTTCGATAAGCTCGAGCATCGTGTCACGGATAGGTCCGCCCCCGAGGTGTTCTTTATCCCCGCGCTGACACCGGACGCCATGACCCGCGTCTACCACGCGCTTCACTGGAAGCCCGTGGGCCGCGTCGGTGTCAAGGTGAATTTCGAAGGGAAGGGGAAGCCGTACGTCGACCCCAGACTCATCGCCCCGGTTGTGAAAGAAGTGAAGGGGACGTTTCTCGAGTCAAACACCTACTCCACGACGCGGGACCGGCTGAAGCTCGCCGAGGAACTTGGGTTCGCCGCGGTCGCGCCGACAGACATCATCGATGATCAGGGGACGATCGATCTCCCGGTAAAGAACGGCTACCATCTGAAGTTCCACCGCGTGGGGTCTCACTTTAAGAATTACGACTCCGTAATCTCGATCGTCCGCTATAAGCTTCACAACCTCGCGCAGCTCGGAGGGACGCTTAAAAACCTCTCGATCACGCTCTCGCCCTTTATCGGCCGCTGCAATATTCATAGCGCCGGGCGCTCGCTCACGTGGCAGGAGTCGGATCCTGAGACCACCGCGGAATCCATTACGGACGCCGTGAAGGGGGCGCTTGCCGCCCGCCCAGGCCGCTGGGCGTTCCTCTGCGCGATGCCGGCCTTCACGCCGAAAGATAACTGCCGCGGCGCGATCGATGTCGGGAACATCGGCGTTTTCGCGTCGCTCGACCCCGTGGCGCTGGACGCGGTCTGCACCGATATCACGCTGCAGAGTGCTCCGGACAAAGCGACCCGCGACGCCTGGATCAAGGCTCATACGCTTACGATCCTGGATAAAGCGGAGAAGAACGGCGTCGGCCGCCGCAGCTATCGGCTGACGATCCTGAAGTAAACACTTTCAGTTTTACATGCCAGATCCGTCCTGATTGATCATCAGGGCGGATTTTTTTCGCCCCGCACCTGGGGATACAGGAAGATAAAAACCGGTATTGCGATCCAGGGACAGTATTGACGAGGAACTGTGATTCATTCCGTCATCAAACCTGCTACTTTTACTTCAGCAGATAAAGATTCCAGAGTTCAGGAAACCGCTGATAAATCAGGATGGTTACCGGATATCCGGAAAGGAGATGATCTGATGGCAGAGACAGAAAAAAGCGTTACAGCCCCTGTGGCCGAAGTGACTGAACCCAAGGCGCCAGAAACGCCGGAAGTGCTGGATGAAGAGGACGAAGACGAGTTCGAAGACGAGGATGAGGAGGAAGAAGAAGAGGAAGAAGAGAAACTCTCCGACGAGAAACTGAAAGAGATCGGGGACAGAATCGAAAGATTTGTCACGTCTCAGATTCCGTACCTTCGGAAATTCATCGTCAGAAACTGGAACCAATCCGGAAAATACCAGTCCGCTCTCGACCCCGGCAGGTGTAAGCCGCTCGAGTTCGTGAACGAGGAGGAAAAGGCGGCGTTCATCCCGTTCTGCGTGAAGCAGCTTTACCGCGTTCCGCTCAGGCATCCCGCATACGAGGGCGAAACCGACGCGCTCACCTGTCTCGCGATTGACCATCTGAACGGCATGCGGTGGGAAAGCTGTATGGTGATGGGACACTGTTACGTCCTCGGGCCGGGTGGCAACGGGATCACTTACGCGAAGGACGTGGATACCTTAGTCGGCTGGTGGAACATCGATTTCGACTCCGCAGCGAGAGAAATCCGGGACTGGCCTCTCGTGAAGGGCGGCACCGTGTATTACTGATCGCGAGTTACCCCTATCCGTCCGGTGAAAGAGACCGAACGGATTTTTGTTTTGCGAACCCTCGCCGCTGACTTCACCTGATTGGAGAGGAGAGAAGAGAAGCACCGCTCTTCAAGGGAATAGAGAAGGGCGAGGCGTCCCGGTTCTTCCCCCGGCTCCGCGGCTCCCTTCAGACCCAGACAGACTTCCCGGACGCCGTGACGGAAAAAACGTTCAAGGTCATCCGGGAGCTGGTGATTCTGGGAGAACAAACCTACATTTCCGATTAGACCGAGCCGCCTAACAAGTCTTGGGAACGTATCCGACAGGAAGTTCTTGTTATTCACCAGGTGTTTGAGCTCGCGGTGTGTGAGGATGATAAGGAAGTCAAAAATTCAACGGAAATCACGGCCGAGATTTGGAAATCACGCCCCGGAATTCCGGATTTCAACCGGGAATCCGTTAAAGCGCTGAAGGAAAATCATCCGGAACGATGGGCTGAAGGTCCGGTACCTGGAGGATCTGATCGACCCCCCGGCAAATCCTGACCCAAAGGAGACTGCGGCTTTCAAAACCTGGGCGCGTGAGGCGATCCGGAGTCTCAATGCGGCGGATCCCGGGAACCGGCCTGAATCCGTGTCTCAAAAGCATTCTGAATAGCGCAGAGAACCGGTTTCTTTTCGCCTAATGGCTACGATACAATACCCGCTGAGTGTCGCGACAGGTTATCACGATGAGCGGTTCAGACAATTTCACCCAAATCCGAAAAGCGTTCCCGAAGTGGGGAGGCGAGGCTGACATCGCGGAAGGCCTGATCGGTTCAGATAACGCTGCCTCCATTCTTCATTACCGCCGGTATCTCGAAGGTTTTACGGCCGACGTGATTGCCCGGGTTCTGAAGAAGGACATCAGGAAGTATGAAAAGCTGAATCTCTTTGAAAGACTCGACTTCATTGGGAAAAACGCTTCCGGAGTTGTGCCGGCTTCAGTCATCAGGGCGTGCCACGCCATCCGTCTCTCCGGGAACTCCGCGTCGCACCTAGATACCGCTAAACACGAGACTGCTTACACGAGCCGCGGAGAGGCGCCGTTTCAGAAGCACCAGCGGGCCCACAGGTTCGGTGAGTGGCTTCTCAGGAAACTGGGCTTTGAGCCCGGTCCTCCTTACGAGGCAGCGGACATTCATTCCGAGGCCAGGGCACCCGCCGAAGAGACCGTTCCCGCTTCGCCCGGAGCCGACGCCGTCCCTTCGGCTCCGGATGAGGAAATCGATCGTGAACCGGTTCGCGAAATTTTCGATTTTTACCACGGCATCACCCTGAATGACGATCAGAAGAAAGCGCTTAAAGCGATCCAATCCTTCTTAACCGACAGTGACCAAAAGGTTTTCGCGCTTTTTGGCTACGCGGGCACCGGTAAAACGACGCTTCTCAAAGGCGTGTATGAGTATCTCATCAGCTGCGGCCGCTCAAACACCTAGCTTCTCGCGCCGACCGGAAAAGCCGCGCTGGTGCTCCGCAGGAAAACGGGGTTCCACGCGACTACCATTCACAAGCATATTTACCGGATTGTGGAAGATAAGAGAGAGGCGAAGGATTCTGGCCCCGAACTCGAAGACTTCCGGAAATCCATCGGACGGCTGAGAAAACTTGACGACGGCGAGAAGAACCCGATCCTCATCCTGGACGAGGCATCGATGATCGGTGACTTCCAACACAAGAGTCAGAAAGACCTCGATCAGACCTCTATCACTCAGTTCGGTTCGGGATGCCTCCTCGCGGACATCTTTCAGCACGCGGAGGTGATGGATCCCTCCTTCAGCGGAAAAATCCTTTTCGTGGGCGATGAGGCTCAGCTCCCGCCGGTCGGGTCGAGGAACTCCCCGGCCTTCGACTTTTCTTACCTTGAAAAAGAGTATGGGATCCGGGCTTCGAGTTACCAGCTGACAGAGGTCGTCCGGCAGAAGTCAGAAAACACGCTCCTCAGCTTCGCGAACAGCCTCCACAAAGCGATCGATCACTCCGATTTCTCGAGTCTCCGTGTTCCGTTTTCTGACGACATCGTGAAAACGAATCCGACGGGCGTCGTGCGGATCTTCGACCTGGGGTGGCGCCAGCAGCCGAAAAAACCGGTCGCGATCATCGCGTGGACCAATCGGGAGGTGTTCCGCTATAACCAGCTGATCAGGAGGCGATATTTCGGGGCCGAGGACGCGCCGCTCAGCCCGAAAGACTGGCTGATGGTGTACCGATCGGTGATGCAGAACTGGAGTCTCTTCATTAACGGGGAAGCGCTGCAGGTGAATACCGTCGGTTCCCGGGAAGTCCATCAGGTGGATTTTTCCACTTTCAATCCGGAGACCCGAAAGCGGGAGCGTTTCAGCACATCGCTCCGGTTTATCCCCGTGACATTTAAAGTTCCCCCATCCGCTGCCTCAGAAACACCAGAAACACCGGAAACGTCTGAAGTCACCTACTATCTTCTGGAAAACTTCCTCACCCAGACTTCGCCGGAACTGGGGTTTGAGCTTTCCCGCGCGCTCTGGCATGACTTTAAGAACCGCTATCCGGATCTCCGAGGCAACGATCTCAAGTGGGCGAAACTGACGGATCCGTACTTGAACTGCCTTCTCGTGAAATACGGTTACGCGATGACGTGCCACAAGGCGCAGGGGAGTGAATGGCCCTGGGTGATAGTGGTGTCCAGAAACCAGACCGAGGGAGACTCGGATCTTTTCCGCTGGTACTACACAGCGATTACCCGCGCGAGCGAAAAGGTCTTCCTCGTGAATGCGCCGCGAGTCACTTCTCCCAGAAAAGACGCGGGTTCTGAAGGGTGGGAGCTTCCTTTGTAAGACTCTTCTTTCGGCGCGCCCCCGGGGGGATGGCTTCTCTATAAGCGATCCGGATCTCCTGAGGGTTCCGGCCATGAGGAAGCGGAGCCTGCGCCCGGCGCCGTCTGTGCCACAATAGGCGATAATCCCTGAGAAAAGCATTCCCCGAAATCCCCGCCGGTCCGCCAGGGGGTTCAAAAACTGACTGCCTCTTATGCCTGCCCCTGAAACCGCAGAAAACAAACAGCCGCTTGATAAACTGAGCGGCCTCGTTGAGCGGGTGACGTTCCACAGTGAAACAAACGGCTACGCGGTGCTGCGTCTCAAGGTGAGGGGGGAGCGGGACCTCGTCACCGTGATCGGGCACACCCCGTCCGTCACCCCCGGCGAATACGCGTCCGCGCTTGGCCGCTGGATCATGGATAAGGAGTACGGGCGGCAGTTCCGGGCGGAGTTCCTCAGTATCCACCCGCCCACCACGCTTCAGGGGATTGAGAAGTACCTCGGCTCCGGCATGGTGAAGGGGATCGGTCCCTGGTGCGCGAAGAGTCTCGTCGGCGCCTTCGGGATGGATGTCTTTAAAGTCATTGAGGAAGAGCCCGAGCGGATGAAAGAGATCCGCGGGATCGGCCCCAAGCGGATCCGGAAAATCACGTCCGGCTGGGCAGACCAGAAAGTGATCCGCGAAATCATGGTCTTTCTCCATAGCCACGGGGTCAGCACGTCAAAGTCGGTCCGCATCTATAAGAAGTACGGGAAGGACGCGGTGAAAATCGTGACCGAGAACCCGTACCGTCTCGCGAAAGATATCCGGGGAATCGGGTTCAAGTCCGCGGACACGATCGCGCAGCATGTCGGAATCGAGAAGACGTCCCCGATCCGAGCCAGAGCGGGGGTGTCCTATACGCTCTCCGAAGCGTCTGGGAATCAGGGGCACTGCGCGCTCACCCGTACTGAGCTGATCAGAACCGCTTCTGAATTATTAGAGATCCCGGCCGCCATCATTTCTGACGCGATCACGCATGAGATCGAGGCGGGGGAACTGACTGAAGCGGACTTCCCCGAGCCTCAGAGCGTCTACCTCACGCCGCTTTATCTCTCGGAAAAGAGTATCGGTGAGCGGCTGATCTCGCTTTCACGCACGCTCCCGCCGTGGCCCGCGATTGATCCGGAAAAAGCGGTTCCCTGGGCCGAAAAGAAACTCGGGCTCACGCTTGCCGAAAGCCAATGGACCGCGGTCGCCTCCGCGCTCACCTCCAAAGTGATGGTGATCACAGGCGGCCCCGGTGTCGGAAAAACGACAATCGTGAAAGCGATTCTCACGATCCTCCGCGCGAAAGGGGTCCGCATCGCGCTCTGCGCGCCGACTGGACGCGCCGCGAAACGTCTCGCTGAGACATCCGGGATGGAAGCGAAAACGATCCACCGGCTCCTTGAAATCGATCCCGCCTCGATGGAATTTAAGAGAAATGAGGAGAATCCGCTTGAATGCGATCTCCTCGTCGCGGACGAATGCTCGATGATTGATATTCCGCTCGCGAATAATCTCATCAAGGCAATCTCACCCCGAACCGCCGTGATTTTCGTGGGGGACGTGGATCAGCTGCCGTCTGTCGGCCCCGGAGCGTTTCTCACGGACCTCATCGGCTCCGGAACGGTTCCCGTGATCCGGCTGACTGAAGTTTTCCGTCAGGCCGCCGAATCCTGGATCATCAAGGCGGCGCACCGGATCAACGCGGGACTGATGCCGGAATTCCCCGCGAAAGGCGTGAAAGGCGACTGCTACTTTGTGACCGTTGAGGAAACTGACCGGATGCCCGCGGTGCTGACAGACCTCGTGAAGAACCGTCTCCCGAAAGCCTATGGCGTGAACCCCATCCAGGATATTCAGGTGCTCTGCCCGATGAACCGCGGGAACGCCGGCGCCCGGGCGCTGAACGAAGCGCTGCAGCTCGCGCTCAACCCGCCAAAGGAAGGGTCGATCGAGAAGTTCGGGACGACGTTTTCCATTGGCGACAAAGTGATGCAGATCGAGAATAACTATGACCGCGATGTGTTTAATGGCGACATCGGGTTTGTGACGCGGTTCGACCCCGAAGAGGAAGAGTTGACCGTGGATTTCGACGGGCGGGACGTCATCTATCCCTACGGGGAACTTGATGAACTCGTGCTCTGCTACGCGACCACGATTCATAAGTCCCAGGGGAGCGAGTACCCGATTGTGGTGCTCCCAATCACGATGCAGCACTACGTGATGCTGAAGCGGAATCTGATCTACACCGGGGTGACGCGCGGGAAACGGCTCGTCGTCATGGTGGGGCAGAAGAAGGCGCTCGCGATGGCGGTCCGCGGGAAACAGACACTCAGGCGGCATACCGGTCTCAAGTATTGGCTTCAGATGGCGGATCAGCCCTGAGGCTTCGTTCCCTACAGTTCGCATGGATCGCTCGGGATCACGTCCGGATTCAATCCCGGTAACCCGCTCCGGAGACCGCTTTACGTCATGAAAGACTGGAAAAGGCCGGCAGTGGGAGATCCTGAAGGAAACGGACCTCCCGTTTAAGCCTTCGGGATCAGTGATGGTGTCCCTCGAGCAGTCCTGATCCCGCAGCGTCTTAGTGATGGAAGCGAGGCTTCCTGATTGCCGGTTTTGAATTGCCCCTTCCGGAAGAGCAGTGCTTCCGCAAAATGAAACGCCTTGACGGAATGACAGGCGGCAAATCAATAGAGCGACCGTATTAACGATAGAGAACTATTCAATCGGTCACGGGAATCCATACTCTTATATCAGAGGCGGCTCATGGAAAATCCGCCTCCGGCGGCCTAGATACCCGCTGAAAGCCTGAAACGGCATTGTTCTCTTTTCCTGACGCCAGGCGGCTGAAGGAAAGCGCGGAGCGGCACACGGACGCCGACCGTTCTTCTCTGAACAAAAGATGTGCTTTGGATCCCGATCCGGTTTTCCCGCATCGGTCTGAAGGGAGCAGGAAAAACCTGCCATTTGCCTTGAAGATTCAAATCCGCGGCGTGTGAGCCGCGAAAAGGAACCTTATGATCATTGAAGATGAGACTTCCGGGGTTAATAAGAACTGCACCATCTATATTCCCAATGTGCAGAACAGCAAAAGAGGAGCCTACCTGAGCTGCAGCAGGCGGCTTAACACACGCCTTGCCGAATGGATGATTAACGCCGCTGATTTTTACGTGGCCTATCAATTTGTCAGCTCGGCAATCCATGACAAAACTCCCTTTTCCTTTATCGAACTTACCCGAACACCGGAAGGGAGGATTGCCGTCAACCCCGACGCCCTGAAGGAAATGAACGGAGCCGCGGGGCTCCCCTGGCGCTACTTTGAGTATGTCGGTGAGGAGGAACTGAAACGTGTTCTTTCCTGGTGGTATCAGGAATATAAGAAGGAGGGCGGTGAGCGAAACCCAATCGCGGAGGAGCTCCTCAGGGAGAATGACTCCGAGGGCAGCGATCAGGATGGGATTGGTGACGGATACCCCAGAGAGGCAGCGGAAGCGCGGGATAGCGATCAAGCTTCTTTTTACCGGCGAGAACGGCGCGCACCCGCTCCCAGCCACGATGAACACCCGGGGAATCGTCACGGGTTCCGTGGATGGTAACCATGCCGTAAAGAACGATAGTCAGTAACCTCAGGTCACTCTTGACACACTCTCCGCTCCGGATACCGAAGCGGAGATTTTTGTTTGGGGAAAGGACCGAATGGGGACTCTGCCTGAAGTCGGAGATGCGGTTTGCTGCGGAAATTCCTGCGGGGGATGGCAAAGATACACAAAGAGCCGCTTTTCAGCGGCTCGTCCGTGTTTCAGTGATGTCTGAAGCTGATTTAATCGTCAGTCTTTTCTGGCTTCGCCTTCTCCTCCGTCTTGGCGCTCTTATCGGCAGAGTCGTCGGGGGCGGGGCGGGGTCGATGCGCGCCAATACCCCAGGCGCTGCCGCCCCAGGCCATCATGCTTTTCTGCAGCTCTTCAAGTTCTTCAGGGGTCGCTTTTCTTGTGGCCATACCTGTTCTCCCAATCCCTCATCAAGGGAACGTAAGGATTTCAATATCACTGTAAAACCGCACAGCCATTCTGGCAAGTGGGAATGAAATCGTCAAGGGATACCGCTCTAGGAGTTATGAAAACCTTGACATAAATAACAGACTTATCCATTTTTCCTGGGCATCTCTGTATCTCTTTGATTGATTAAGCAGATACGAGTTCGTCGGATTCCTCCTTGGGAATCCTTGTGGTGCGTGGATTGATCAAAGATGAAGACTCGCCCCGAGAAGATCTGAACTCACTGACTGACGCTGATGAAGGGTAAGAAGGGAATCTAACTTGTTTAGGAAAGCACCAATTTTTTTCTGTTCGGCATATGAAGGAACAACAATTGGCATATCAAGAAAGGTAACTTCATGAATTCGTTTAGCCTTTCTACTTCCGTTAGCAATGTTCCCAAATTTCAAATAGAAATTCTGTTGCGTTACGCGATTTTGTAGGAATGCTCCATCAATCTCATGCAGATCAAAGGCAGGAGAATCCAAGGTAGATTCGAACCTGTCTAGAGATTTAGGGACGATACCGAATGCGGCGTGAAGGAAATCAAGCTTTCCATACATGAACTGTCCCGCGCGACGAACGGTGAGTGTCAAATGATCTTTCGCCGAAATTGTTCGTAAAAAAATAGGTTGCAG
>ERZ773224.4517-NODE-4517-length-10575-cov-3.105798_pt1 | contig 10575 bp, 12 predicted proteins | sample MGYA00580526_ERZ773224 | MGnify/ENA primary metagenome ERZ773224 (study PRJEB29015, sample SAMEA2737743) | human gut metagenome | biome: human gut; feature: human-associated habitat; material: faeces | place: China | collected 2012 ...
TATTTTGGTGAATGCCGGCTGCAGTCCGGCTAAGCTGTAATGAATGTTGAAAATATGAGAGTCCGCCGCTACCGGTATATGCCGGTGCAGCGGACTTTAATGTGTACAGGAAAAGCTTCGAATGTGCAACGGTGTGTTTTATATGCGGGATTTATGAGTATTGTGACAGAAAGGATAAGAAAATATGACAGATAAAGTGGTGCTCTGCGGAGCTAATTCCTATGAGCAGAAATACTATTTCAACGAGGAATTCCAGTCCCTGCCTCAGTCTGTAAAAGATGAACTGCACATTATGTGCGTTCTTTTTACAGAAGATGTAGGCGGTATCCTTACTATGGAATACGATGAAAAGGGAAATCTGGACTTTCAGGTCATCTCTGAAGAGGGAGATTATCTCTTTGATGAGATCGGCAGTGTGCTGAAGATCAAGGAATTGCAGAAGACAAAAGAAGAGTTATTTGAATCACTGGAAATGTTCTATAAAGTATTTTATTTAGGAGAAGACAGCGATGATATTTGATACGCATGCACACTATGATGATGAGCAGTTTGATGCAGACCGGGAAGCACTTCTTTCAGGAATGAAAGCAGGCGGTGTGGGGATGATCGTAGATGCAGCAGCAACCGTTGCATCCTGGGATAAGATTCTCGAACTGACAGAAAAATATCCGTTTCTCTATGGATCGGTGGGGGTTCACCCGGACGAAGTGGGTGACTTAAATGAAGAGAATTTTGCGAGAATGTCTGAACTTGCCGACAGAAAAAAAATCGTTGCCATCGGAGAGATCGGACTGGATTATTACTGGGATAAAGAAGGACATGATCTTCAGAAATACTGGTTTATCCGGCAGCTGGAACTGGCAGGGGAAAAGAAGTTACCGGTTATGATCCACAGCCGGGAGGCGGCAGCAGATACAATGGAGATCATGAAAAAGTACGGCAAAGATCGAAACGGAGTGATCCACTGCTATTCCTATTCACCGGAGATGGCACAGGAGTATGTGAAAATGGGTTACTTTATCGGAGTCGGTGGTGTGGTAACTTTTAAGAATGCAAAGAAACTAAAAGAAACCGTACAGGAGATCCCGTTAGAATCCATTGTGCTTGAGACGGACTGCCCATATCTTGCCCCGGAACCATTTCGTGGCAAAAGAAACTGTTCGCTTTACATTTCCTATGTGGCAGAGAAAATTGCAGAATTGAAAGGGATCTCTGCGGAGGAAGTCATCCGGCAGACAGAGGAAAATGCAAAGCAGCTTTATCAGATCGATGAAAGCAGGCTGCTGAAAGAGCAGGTCATTGAATAAAGGAGAGAACATGAAAGAGCCAACTCTTGGAAATCCGCAGAATACAATCGAAGTTCTGCAAAAATATAATTTTGTATTTCAGAAAAAATTCGGACAGAATTTTCTGATCGATACGCATGTACTGGATAAGATCATCGGTTCAGCAGAAATCACAAAAGATGATGTTGTGCTGGAGATCGGTCCCGGAATCGGAACGATGACCCAGTACCTTGCCTGTGCGGCAAAAAAGGTGATCGCAGTAGAGATAGATAAGGCACTGATCCCGATTCTGGAGGATACCCTTTCAGAGTATGAAAATGTGCGGGTCATCAATCATGATGTACTGAAAGTCGATATCGCAAAACTGGCAGAGGAAGAAAATGGAGGAAAGCCGATCAAGGTCGTTGCCAATCTTCCGTATTACATCACGACACCGATCATTATGGGCTTGTTTGAGAATCATGTGCCGATCAAAAGCATTACAGTTATGGTGCAGAAAGAAGTGGCAGACCGGATGCAGGTCGGTCCGGGGACGAAAGATTATGGTGCATTATCGCTTGCTGTGCAATATTACGCAAAGCCATATATTGTGGCAAATGTACCTCCGAACTGCTTTATGCCAAGGCCGAAAGTCGGTTCTGCGGTGATCCGGCTGGAGCGTTATGAAAATCCTCCGGTCACAGTGGAGGATGAAAAGCTGATGTTCCGTATTATCCGCGCTTCTTTTAACCAGAGAAGAAAAACCATGACAAACAGCGTGTGTGGTTGTGCAGAGTTAGGAATAACAAAAGAAAAATTAATTGAGGCATTGGAGGAATGTAATCTTTCGCCGACAGTGAGAGGTGAGGCACTTACACTTGAGCAATTTGCAAAATTATCTAATATATTAAATGCGAGAGGCACAAAATGAACAGTGTAATGACAAAACAATTTTATAAACAAAGAAGTGATTTTGAGAAATCATGTGTCACAAGAGATGAAAAATTAACATTTCCTGACGGAGTTGATTTTACCGAAAATATAGCATACGCAGATGATAATGAAAAAGCACACAGGCTGGATATTTTCCGTCCACAAAATGCTAAAGATACCATGCTTCCAGTTATAATTAACGTACATGGCGGTGGATTGCTTCTTGGCAATAAAGAGTTTAACAGATATTTTTGTGCCTTGCTTTGCAAGAAAGGATTTCTTGTATACAGTATAGAATACAGGCTTGTTCCTGACTGCATGATATTTGATCAGTTAAGGGATGTATTTGCGGCTATGGATTTTATAAAGAAACGTGTGAAGCCAGACGGTGGTGACTTGTCACATGTATACATGGTCGGAGACAGTGGAGGTGCATGCCTTATTACATATGCTAATGCAATTCAGAACAGCTACAAAATTGCTAAGGCAGCAGGGGTAAAACCATCGGATTTGCATGTTAGTGCACTCGGACTTATCAGCGGTATGTTTTACACAACAAAGTTTGATAAGATTGGGCTTTTTCTTCCTAAGTTTTTATATGGCAAAAATTACAAAAAGACACCATTTTTCAAATATGTAAATCCTGAAAATAAAGAACTTGTTAATTCACTTGCACCGGCATGGCTGGTGACAAGCCATAATGATTATCTGCGGAAATATACAATTAATTTTGAAAAAGCACTTGCTGCGGCACAAAAGGAGCATGAACTTATAGATTATCCCAAAAATAAAAATCTTACACATGCATTCAGTGTCTTTGAGCCATTTCTTGACGAAAGCAGCGAAGTTATAGATATGATGACAGCATATCTAAGAAAATTTTAATATGTAAAGTGACAGAAAGGAATTGGAATATGATTTTGCATAATCGTTTAATACCGATTTTAGACCCGGTTAATATTGAATTCATAAACAAAATTTATTAATTCAAGGAGATTATGATGAACAATCCAATTAAAGATTTAACAAAAAGGAATGGCTGCTGTGGACAGGTTCTCTTTTTTAATGATATGTACGGATTTGTAAGCTGGAGAAAAAGAGAGGCAGCTGTAGATAAAGTTGATGTAGCGATGTAATGATATAAGCGTGCCGGGAATTAAATTTGTCCTATATGGATACAGTTTAATCCCCGGCTTGCTTTGTTAAATCTTTTCAGCCAGTTTTGATACGGTTTCTTCAGGCAGTTCCGTAATATCAGCGACTGACTTAATATCATTTCCACAGGTGAGCAGTTTTGTTGCAATCTGAATTTTGGTCTGTTCTTCGCCCTCAATGAAGCCCTCGGCATGTCCACTTGCTTCGCCCTCAATGAAGCCTTCGGCACGTCCACGGTTTAAAATATCCTTGGCTCTGTAATTTAAAACTTTACCACCCATATTAAGATTCACTCCTTTTTTTATTTTTTATATTTTGCGGCGAGGTGTTTTACAACCTTGCGGGACATCTCAAGAATTGCTGCTTTTGTGTATTCTGAAAGAATACCGGCGTGGCTCGCCTCGTTAAGATGCTTTGTAATGTATGTGTATTCAGCTTCTAATTTCTTTAATTTTTCATCATTTTGTTCAATTTCATTAAAGTCTTTTTCATATACAAAAATATGAAAAGGTATGAGAAAAAACAGATGTTTTTCAAACAGTTCATCGGCGGAATACTGTCTTACTTTTAAAACAGGAACATTATATGACACATTTCCTCCGGGAGTTAAGATATTGATATTCATCTCATCAGGGGTGTGTGATGTATGACGTAGTGATATGATTTCAAAGCTGGAATCTGTGATTCGCTCCTGTTTACTGCCGTCGGGCATCTGTATAAAATGCTCGTTCTGGAGCAGACGTATTTTTTCATTTCCGGTATAATTGGTATGAAAAATTTCATTGACAACCGGAATCATAAGTTCCGTACAATCAGTAAGAAGTGTACGGAATACATCATCGTATGGTGTACTGGACATTCAGTATTTCCTTTCTTTAATTATACTTGATTATTGGGATTGACGGCAAGTGAATTGATAGATTTTCTGGAGCACATGAGTGCGAATATCCGGTTATAAATTACAAAAAGCCGCTTTTGGCGGATACTTAAAAACCGGAATAAAGAATGTTAAATAGAAAATAAGAAAAATTTACTTTGCCTTGTATTAGAATATATTCTGCACAAAGCATAACATAATATAGTTTTGATTGCAATAGTAAACGCAATATATGAATTATAAAATTTACTCTGGGAACACTAACACTATCTTGATAGTGAAAGGAGGCAGAGATTATGTATCCACGCAGAAATTCGGAGAAAAATGACAGCTATTATGATGATGAGGATTATCTGATTAGCCGTAAAATGCTTGGAAATGACGAGGCTTATGGTGATGACAGTTATTATGACGATGAAGATTATCTTGATATGGCAGATGCAGTGTCCTCAAATGATTGCACAGGGCTTTTGACACATGGAACAGGACTAGAAGAAGAACTTGATTACTACAGTCAGCTTTATAAGTTCGGGACAAGTCCTGATGAGTAATTAATTTAGAATAATTCTATAATTATAAACATTTTATAATAAATCTTTTGCTGTAATTGACTGTAAAAGTAAGTTGTTATATGATAACAGCAAGTCGGATAGCCGGCGGATGAATGTTGTAGTTCATTTACCGAATGTCCGGCTTGTTGTTTGCAGGAGGAAGAGGTCTTTGTACGGATATGTGGTTGTTAATAAGCCTGAGTTGAAGTTTCGTGAATTTGATGTTTACAGGTCGTACTATTGCGGATTATGCAAGGTACTTGGAAAGGAATACGGATTTACCGGTAAAATATCACTCAGTTATGATATGACTTTTTTAATAATGCTGTTAAGTGGTTTATACGAACCAAAGACTGAATATGGAAAGGAAAAGTGTTTGGTCCATCCGGTTGCAAAGCATGAATACCGCATTAATGAAGTTACAGATTATGTTGCGGATATGAATATACTTATGATGTATTATAAATGTATGGATGACTGGAATGATGAACATAAAGTTACGAGAAAGATTCTTGCAGACAGCTATAATTCCAAAGTTAATATAATAAGGAAGAAATACGAAAACAAAGCACGTATAATAGAGTCGTCACTAAAGGATTTATCTGAACTTGAAGCACAGAAATGTAATGATATTGACAGAGTTTCATATTGTTTTGGTAAGCAGCTTGCGGCAATAACAGCATGGCGTGACGATGAATGGCATGAGACGCTTTCAAAGCTGGGCTTTTTTCTCGGCAAGTATATTTATATACTTGATGCATATGACGATTTGGAAAAAGATGTTGAAAAAAAGAATTATAATATGCTTATTCCATATATGAAACAGCCGGATTTTGATAATTATGTAGGAAATTTGCTTAATAGTATAATGGCGGAATGTGCAAGATATTTTGAACGTCTTCCTATTATTAATGATGTTGAGATTTTAAGAAACATAATCTATTCTGGTGTCTGGACGCGTTTTGATGCGGCAAAGTTAAGGCATGAGAAGAAAAATAATTAATGTTAATACAGGAGTAAATAAGTGAGTGATCCATATCAGGTATTAGGTGTATCAAGGGATGCATCTGACGAAGAGATAAAAAAAGCATACAGGGCATTAAGCCGTAAATATCATCCGGATGCTAATATTAACAATCCGAATAAGGATAAAGCAGAAGAGATGTTTAAGATAGTCCAGCAGGCTTATAATCAGATAATGAAAGAAAAAGAGATGGGATACAGTTCATCCGGAAGTTCATATTCTGGATATGGAGGTTATTCCGGATACGGTCAGACAGGACGCTCATCAGGTGGCGGTTATGGCTATGACGGAGATAATCAGCAGAATGGCAATCCATATGGAGATTTTGGTGGATTCTGGGGATTTGGACCGTTTGGATTTGGTGGATATTCTTATAGCGGAGGTCAGAACCGCACAGATAATATGGGAGATGATGAGACAGGAATGCATCTCAAAGCGGCTGTAAATTATATTAACAGCGGAGCTTTTCAGGAGGCAATTAATGTCCTTAATGGAATAGATAACCGTGACGGAAGATGGTACTATTACAGTGCACAGGCAAATTCTGGAGCCGGTAACACTGCAACAGCACTTGAGCATGCAAAGCATGCCGTGGAGATAGACCCTGATAATGTAGCATATCAGAATCTTTACAGACAGCTTCAAAGCGGTGGACAATGGTATGCAGGAAGAGGACAGTCATATGGCAGAACTACTATGAATCCGGGTGGATATTGCATGACGCTTTTATGTCTTAATTTATGTTGTGGTCCAACTTGTGGAATAAGATTCTGCTGATTGTGGAAAAGATAACATAATAAATATTTTTATGTGGAAAACCAATCCGCAGATATTTTATTCAGGCAGATTTTCAAACAATATGTCAAATTGTACAGGTCCCATATCGAGGATGTACTGATGAAATTCTTTAAGATTAAAGCTGTTGCCTTGTTTTTGCATGGCGGCAGCTTTTAATTCCATAAATCCCACATAGCCAAGAACATATTTGCAATAATTTGCAGGTTCGGAGAGCATCTGCGAGTACATCTGTGTGGCAACGGATTTGTCATTAAATCCATATGAACTTATAAAATTGTATACATCATCTTCTGACCAGCCATAGTAGTTGACACCAATATCTACTTTTCCATAGATTAACATAATAGTTGAATAATTAAGCTGCATAAGAGTATTTAACGGAGCATTATCTGTGTCGGCATATTGGTAAGAAAGAGCTTCACAGTAAGTGGCCCAGCCTTCAATATATCCGCTGGGCTGGATAATGTGTCTGATTAAATCAGAATTTTTGTTTGCAAAATATGTAATCTGATACATGTGTCCCGGAAATCCTTCATGTGCAAGTGTTGTATAAATATCTGAAGAGCCGGTGCTTTTGGGGTTGATATATATTGAGTTGACAGCATTGTTGTCAATCTGAGGAGTAAAATACATTGCAGGGCTTGCATAATCCTGTAATGCTTTTGTGATATATTTTACTTCATAATTGACATCGGCTCCCTCAGGAAATGATGTTTTTATTTTCTCTTTTAAATCTGAAAGGATTTCCATTGGCTGTGTATATTGAAAATGAAATGTGTTGAACTGGTCGGAAAGTCCAAGATTTTTTCTGTATAACCCCTGTATAGAGGCAATATTTCGGCTTATATACGAATCAAGAAGAGCGTCGTATTCATCAATGGTTTTGGACCAGCCCATCTGGTTATTTACAAGGTATTCGTAGTATTTCTGTCCGTTTGGATAGTTGCAGAGACCGCCGCTGTATTTTCCTGTATTTTTAAGCTGTTCAATGCCGTCTGCAAGAATACGGTAACCTTTAATCACATGTTCATTTACGGCAGCTTTGTTTCTTTCTTGGTAAGAAGATTTCTGCGTTTCATCAAGTTCCGGTAAATTGTTCAGCTTTTCTTCAAATGTTGTTATAAGATAACCATCATCGGCACTGTCTATAAATGTATTGCACTGCTCAATGATTTCTTCTGCGAGGGAGGTTTCCATAAAATAGCCCTTTTCGCTTCGCATTTTTTCATATTCGATAAGATTTTCAAAAAATTCGTCCGTATCTTCGACAGCACAAAGATATTCGTCAATATCTTTTACTTCATTGAATGTATATTCCGCAAATATGATAGGAAGCTGAACCTGTATTCCTATTGTTGTCGATAAGTCTGTATCAAGCAGAAATAAATCGCAGTATTCAAGTTTTGTTTCAAGATATTTTTTTAATAATTCATATGTAATCTGCTGGTTTTTTGAAAGACTGTTTTTGTCAAACGAATTAAGCTGCGTCAGACAGTCAGATATATCTGAGCTGTCCGTTGGATTATCGAGATTATATCTGCCGAGTGTTTTTTCATAATTGGTAATACCGTAGTTTTCAGGATGTTGTAATATCGTATGAAGGGAAAGAATATCTCCTGAGACATTATCACGAAAAATTGCATCGGTAAATTCCCTGAAATTTTCATTTTCTGATGAGGCAGAATATACAGTGTTTTGCTGGTTATTACGGACAGTGTCTGCAGAATGACAACCGGCAAGAAGTGAAAATGACAGGATTAATGATGTAAATATTAATAAAAAGCGTTTTTTTGTAATTTTCAAATATAAACCCTCCTGAAATCTGTTGTTGTAAACTTAACTTATTATACTATATTTTATCACTGCACGCAAAATGCGGCTCTTGATATATTAAATCAGTTTTGCTACAATATTTAATTAAATGGCGGATGTTTTAAGTGTATGAAGCTTATTTCATCTTTAGATTGAAACAGTAAAGAGTTAGGAGGCTATGACAATGCCACAGAATAAAGGACCATTTTATATGACAACAGCGATTGCCTATACTTCAGGCAAACCGCATATCGGTAATACTTACGAGATAGTTCTCGCGGACAGCATTGCAAGATATAAAAGACAGCAGGGCTATGATGTTTTTTTCCAGACAGGAACTGACGAACATGGACAGAAGATTGAGCTTAAAGCCGAAGAAGCCGGCATTACACCAAAAGAATTTGTTGATAATGTATCAGGTGAGATTAAGAGAATATGGGATTTGATGAATACATCATATGATAAGTTCATTCGTACTACAGATGATTATCATGAAAAACAGGTTCAGAAGATTTTTAAGAAGCTTTATGACCAGGGTGATATTTATAAGGGTTCATATGAAGGAATGTATTGTACACCATGTGAGTCATTCTGGACAGAGTCACAGCTTGTAGATGGTAAATGTCCTGACTGTGGACGTGAAGTTAAGCCGGCTAAGGAGGAGGCATATTTCTTCAGGATGAGCAAGTATGCGGACAGACTTATCGAGCATATTAATACACATCCTGAATTTATTCAGCCTGTTTCAAGAAAGAATGAGATGATGAACAATTTCCTTCTTCCTGGACTTCAGGATTTATGTGTATCAAGAACATCATTTAAATGGGGTGTTCCTGTAGACTTTGATCCAAAGCATGTTATTTATGTATGGATTGATGCGTTATCAAACTATATTACAGGACTTGGATACGATGTAGATGGAAATCACGGTGAATTATATAAGAAGTATTGGCCTGCAGACCTTCACTTAATTGGAAAAGATATCTTAAGATTCCATACAATTTACTGGCCGATTATGTTAATGGCATTAGACGTTCCACTTCCAAAGCAGATATTTGGACATCCATGGTTACTTCAGGGTGGAGAAAAAATGAGCAAGTCAAAAGGTAATATCATTTATGCTGATGACCTTGCAAGCTTATTTGGAGTAGATGCAGTAAGATATTTTGTTCTTCATGAAATGCCATTTGAAAACGATGGAACAATTACTTGGGAATTAATGGTTGAAAGAATGAATTCTGACCTTGCAAATACACTTGGAAACCTTGTAAACAGAACTGTTTCTATGACAAACAAATACTTCGGCGGAACAGTAGAAGATAAGGGTGTTGTAGAAGATGTAGATGCAGAATTGAAAGCAGTTGTAGAGAATGCTTCTAAAGCAGTTGATGCTAAGATGGCAGACCTCCGCGTTGCCGATGCGATTACAGAAATCTTCAATCTGTTCAAACGCTGCAATAAATATATTGATGGGACAACTGCTTGGGTACTCGGAAAAGATGAATCCAAGAAGGATCGCCTTTCTACAGTACTTTGGAATCTGATCCAGAGCATTTCTGAAGGTGCAAGACTTCTTGAATCTTTTATGCCTTCTACAAGTAAGAAGATCCTTGAGCAGCTTGGTAACGGACATGTAACAGAGAAACCGGAGATCCTGTTCCAGCGAATGGATCTCGAAGAGGTTATGAAGAAAGTTGAAGAACTTCATCCGAAGGGAGAAGAAAAGAAAGAGGGCGAGGCAAAGGTCGTTCCGGCAGAAGAGAAGGATGGAGAATCTTCAGAAGGTATGGACAAAGCAGTAGCTCTCGGAATCTTAAAGGCAATGCGTCCGACCGTGGCCGCGATCCAGGATCCGGTACAGAGACAGGCTGTTTCTGATGCGCTGATCAAACTTGTTACCACAAACGATTCGAAGAGCGATATCAGCGCGATCTTAAATGCATCCCGTGCGAACGCAAAGAATGCAGCTGATAAAGCGCCGGTCATGGATGTGGACCAGTGTCAGGCCGCTTATGACGCAAGAAACCCGCACAAGAGAAAGGAGAATAACTGATGAGAGGACAGGTAATTGGAAAGAGCATGCCGCACGGCTATGCCGGAAGCTATGCAAGACAGGCAGATATGGTGGTAGACACCCATCCGAGCGAAGGTGAGATCGCA
>ERZ773224.4524-NODE-4524-length-10564-cov-2.631364_pt1 | contig 10564 bp, 10 predicted proteins | sample MGYA00580526_ERZ773224 | MGnify/ENA primary metagenome ERZ773224 (study PRJEB29015, sample SAMEA2737743) | human gut metagenome | biome: human gut; feature: human-associated habitat; material: faeces | place: China | collected 2012 ...
TCTCATCATCTGTGAGCACATTTTTGGCTCCGCCTGAGCCTCTTGTCTCAACCTTGGTAGAGTAGCCAAACTTAGCCAATCTGGCGAGAGTAATACGGCTGTCGGTATCGCCATTGCTGGCGGCGTTAAGGGTCTCCAGCTCGATGCGGTCGCGCGCACGTGCGAGGACGGTCGAGTAATTCTGTATATCTCCACAACCATTACTATTATCACCCTTAGTAGTATCTATGTCATATTTGCCCTCAGCGTACAGTAATAGTGTGGATTTAGCTATACCCAGATACACGGCTAATCCAACGATAGACGGGAGGTTTTGCCTCACCCTGATATCACCGGATTTGAGCTGTCTCGTATCTCTGGTTGCTGCGCACTGATCAAAATACTTATCGACGAGTTTGGATAGTTCCTCTGGGCTTGTAAATGTTCGTTTGCTCATGGGCTTAACCCCCTTTCTTGGCATAAAAAATAGCCGCAGGTCTTACCCTTACGGCTTTTCACAGTAGCTATTATACCACAGATTTTAATATGTGAGTTGCGCAAATTGGGAAATATCGGATTATTTCCCGGAGTTTGCGTCTAAATCAGCCGATACAAGGTCAAGTATGTATCGTGTTGTGCTCTTGCCAAGCTCTGCCGCTCTGGATTTGATCGCATCAGCCTTATCGTTCATCGTCTTTATTACGATGCGTGTCATCTTTGCTTTGTCATATTCTCGGTTGTAATCCTTTTTGCGCTGACTGACAGCCATTTTATCCCGCTCCATTCTGACTTTTTCTGTATTATACCACGTTGCACCGTGCGGAACAATAAAAAAATTTGCAAAAGGGTATTGACACGGGCAACCGTGATATGCTAAGATTATGGCACAGCCAAACACGGGCAACCGTGACGGAAGGAGATTATAACATGAAATACCACAAGATAAAGAATATTGATAAGAGCGTATGCACCGCGGAACAGAAAATCGCGTATAATTTGGCATGGTATGAATGCTTCGGGGCGGAGAACCTAACCGCTGACGATTGCGAAAACGTTATAGAAGGCTGTATGAAACACTGGAGCCGCGAGATTGCCAAATGCCCTAAATCCGCGCAATATGATTCGGACGATATTTTAGCATCGCTGAACGCCGGAATGAGAAACTATATCGCGTCAGGTTGCCGCATTCCCTCCAGTTATGAGGCGGTCGGCGAAATGTTCCCCGCTACTATCTGAAATAAATGGTTGATTATTTCGACACTAATTTTTATCGCAATATAACGGTTGTGGCGGCGTAAAGCCGCCACCGCCGTATGATTTTAAGGAGGTACAATATGCGTTATCAGGTTATTACATGGACGTGGGACGAGGGGCACAACGAGCGCCGCGAGTTGCTGGCCGAAAGGTTGGGGATACTGATATAACAGCAATGGGCCGTTGTTGTACCCACTTTGTACCCACTTGATTCCCAGGTACCGCATTGATAGCGAATGTTTAAACGCAGAAAATCCCCTAAATTACTGGATAAACGTAAATAATGCGCGTTGTGATAAGTGAACTAATGGGGTTCGAGTCCGCTATGCTCCACCAAAACAATATAATCCGAACCTTAGACCGATTGGTCAGGAGTTCGGATTTATTGTTTTTATAGAAGAAATTGAAGACTGATAATAGAAAAATGAAACCCCGGCGTAGCCGGGGGTTCGTTGCTGTATCAGGCGTTAATCGGCTGCCTTCGGATATTCGTTGCAAAGCAGCCTGTATGGAGGTTCGTCTTCCTCTATGGTGGGGAAGCGGCCGAGGGGATTTAAAAAGCGGTTGTCTGTGTTGTCATCGTTGCACATGGAGACCTCGCCTATGAGCACGGGGCCTCCCTCGGGTATGACGAACTCATGGTAGTAGTAAGGGTAGAGGGAGAGGCTTTGACCTGGCTTGAGCACTACGGTCTCGCCGGCGGGCACGGTATAGCAGCGGCCGTCGCTGAATATTTTTACCGGGGTATCTGCAAGCTGTTCATCCTCCGTTGCGTTGTAGAGGGTAAAATGTATGTCGTTACCGCCGCGGTTGATTATGTCCTCCATCTTGTGCCAGTGGAAGTGCATGGGGGAGACCTGACCGGAATCGCACATGATTATCTTTTCAGCATAGGTCTTGGTATACTTCGGATTGTGTACGTTGCCGTTGCGAATGGTGATAAGCGCAAGGCCGAGATGACCGAAATCGCCCATGCCATAATCGGTAACGTCCCAGCCCAGCATATTGTCCCTTATCTCGTCGTATTCATGACCCTTGGTCTGCCATTCCTCGGGAGTCCACTTGCAGAAGGGGGGCAGCTCAAAGCGGTGCTCCTCCAGCAGCTTTTCGAAACGCTTTATTACGGCGTTTATCTCGGATCTTTTCATAGTGATGCTTTTGCCTCCTGTTAATCAAATTATTCAAGGTTTGCGTGGTATCTCCAAAGGGCTTTCATATCCAACCCCCTGCGTTCTATTATCATTTTTGCGACTATATCGCCCAAAAGCAGCAGACTCTGCTCAAAAAGGCTGGTCATGGGCTGAGCGGAATCTATCTCGTCCGCAAGGTAATGCTTCGTCCTTACGGGGATGCGTACCATGAGGCTTGAGACCTCGCCCACAGGGCTTACCGGGCTGGAGCCTATGTGTATGACCTTTGCGCCTATATCGTGGGCTTTTTTGGCTATGGTCGCCGGGAAAAGGGTAGAACCGCTGCCAGAACCCACTATGAGGACATCCTTTTCGGTTATGGCGGGTTCTGTTATCTCCCCTACTATGTGGGTGCGTATGCCCAGATGCGCCCAGCGCTTCGCCATGGCCTCGAGAGAGAGAAGCACACGGCCTACACCGACGAAAAACACCTGATCCGCAGCCTCTACTGCGTCTATGAGCGTATCAACGCTGTTCGGCTCTATGGCGGAAAGGGCTGTCTCCAGTTCACCAAGCACAAGTGTCCTGCCCCGCTCAAAGGTATATTCAGACATGTTTTACCTCCTGAATTGCTCCGAGAAGCTTATAAGCTCGGATATTGATTCCTTTGGCCTGGATCTATCCGCGCAGGTACTGCCCGCGACGAATATATCCGCATACTCGCTCAGCTCCCGTATGTTTTCGCGGGATACCCGCCCGTCCAGCGTTATGGTGGTATCAAGGCCGCGAGACCTTATGACGCCGCTCAGCTCCTCCACCTTACGTCTGCCGTAGCACACCTGTCTTTCGCCGGAAAAAGAGGCATAGCCGGGGTTTATGAGCATCAGCAGCACGTTGTCGCACTTTTCAAGGACGTAGTCCAGCACGCAAAGCGGAGTGGAGGGCTTTAAAGCCACCCCTGATCGGACGCCGAAGCGGTGTATCTGGTTCAGCCGGTTATCAATATGCGATTCGGTTTCCGCGTGGAAGGTGAGCTGCTGTACCCCTATATCCAGAAGCTCGCCTATAAAGAAATCCGGTTCCCTGACCATGAGGTGTACGTCAAAGGGCAGCTCTGTAAGCTGCCTGAGCCTGCGCACCGTATCCAGACCGAGCGGCATGCTGGGGCTGAAGTACCCGTCCAGTATGTCTATATGGAGCAGCTTTGCGCCCCCTGCCTCAAGTTCCTTTACCGAGCGCTCAATGCTGCACAGGTCGCACAGGGATATGAGAGAGGGTGATATTACGGGTGAAGAATGCCATATATCCTTCATTGGCTTAACTCCTTAAGAAAGTTGTTCAGGGCTTCTGATGTGGGCAGGGATTCCATGGCGCCCTTTTGCTTTACGCAGAGCGCGCCCGCAGCGCAGCCCCGCTTCATGGCGGAGAGAATGAGATTTTCGCTGAGCATAAGGGAATCCGTAACGCCCGCCTCGCAAAGCGTGCTTAAAAAACCGCCCCAGAAGGCGTCGCCGGCGCCGGTGGTGTCCACCGCATCCGAAGGTATGCCGGGGCACGGGAGCGTTTTCCCATCAAAGAAGCATCTCGCGCCGTCCCTGCCCAGCGTTTCCACAACGGCGGATATGCCGTATCTTTCCCTTAGCAGCGGCAGAACTTCCTCGCCGCCTACCATATCGGTTTCGTCGTCGGATACCTTTAAAAGATCCACATAGGGCAGGACGGACTGTACGGCCTTGGCTGCCGCGGCCCTGTCGCCATCCCAGAGAAGGTCTCTGTAATTGACGTCAAAGCTCACTAGCTTGCGCTGTCTTGCCGCTTCTTTAAGGGCGTATACTGTGGCCTCCGCCGCGCTGCCCCCGGAAAGGGAGCAGGAGCCCGCGTGAACTATCCCGAAACGGCTTATATCCGCCGCCTCTACCTGAGCGGCGGTGAGATACATATCCGCGCCGGGCTTGCGGGCAAAGGTAAAGCTGCGCTCGCCGTACTCATTCAGACTTACGAAGGCCATTGTGGTGATGGCCTCTTTTGTGAGCTTCAGGAGCGGCAGAACGCCGTTTTGCCGGAGAGTATCCAGTAAAAACCTGCCGAAATCATCATCGCCTGCACAGCCGCAGAAGGCGGCGCCGCGGCCGAGACGGGACATTGCCACAGCCACATTCGCAGGGGCCCCGCCCGGCTTGCGTATATATACGCCGGGGCCGCCGGGGAGAAAGTCTATAACAATTTCACCCACCGAAAGTATATCCATGAGAGCCTCCTTTGACATGCCTTTATTTACCGAAGCGGCTGTCGTAGCTTTCGCCGGAGTATACGGTAAAGGTAAGGTCTGTCTTTGCGGCCTCGCCCGGGTGAAGTATACGCAGCGTGCCGTTCTCTCTCTCCTTATGTACTCCCTCGGGATGGCAGTTTGAAGGTTCTATTCCGGTGACGTAGTTGCCTGCGTCGCGGCACTTCCAATGTATGAGATAGGGCAGCTCCTTATTGTCGAAGGTTATTTCGAGGGCGACCCGCTTGTCAGGGTTGGTCATGGCAGCGGAGCATTTACCCTCGTGTGCGCTCAGCTTATGATAAAACACCTGCTCGGGATATCCTGTTACCGGCTCGCCAAAGGCCTTGAGCTCCTCGGCTGTGAGTCCGTCCTCGGCCGCCTTATCGCGGCAGGCGGTCTCTATTATGTCCGCAACGAGTCGGGAATTTTTATCCAGCAGCGGATAACCTGCGTTGCAGTGGTACATAAGCATCAAGGGAGCGTCCTCGCAGCCCTCGTTTTCTATTTCGTCCTGTATGCGCACTGAGGGTTCGCCCAGCTTTGAAGTTATCTTACGGCGCAGCACGAGGTTTTCACCAAACAGCTCCGCCTCCCGCATTTCGCCGGTCAGCTCCATAAAGTAGTCATCACCCTCCCAATAGCAGCGTGCGCCGTCTAAGGAGGCGGGGCAATTGCGGAGGTAGCCGTGCTGGGGCAGCGTGCGTCCGTTTGCCTCATTTTGGAGTGGGCCAACGTTATTGAAGCCGCAGGTGAACATCATTCCGCAGCTTATGCTCCGGGGGGAATTTTCACAGTCGCTGTACCAGAGAGAGTTCATCTGGCCGGGGCGGGCGAGAAAGAAGAGGGGCATACCGTCATAGTACATGGCGCCTATGTCCATGGCCTTGTCCGCGTGGACGGTGAAGCGCATCCGCTCGTTTAATACCTCATAGGTGTGCATACCGTCAGCCCTGCCGCCTACTCTGTCCAGCCTTGTTATGCCCGCAAGGCTGGATATATTGCCGAGACGCTCCAGCATTTCTTTTTTTGTGAGTTCCTGACCGAATATTTTCGCCATGGATAGATACCTCCTGCTAATCCTGTATTATATTGCAGCCAAAGACATAGTCCCTCAGGACGTCCGCCACCCTGTCCATTATCACATCTGCCGGCTTTGGGGAGAGCCTGCCTGCCATATACCGGGAATACTGCCTTGGGAAATACAAGCTCAGCAGCGCATCAGGTATGCTTTGAATGCAGCTCATTATGGCGTTCTCTGCGGCGCTGACCTCCTTGAAGGGCAGATAATAGCGGCAGCGGTCGGAATAGCTGAACAGCAGCTTATAATTCACCTCATCCGGCGTGCCGGTATAGTATTTGCGCCAGTATCTGTCGTCGCCTTTCATCGCGGCGTAAAGCGTCTCCCTGAAGGGAGGGCAGCTTACGCCCATATCGCCCAAGGCCAGCTCGGTAAGAAACAGAGCTTCCCTCAGGGCGAAGGTAAGGGCCGGGCCAACCTTGAGTATAGCTACGCGATCCTTCACAAGGCTCCGCAGGCTGTCCTTTGTCTGGTAATCAGTGGAATGCCCTTCGAAGACCAGCCTGCCCGCCTCAGTAAGAGCCGCCATGAGTCCGGCAGCCTTTTGCGGAGAATACTGGCAGACGAAATCGTCTCCGAACTCCACGCCCGGCTGCACCACGAAGGCTGCCACGTCCTCAAAGGAGACGCCATGGGCGGAAAATGCTTCCTGAAAAGCCTGCACCTGGGCGAGGAAATCCTTTGGGTCGGTGGGAGCAACGGAATCCTCGTGCTCCTTGCTGCCGCCAGGTATCGGAACCTCGCTGCCTATCACGAGGGAAGGACGGGGGGATGAGGGCACGGACTTGACGCGCTCGGCATAGGCCTGCCACACTACCTCCGCAAGCTCGGCGCCGCGGCGGGCGCAGACCCTTACGTCAAGAGGGATTTGCTGATCATCCGAGGCGAGACGCATGCTGGTATCGAGGTGTATTTTGGTGAAGCCAGCCAGAACATATTGACGCACCAGCTCCTTTGCGAAGGGCATTGCCTTTTCCTCCGGTTCGCCGCAGCGGGTGAGGGGACCGAGGTGATCGCCGCCGAGTATGTATCTGTCCGCCGGTACGCCCTCATCGGCGGCGATGGCCTCGACCATGGCCGCATAATCCGCAGGCCTCATGCCGGTATAGCCGCCAAACTGATCCACCTGATTGGCGGTAGCTTCGATGGCAAGGGTAAAGCCTTCTTCCTTTGCAAGCCGAAGGGCGGAGCGTATCACTACCGGGTTTGCGGTGCATACGGAGAAAATGCCCTCCTGCTTTTTTGAGCCGAAAAGTATTTCGCAAAGACTCGACATACTGACTCCTCCTTACTGCTGCTTCATAATATATGGGTTTGCCACGGGCACTGCCGCAGGGCGCTTGACGGAGGTCATAAAGGCGGAAAGTTCCTCAAGCGTGGTGTTGCCCTCCATCGGACCCCGCTTCTCGACTGCCTTTGCCCCTGCGGCGTTTGCTCTTATGGCAGCGTCCTCCAGCGTCATTCCGGTACACAGCCCGGAGAGAAATGTCGCGTCAAAGCAGTCGCCGGCGCCGGTGGGGTCAGTTTCCAGGGCGGGGTAGGTAGCAACGGAGAAAGCCCTGTCCCGCGTGTATATATAGGTGCCGCGGCTGCCGTCTTTTACGGCGATTATTCTGTCCGCCTGAGAAAGCAGAGAGGCTATGGCCTTATCGCAGTCGCCAAATAGCAGCTTAAGCTCGCTCTTTCCGGTAAGGAGCAGATCGGAGGCATCAATTATTTCGTTATAATACTCCATTATCTTTCCGCTGAGCAGCTCGGGGCGGATATTGGGATCGAAGCTGATTTTTGTGCCGTTGGCCTTTGCAAGGCGTATAGCCTGCATTATGGCCTCGCCCATGGTGGGGCTGCCGGTTATGGAGCAGCCCATTATGTGCAGATATCTGCTGTTCCTGATAAGTTCGCCGTTTATATCGGCGGCGCACAGCTCGCCGCAGGCGGCGTGCGTGAAGTGAAATAGAAAATGCCGGGAGCCATCCTCGAAGTAAGTTACGAATGCGCAGCCGGTGCTGTTTTGATCGGTTTCGATTATGTGAGAAATGTCCACGCCGTCGGCGGAAAGCCTGTCTTTATTCAGACGGCCGAAATCGTCCTTTCCTATTTTTGCTATTATAGCCGTTTTTGCCCCCATACGAGCCGCCTGATCTATGAATATGGCCGGCGCGCCGCTGGGATACGGTCCTAAAAGCCTGCCCGGGCGGTAGAATACCTGCCCTACATGATCGGACAGTATTTCCGCCAGTATTTCGCCTATTGTCAAAATGTCGTACATAATATCTCTTACCTCCGCGCGGATCGTTATTTGTGCAAACCGGCCTTTGCCGGACAATATGACGCTATGTATAAGTAAACTGTATGAGGCTCACTCGAAAGGGAACGAAAAATCGTTGACATCTCATTTATACCATGCTATTATAACATCATAAACGAAAATAAACAAGCACGAAATAACACGAACGCAACCAAACAGAACCACGAAAACGCGCGAAAACGAAAGTAAAAAACAAAACCGATCAAAGAATCGTGTATTGCAGGGCATACATATAAAAGGTGAATTTCAGCCGGTAGGCTGTCATTTAAATCTACTAAACAATCTGGAGGAAAATATGAAAAAGCTGATTTCACTCATGCTCGTTCTCGTAATGGCATTTGCCATGGTAGCCTGCGCACAGCCCGCTGCCACCACAGAAGAACCTGCCGCCGAGGAAGGCGCAGCGACTGAAGAGACCGCCGCTCCCGCTGAGGAGGGCAAAAAGCTGAAGCTGGGCTTCATACTGGGTTCCAGAGAGCACGCCTTCTACTGCTCCATAGAGGACGGTATCAAGGCCGCCGCCGATGAACTGGGCTTTGAAGCAGTCGTTCTCGAGAGCGACCTGAAGGGCGATATCGCCTCCCAGCGCATAGAGGATCTGGTAGTCGATAAGTGCGACGCCATTTCCCTGGCCTGCAACGAGCCCGCCGGCTGCACCAACGCCATAGTCGCCGCCGATAAGGAAGGCGTCCCCATGTTCACCTTTGACTGCACCACCGAACTCACCGACGTTGTAAAGTGCTTCGTAGGCACCGATAACTTCGAGGGCGGCGTTGTTGGCGGCAAGGCCACCATCAAGGCTCTTGAGGATATGGGCAAGACCGACGGCGCCGTAATCGGCATAATCGGCTATCCCGAGCCCCAGTCCTGCATAGACCGCGAGAACGGCTGGTTTAGCGTAGTGAACGAGTACAAGGATAAGTACAACCTCACCATAGTCAACATCGGCAACTACAAGGGCGATGCGGATACCGCTCAGCAGCTTATGGACGGCGCGCTGGTAGAGTATCCCGACATGGCGGTTATCTTCACCGTGGGCGATCCCGCCTGCATCGGTGCCCTGGCAGCTATCAAGAACGCCGGCGCTACCACCAAGATGATCGGCTTCGATGCCAATCCCGAAGCTCACGAGGCCATACTGGATCCCGAAAACGGCAAGATCTGGTTTGCTGACGTAGCACAGGATCCCTACACCATCGGCCATAAGATTGCCGAGGAGATGGTCAAGTATCTGACCGACGGTACTGTTGACGATTCCAAGATCCTCATCGCCCCCTATCTGGTAGACGCCAGCAACGCAAAGGCGAACTAAAGCCGGATTAAAGCAACAGAATAATATTAAAAGGAATGTGCCTGAACTGTTTCCGGTTCAGGCACATTTCAGAATAGATCATCCTCATCAGAGGGAGGAAAGCACATGGAACCTTGTATTCAGGCAGTACACATAACCAAGAAATTTCCGGGCGTTCTCGCCCTGAATGACATATCCATCGACTTTTACCCGGGCGAGGTTCATGCTCTTCTGGGAGAAAACGGCGCGGGCAAATCCACCCTTATCAAAATACTGTCGGGCGTATACACCGCCACTGAGGGCAAGGTAATGCTGAACGGCCGCGAGATGTATTTTCAGAGCCCCAGGCAGGCGCTGGACGCCGGCATTTCCGTGATCCATCAGGAGCTGAGCATAGCGAACGACCTTACAGTTGCGGAAAACATATATTTAGGAGCGGAACCCAGGCAGAAGAACGGCGTATTCGTTGACAAGAAAAAAATGATAGCCGATGCGCAGGCTGTGCTGGACTTCATGAAGGTGAATATAAAGGCCACGGATCTTGCCCGCGACCTTACCGCCGCACAGCAGCAGATGGCGGAGATCGCAAAGATAATAGTCAAAAACTCCAAGGTCGTCATAATGGACGAACCCACCTCCTCTCTTTCGGAACACGAAATCGCAGCGCTTTTTGAGCAGATAAGGATGCTGAAGGAAAAGAATGTCGCAGTTATATATATATCGCACAGGATGAAGGAGATATTCGAAATGTGCGACAGGGCGACGGTGCTCAGGGACGGCTGCTTCGTATCCACCTGCATGATAAAGGACGTTACGGAGAACCAGATAGTCACCAGCATGGTGGGCCGCGAGATGAAGGACTACTACAACAGGAAACCTCATACGCGGGGAAAGGAGACGCTGCGCGTTGAGAATCTCTCCTGCGGCAGACACTATCAGAACATATCCTTTTCCGCGTATCAGGGAGAAATACTTGGCATATCCGGCCTTATAGGCGCGGGACGCACCGAGGTTATGGAAACGATATTCGGAGAGCGCAGGGCGGATTCTGGAAAAATATTCGTAAACGGCAGGGAAGTAAACTTCAAAAGCCCAAGAGACGCTATAGCAGCAAGAATAGGCATGGTGACCGAGGACAGGCGGCGGACGGGGCTTATGCTTGCCGCAATGGTCAGACACAATATAGTGCTGCCCAGCCTGACGAAGCACCATAAACCCATGAATTTCCTGGATTTCCCGTGGGAGGAGAATGTGT
>ERZ773224.4527-NODE-4527-length-10557-cov-12.163397_pt1 | contig 10557 bp, 6 predicted proteins | sample MGYA00580526_ERZ773224 | MGnify/ENA primary metagenome ERZ773224 (study PRJEB29015, sample SAMEA2737743) | human gut metagenome | biome: human gut; feature: human-associated habitat; material: faeces | place: China | collected 2012 ...
TGGTGTTCAGCCAGTTCGATGCCGACGGCAAGGGCCACTACGAGCGTCTGGCACGGCCCAACATCGATACCGGCATGGGCCTGGAGCGTCTGGCCTGCGTGATGCAGGGCGTGGGCAACCTGTTTGAGGTGGATACCGTTCAGAGCGTGCTGCACCATGTGGAGCACATTGCCGGTAAGACCTACGGTGAGAACGCCAAGGATGACATCTCCATCCGTGTCATCACTGACCACATCCGCAGCTGCACCTTCATGGTGTCTGACGGCATCCTGCCCTCCAACGAGGGCCGCGGCTACGTTCTGCGCCGTCTGCTCCGCCGCGCTGCCCGCCATGGCCGGATGCTGGGCATCTCCCGCCCCTTCCTGGTGGAACTGGTGGAGACGGTCATCCAGTCCAGCGAGAGCGCTTACCCCGAGCTGCGTGAGCACGATGCCTATATCAAGAAGGTCATCGGCACCGAGGAGGCAAACTTTGCCCGCACCATTGATGCCGGTATGAACATCCTGAACAACATGATCGACGGCCTGGAAAAGGCACACCAGCACCTGCTCAAGGGTCTGGACGTGTTCAAGCTGAACGATACCTTCGGCTTCCCCCTCGACCTGACCAAGGAGATCGCTGCCGAGCAGGGCATTGAGATCGACGAGGACGGCTTCCATGCTGAGATGAAGAAGCAGAAGGAGCGCGCCCGTGCCGAGCGCCTGAAGAAGAACATCTCCGGCTGGAGCGAGGACCTGTTCGGCGGCCTGACCGTTGAGCCCACTGTCTTTACCGGCTATGAGACCCTGAACGACACCGGCGTTGTGGTTGCCCTGAGCGACGAGGAGACCCTGACCGATGCCATTGCCACCGATGAGGAGGCAAAGGACGGTGTGCTGGTGGTTCTGGACAAGACCCCGTTCTACGCTGAGATGGGCGGTCAGGTGGCGGACAACGGCCTGCTGACCGGCCCCGAGTGCAGCCTGCGTGTGCTGGACGTGAAAAAGACCCCCAAGGGCTACTACGTCCACACCTGCGTGCTGGAGAGCGGCATCGTCAAGGTGGGTGACCACCTGAACGCTCAGGTGGACAAGGAATACCGGATGTCCGTCTGCCGCAACCACACTGCGACCCACCTGCTGCAGGCTGCCCTGCGTGAGGTGCTGGGCGACCACGTCCATCAGGCAGGCTCCTATCAGGATGCGGAGATCACCCACTTCGACTTCACCCACTTCAGCGCCGTCACCCCCGAAGAGCTGGCCCGGGTGCAGAAGATCGTCAACGATAAGATCTACGAGTCGATGAACGTCACCGTCAAGGAGATGCCCATCGAGGAGGCCAAGAAGCTGGGCGCAATGGCCCTCTTCGGCGAGAAGTACGGCAAGGTCGTCCGCGTGGTTGACATCGAGGGCTGGTCCACTGAGTTCTGCGGCGGCACCCACGTCAAGAACACCGCCCAGATCGGCTGCTTCAAGATCGTGAGCGAATCCTCTGTTGCCGCCGGTATCCGCCGCATCGAGGCTGTCACCGGCCGCAACCTGCTCGTCCGTGCAAATCTGCAGGAGGCAATGCTGCACACCGTGGCCAACACCCTGAAGGCCAACAACATCACCTCTCTGCCCATCCGTGCCGAGGCCGTCATGGCCGAGAACAAGGCCATGAGCCGCGAGCTGGAGGAGATCAAGGCCAAGGTCGCCGCCTCCAAGGTGAGCAGCCTGTTCGACAATGCTGAGGAAGTGAGCGGCGTGAAGATCGCTTCTGCATACTTCACCGGCACCTCCGGCGACACCCTGCGCGGTATGTGCGACTCCATCCGCGATAAGGCGGTGAACCCCTGCGTGGCGGTTCTGGTCGGCAAGACAGACGATAAGATCACCATGGCTGTCACCGTCAATAAGCTGGCACAGGAAAAGGGCCTCAAGGCTGGCGTGCTGGTCAAGGAGATCAGCGCTATCGCAGGCGGCAAGGGCGGCGGCAAGCCCGACTTTGCAATGGCCGGCCTGAAGGACGAGACCAAGATCGACGAGGCTCTGGCCGCTGTCAAGGGCATCGTTGAGAAGCAGCTGGGCTGATTGGAAGCGGGCTCATCCTCTCCGGCAGCGCAGAAGCGCTGCCACCTCTCCCAAAGGGAGAGGCAAGAGCGGCCTTAGGCAATGGTTCTGCAAGTTTGCAGTTGTTGTCCTGTCAGATGCATAGGCTCTCCCTTTGGGAGAGCTGTCGAGCAAAGCTCGACTGAGAGGGCGAGAAAAAAACTGAAAGGAGCAATTCCCATGGAAGATTGTCTGTTTTGCATGATCGCCGAGGGCAAGATCCCCTCTAAAAAGCTGTATGAGGACGATCAGGTCGTGGCGTTTTACGATATCAACCCGCAGGCCAAGGTGCACTTTCTTGTTGTGCCCAAAAAGCACATCCAGAGTGCCGCTGCCCTGACGGAGGAGGACGGTGCCCTGCTGGGCCATATCTTTGCCGTGATCGCCAAGCTGGCCAAGGAAGTCGGTCTGGACAACGGCTACCGCGTGATCTCCAATGTCGGCGAGGATGCCGGCCAGACCGTAAAGCACCTGCATTTCCATGTGCTGGGCGGCGAGAAGCTGCCTGTCTGAGCCGCGCATAAAAATAACGGATCGAACAAAAGGAAGGGAATTGTTATGGCAAAGACCTATACCCTGAATGTTGCGGGCCTGACCCGTGAACTGACCATCTGCAAGGTGAACGACCACATGGACATTGCGGCCTTCATCATGCTGGGCGATGCAGAGCTGACCGTGGCTGCTGCCACCGAGCTGCTGAAAAAGTGCCCCGAGTTTGATATCCTGCTGACCGCTGAGGCCAAGGGCATCCCTCTGGCACACGAGATGAGCCGCCAGAGCGGCAAGCCCTACATCTGCGCGCGCAAGGGCGAAAAGCTCTATATGGCCGACCCTGTCGTGGTGGAGGATCAGTCCATCACCACCGCAGGCAAGCAGAAGCTGGTCATCGACCGCAAGGAGCTGGACAAGATGAACGGCAAGCGTGTGCTTGTGGTGGATGATGTCATCTCCACCGGCGGCTCCCTGAAGGCGCTGGATGCACTGGCAGAGCAGACCCAGTGCACCATCGTGGGCCAGGCCGCTGTTCTGGCCGAGGGCGATGCAGCCGAGCGCAAGGATATCATCTTCCTTGAGCCGCTGCCCCTGTTCTTCCACTAAGTAAGATGCGCCGCCCGCTCTGTGTTTTCTGCGCAGGAACGCTGGGGCTGGAGTTGGTGTGCGCCTTTTTGCCGCAAATGGGACGTTTTGTGCCGTTTGCGGCATTTTTTATTGCCGGTCTGCTGTGGGTGCTGGCGGGCCGTTTGCGCAAAAGTCCGGCCTGGGGCTATGGCATCTGCCTGATCCTGGGGGCTGCGCTGGGCCTTGTGCTGACCGGCTCCACGCAGGCAAAATGGGATGCGATCCAGACCGCCTACGATGGCCGCAGTGTCCTGCTGGAGGCAGAGGTGGAAAGTACCTCCTCTTCCTATTCCCCCGGCAGGGTGCGGGCGGTCCTGCGGGTGGAAACGGTGGACCGGGAGGCGGCCTCCCTCCGGGTGGAGTGCGCCAGCCTGCCCACCTGCAGCCCCGGCGACCGGGTCAAGGGCCGCTTTGCGCTGGAAATGCCCGATGACACCGCCCGCCTGAATGCCTTGGCCGATGGCATTGCCCTGAACGCTGCTTATGAGAAAGGCTTTGCGCTGCTGGGGCAGAGCACCTCCTTCCGCGCCCGGACGGCCCGGCTCCAGAAGCGGCTGAGCGCCGCCCTGCGGCAGGGGATGGCCTCCGGCCCGGCGGGCGTGCTGGCCGCCATGGTTACAGGCGACCGCACCCATCTCTCCAAGGAACTGCGCACAGCCTACCGGGGCGCGGGGCTTTCCCATGTGCTGGTGGTCAGCGGAATGCACGTTTCGATCCTGTGCGGCGATGTGCTGGGCAGGCTGCTGCCCAACCGCAAAAAGCGACTGCGCGGCTATACCGGCCGCCGGGTCAGGGCGCTGTTCAGCGCTGTGCTGGCATTGCTGCTGGTGGGCGTGACGGGCTTTACGCCCTCTGTTTTGCGCGCGGCGGGGGCCGTCTGGCTCAGTGCGCTGGGGGTCTGGGTCTACGGCCCGCCGGATGCCCTGACCTCGCTGGGCGTGGCCGGTGTTCTGATGACGGCGGGCAACAGCTACGCCGTCTGTGACGTGGGCTTTCAGCTCTCCTTTGCGGCGGTGGTGGGCACCCTGGCCGGTGGGGCCGTGGTGCGCCGCAGTCAGGAAGCCTGGGAAAAGCAGCGGGCAAAGAAAAAGCGCCCCCGCCTCCGGTTCTGGAAGCGGAAAACGCTTGGGCTTGCGGGAAGTCTGTGGGAAACGGTCTGCATCTCAGCCTGCGCCTCCATGGCCACCTTCCCGGTGCTGGTGCTGTGGGGGATGAGCACCAGTCTGTACGCGCTGGTGTCCGGCGCGGCAGTGCTCTGGCTGGTGGAACCCATCCTGCTCACCGGTCTGGGGGCGGCCCTGCTGGGACTTGTGCCTGCATTGGCTCCGGCCCAGCGGGTGTGCTCGTGCTGCGCGGAATTTCTGGCAGAGGTGCTGGACCGCTGGGCGCTCTGGGTGTCCGGCTGGCCCGGGGCACAGATCTGGTTCAACACCGCCTATGCCGCCGTGGTCTGCCTGCTGCTGGCCGGGCTCTGCTGGCTGGCGTTCCATAACAGGGTGCGCCTGCGGGTGGCCCTGCCTGCCCTTCTGCTGACGGCGGGGCTTGCCGTTTTCACCGGCAATGCCCTGAACCGGGATGTTGTCCGGGTGGAGCTGGTGGGCAGCCGGAATGCCCCGGCGGTGGTCATCAGCCGGAACGAGAGCGCCGTCATCCTCTTCCGCGGCGGCGACGTGACCCGGTGCGCCGTGGAGACCACGCTGGAGCGCCGGAATATCCGGACCGTGGAGTGCCTGATCGACCTGCGGCTCCGGCCCCGGAGCGCCCAGCGGATGGGGGCGGAACAGCGCATTGCCGTTGACCGGATGGCGCTCTATGCCACCCGCCGTGTCCGCTGCGGCCCGGCTGAGGTGGAGGTGCTCCGCACCCGGAACGGCTGTGTGGCCCGCATCCACGCCGCCGGGCAGACCTTTGTCACCCTGAGCGGCAGTGCTGCGCTTGCGGCCCCTGTGCAGGCGGATTACCTGCTGGCCTCGCCTGCCCGGCCGGACTGCGTGAAGTATGATGCGATCCTGAGCCTGAGCAGCGATTATCGGTGGATGCCGGAGGCTCTTTCTTCGGGGCAGCTCTGCCGCAGTTTTTCAAGGGCAGAGTAGGCTTTGAGAGAAAAAATTGGCTTTTTGTCAAGAGCTGTTATATAATAGGAGATACCAAAGTAAAATCCGGAAAGGAATCAAGAAATTTATGGGCATCGTAGTCATCGGCGCAGTGTTTGTGGACATCAAGGGATATCCGCTTTCTACCTATATCCCCGGCGGGCGCAACGCGGGCAGAATGGAGCAGGTCCACGGCGGCGTGAGCCGCAACGTGGCAGAGGATATCGCCAACGTGGAGCTCCGGCCCACTTTCGTGAGCCTTGTCGATGACAGCGGCATGGGGCAGGATGTCATTGACAAGCTGGAGAACCACAAGGTCAACACCCGGTTCATCAAAAAGGTACCGGACGGCATGGGCACCTGGCTGGCCATCTTTGACAACAGGGGTGATGTAACTGCCGCCATCTCCAAGCGGCCGGATACCACACCGCTCATCGACCTGCTGGCTGAGCAGGGGGATGAGATCTTTGCCGACTGCGACAGCATCGCGCTGGAGCTGGACCTTGAAAAAGAGACGGTCAAGCAGACCTTGAAATACGCCAAAAAGTACGGCAAAAAAGTGTATGCGGTCGTCTCCAACATGAGCATCGCCATGGAGCGCCGGGACTTTTTGCAGCAGATCGATTGCTTTGTCTGCAACCAGCAGGAGGCTGGGCTGCTCTTCTCGGACGATTACGACCATCTCGAGCCGGAGGAGATGTGCAGGGTGCTGGCGGGCAATGTGCACAGCGCCAACATCCCCTGCATGGTGGTGACCATGGGCGGCAAGGGCGCTGTGTTCGCCCGCGCCAACGGCGAGTGCGGCATCGTGCCCGCCAAGAAGGTGGATGTCATCGACACCACCGGTGCGGGGGATGCCTTCTTTGCCGGAACCGTCATCGGCCTGACCTACGGCAAGACTCTGGCGGAATCCTGCGAGATCGGCAGCCGCCTGGCCGCCTCGGTCATCTGCATCACGGAAAATGTCTGCCCCCGCTTCCGCCCCCTTGAGTTCGGGCTGGATATCCCGGTGGTGGATTGAGAGAACAAGTAAAAAGGGACGGCGTGGAGCACACGCCGTCCCTTTTGTGGTGTCAGGAAAATAGAGGGTCTTCAGCCCTGCTTTTTCTCCTTCCGGTTCAGGTACAGGAAGAAGCAGACATTCAGCAGCACACCCACCGCTGTGGAGGTGGGGGCGGCCAGGCCGATCATGGTCAGGCTGGCGTTGGGCTGGATGCTCATAATGTAGGCCATGGGCAGGCGGACGAGCAGGGTCTGGAACAGGCCCTGCGCCATGACGAAAACGGTCTTGCCGCTGCCGTTGAAATAGCCGATCATACTGAACAGGATCGCGGTGAGGATGGTCTCCAGCGCAAAGCCCTTGAGGTAGGCATAGCCGTTGGCGATCACAGGTGCATCCGTGGTGAAGAAGCTGCAGAGCAGGTCGCCCTTGCACAAGACCAGCGCAAAGACGAACAGGCCAAAGAACAGACCGATGCCGATGCCGGTGCGCAGGGTCTGCCGGGCGCGCTGATGCTTGCCTGCGCCGATGTTCTGGGAGATGAAGGAAGCCATGGACTGCATCAGGGCGCTGGGGATCAGCATGGCGAAATTGACGATCTTGCAGGCCACGCCGTAGCCGGAGGAAGCCTCCAGACCCAGGCGGTTGACAAAGGCACAAAGGGCCAGAAAAGAGAGCTGGGTCAAAAACTCCTGCAGCGCCAGCGGCAGGCCGATGGCCAGAAACTTTTTGCACTGAGGGTTCAGCTTGAAATCTGCCTTTTTGATGGAAAAGGACAGATCCTTTTTCAGCAGCATGACAACGGCGCAGACCACGCTGACAGCCTGCGCGGCTACGGTGGCAATGGCGGCACCGACAGCATCCAGATGGAACCCGGCCACCAGGACCAGGTCGCCGATGATGTTGACCACGCAGGCCACCAGCACAAAGATCAGGGGAGATCGGCTGTCGCCCAGGCCGCGGAAGAGGGCCGAGAGCATATTGTAGGCTACGATGAAGAAGATGCCTGCACCGCAGATGCGCACATAGCTGGTGGTCAGGTCAAGGGCCTCGGCCGGGGCCTGCATCAGGCTGGAAATGGGCCGTGCCAGAAACACCAGAACCCCGAACAGCACAGCGGCCAGAAGGGCGAATACAACCGCCGCGCCGCCGATGACCGGGCTGATGAATTCGTGTTTCTTTTCGCCGAGATACCGTGCGATCAGCACTGTGACACCCATGGCCAGCTGGGTGACCACAAAGGTGACAAGGTTGAGCACCTGGCTGCCGGTGGAAACGGCAGACAGGCCCGAGGTGGAGCCGAAGCGGCCCACCACCAGCAGGTCTACCGCGCCGTAAGCGGCCTGCAGCACCAGTGCGCCCAGAATGGGCAGCATGAACAGAGCCAGCTTTTTCAGGATGCTGCCCTGCGTGAAATCGGTCTTATCATTTTTCAAGGGAATCTCTCCTTTCGACCATGATCTGATAAAAAATCTCGATGGTGCGGATCATGGTCTCCACATCCTCTTCCGGGATGACCTCCAGCGCCGGAACAAGAGAGCTGAAATATTCCGCATCGTATTTGCGGGAAATCGCCCGCCCGGCCTCTGTGATGGTCAGGTAGGTCACCCGGCCGTCCTCAGGGGAGGTATGCTTGGTCAAAAGACCACGAGCTTCCATGTCCTTTACGGTCCGGGTCACGCCGGGGCGGGGCAGGCTGAGCGCATCGCTCAGGTCAGAGACCTTGACCTGTATGCCCTGCTGTTCCAGCGTCTGGATCGCATCCAGATATTGGATGAAGGAGGGCAGAACCCCGTCCGGCAGGGCAGGCAGCAGATCCCGCACCCGCTTGGCCTGATAGCAGGCATCCATCATCCGTTTGATCAGTGCGATGTTCATAGTGGTTTCTCCTCAAATAGTGACCAAAGATAATTACCGCAGATAATTATACAGAACTGCCGGGATTTGTCAAGCATTTTTTGCAAACAAAAATGCACCGCCCGCAGAAAGCGGACAGTGCACTCTTTGAAACAGAGATCGGATCGTGAAATGTGAGGATGAAAAACGTTGACGCTGCGGTAAAATGACGGGTCAGAACGTCAAATCAACCTTTTCCTGGGCGCGGTACTGCAATGCTTCCAGCAGGGCCTCTTCATCCAGCAGCTGTTTGCCTGCCAGATCGGCCACGGTGCGGGCCACCCGGAGGATGCGGTCATGGGCGCGGGCAGAAAGACCCAGTGTGTCGTAGGAGGCGCGGAGGAGCCGCTCGGCGGCGGGGGTCATCCGGCAGACACGCCGCACCTGCCCGGCTGTGAGCTGGGCATTGCAGCGCACGCCCTCATATCCGGGGGCGGCATAGCGCCTGGCCTGCACGGCCCGGGCGGCAAGCACCTGCTTGCGCAGGTCTGCGCTGCTCTCGGCGGGGGTGCTGGTGTGAAGCTCGTCAAAGGCAACGGGGTCCATCTCCACACAGAGGTCGATGCGGTCCAGCAGGGGGCCGGACACCCGGCTGCGGTACTGCCGCACCGCACTGGGGGAACAGGTACAGGGACGGGTGGGGTGGCCGTAGTAGCCGCACTTGCAGGGGTTCATGGCGGCCACCAGCTGGAACCGGCTGGGGTAGGTGGCGCTGCCTGCCGCGCGGCTCACGGTGATCTGGCCGTCCTCCAGCGGCTGGCGCAGAACTTCCAGACTGTCCCGGGAAAACTCCGGCAGCTCGTCCAGAAACAGTACGCCGCAGTCGGCAAGGCTGCACTCGCCGGGCCGGAAGGTGGTGCCGCCGCCCGCCAGTGCCGCCGCGCTGGCCGAGTGGTGCGGGCTGCGGAAGGGCCGGGCCGACACAAGGCCCCGCCCCTGGGGCAGCTGGCCTGCGATGGAATAAATTTTGGTGGTCTCCACGGCTTCCTCTCGGGTGAGAGGCGGCAGGATGCCGGGCAGGCGCTTTGCCAGCATGGATTTGCCGGTGCCGGGCGCGCCGATGAGCAGCACGTTGTGCCCGCCGGCGGCCGCGATCACCATGGCCCGCCGCGCCAGCGACTGGCCCATAACATCCGCAAAATCCGGCACCTGGGCCCAGGCGTCTTCGGGGTCAAAGGGGATGACGGCTGCCGGGGCGATGGGCGCGATGCCACGCAAAGCGTCCACCACTTCCCGGGCCGTGCGGGCAGGGTAGACCGTCATGCCGTCACCGCAGGCTTCGGCGGCCTCGGCAGCGTTTTCAGCGGGCACATACAGCGCACGGATGCCGCTTTCGGCCGCCGCCAGCGCCATGGGCAGCACGCCGGACACCGGCCGCAGGGTGCCGTCCAGCGCCAGCTCGCCCAGAAAGGCGGTGTCGGAGGGGACTTCCTCGATCTGGCCGCTGGCCGTCAGCAGGGCCAGCAGCAGCGGCAGATCGTAGACCGGGCCGGTCTTGCGCACATCCGCCGGGGCCAGGTTGATGCGCCGGTCCGGGAACTTGAAGCCCAGGTTCTTGATGGCGGCGCGCACCCGGTCTGCACTTTCCCGCACGGCGGAATCCGGCAGACCTACAATGGAAAATGCGGGCAGCCCGCCGGAGACGTCCGCTTCCACAGCCACGGCAAAGCCGCTCAGGCCCCGCAGGCCGAAACTTCTGGTGACAGAATACATGATGCTTTTCCTCATTCCAGCAGATGATGTGTCGGAAAAGAACTGGCAAAAGTGGAAAATATTGGATAAAAACGCCAGACTTCGACACAAAAATATGTTCAAGTTCATTATAGTAAAGGGCAGGAAAGTTGTCAATGTGATAGAGAGGAGAGAGTTTTTTCATGTTCACCAGAGAATACTGCCGTTACATCCGTACATATTCCGAGCTGGATGGCCTGCAGCACGCCCATACATTTATTTATTGCGCTTCTGCCACCCCGCAGGGCGCACTGCTGGAACTGCGCAGCGAACAGGGCAGCCGGGTGGAGCGCCGCACGGCGCTGGCCCGGTGCAGCTTTGCCCGGGCCATGCAGCTGATGCGCTATCTGTGCGAGAACGGCGTGGAGCCGGAGCAGTGGCTGGAAGTGCTGGCCGACGCGGGCGAGGTCTGCCAGCCGCTGCAAAACCCGGCAGCAGAACCGGAATTTGCGGGATTTGCGGGCAAAAATCTGGATTTTTGTGCCATATGCCCGGTTTGAAGGGAAAATCTTGTGGCAGATTACGCAATTGACACGATGGACACAAGAGTTTATATTATAAGTAGGTTTAACCAAACCTGTTCTTTTTGCGTTCTTTTTGCGGAAAAATTTACAAAAGGTAAGGTGTGCAAGATGTATTTGGATGAATA
>ERZ773224.4529-NODE-4529-length-10555-cov-7.961524_pt1 | contig 10555 bp, 8 predicted proteins | sample MGYA00580526_ERZ773224 | MGnify/ENA primary metagenome ERZ773224 (study PRJEB29015, sample SAMEA2737743) | human gut metagenome | biome: human gut; feature: human-associated habitat; material: faeces | place: China | collected 2012 ...
AATTTCGCAGAAATTGCGTTTCAGTTTCCGCCGTAAGGCGCAGGTACGGACAAATGAAAAAATTTCACCCGCAACAACATCATAACACAAAAGGCTGCCGCAGCATAACGCTGCAGCAGCCATATTTTTATCTTGACAGCCTTGTTTTTTAAATGCTATAATGAAAATTAAAAGCTGTATATCAGCAAAGATAGACAGCTTTACATGATATATCATACCACATTTTAAGCAATTTTTCAATTAGCATTTCAAACAAAACAAGGAGACTGATATTGTGTATCTTCTACAACTGAATAACAAAACAAAGCTTGCCAAAACCGCCGATGATATTTTATCCCTGTCGCAAAGATACTCGGAAATAACCCTTACCCCAAAGGAAGCATATGAGCTGGCAGCCGCCGAGGCTTCTGCTTATAATGACAGTGGACGTGTATTTTTCGGCGAAAGTGTCCTCCCAATAATGATATCCTCATTTTCACAAAGCAGCTATCTTCCCAAAGAGCAAGCGGATTTTTTCGCTGAGCTTGCGGAGATATTCGCCTATATGAAAAATGAGACCTACGATAATTTGTCCGACAGAGCCGTGATAGCCCAAATGTACGCATTATGGGAGCAAAAAAGCGGCGGAAGCCTTGAAATGCTCCGCTCACTTATCGAGGAGAAACTATGAGCAACGAAATAGTATCCGGAAAATTTGGCAGCCTTTCCCCCGAAAACTACACAATGGAGCTTATAAGCCTCTGCATCGAAAGCGGTATGCTGAACACCGCCAAACAGCTTGAAATAAAAAAAGCCCTTGAAAACGAATTTACCGAAACAGCCATACAGTTCACCCGCAGGCAAAGCGGAAGCATATCCGAAAGCAGGGCACAGCTGCTTGCTTCTTCCGTGTTATATCGCTCGGACGTGTATCTGCTCAGCCTGCGCTCCCACGAAAAAGCCGCAAGTGCCCTTGTAAATATGCCCATGAGCAGCATATTGAAGCAAGGCTCGGCGGAAATTCTCAGGCTTTTTGAGGAAAGCATGAAAATATTTCGCACCGCCTACAATACCCGCATCAACGCAGATAATCACGAGTACCGCTATGTCACCGAAAAGGCCTATGACGAATTCAGACGCAACTATTCCGCACAGTTTGACGGCGCAGGCTGCCCATGTAATATAGACTATCCCCTGCTGGGTCAAAACGCCTGCGACAGCAAGCTTAAAGGAGTAATGTTCATCTGCGATTATTACCGCTGCATTTGTCTTGAAAACAAGCTCTGCCGCCTTTTCAGCGAAGCCGATATTATCCGCCTGCTTGAATCCTACGCTCATGAACGTAATGACGACTACAGGCAAATGTACCTGAACATTGCCGAGGTAATTGCGGATAACCTTCTTGGCAGAGCAATTATTGGGAAGCCGTTAGCCCTTGAGCTGACGGAAAATGACGTTAAGGACATCGAAAGCCGCTGCAAGGGTCTGACGGCTGACAGCATAACATCGCTGCTGGAAAAAGGTCTGTCAGCATATTACAAAGCCATAAGCTCCCCGCCTCTTTATATGTATCTGCGGCAGTATGTTCCCGCATTTGCCATTCGGCTTGGCAGCGCCGTTCAATCAGGCGGCACAGCGGGAGTTTTTGCCGTAATCAAAGCTTGACAAAATCGCCGTTACATTATATACTGAGAAAAAACTTATCTATGGTGATAATATGCGTATATTTTACAGCACATCAGCGCAGCTGCGCTTTTTTTCCTGCGGAAATTTTGTGAGCCGTGAGACTTTTACACACCAGCGGCGCACGCTTAACTGCTGCGTTCTTATCCTCGTTACCGAGGGCACGCTGAACATAACATCGGGCGGAAAGGAATATGCCGTTTCCAAGGGTGAATATATCCTGCTCCCCGCCGATGAGGAGCATTTCGGACACGCACCCTCCGACGGCAGGCTGTCCTATCTTTGGGCGCACTTCAAGCCCATTGTCCCCTTTGAAATATATGAGAGCGGCGTGACGGAAAGCTTTGAAATAGCTATCCCCGAATATGGCAGTGTCCCCAACAGCCGCTGTGAGATGCTTTTCAGGCAGCTTCTGGATTTTTCCCGCCGTGAGGATCTTTACAGCGAGGCTCTCCCCGCCTGCTCCATGTCTCTGCTGCTTATGGAGCTTACACAGGAGCATATCGACGACTTGAACAAGATAAAAAAGAACATCTCCCCCGCAATAATATCCGCACGGGAATGGATAAAATCCAACTGCCACAGGCAGCTTTCCGCCTCAGATATTGCAGCAGAATTTCACTACAACACCGAATATTTTTCCGCACTTTTCAAAAAGGAAACGGGTATGCCCCTTATAGGCTTCCTTAACAAATGCCGCATTGAAGTCGCAAAAAATCTACTGTCCTCGGAAAATGTAAGCATAAAAGAAGCCGCATTTTCCTGCGGCTTCAATGACGAAAAATATTTTATGAAAATGTTCCGAAAGCACGAGGACATGACCCCCATGCAGTACAAAAATTACTTCTTGGTGAAGTAAACTGTGTATGTCTCGTCGGTAACATCGTAAAGGGGCTTGAAGGTGATGTTCACAGGCTGACCCTTTGTGCGGTAGGAATTCTGCTTCCAGGGGAATGTGCCGTAGGTGTGCTCTGTCTGCCATGTGAATACATTGTCGGGATCGTCCGCTCCCACAAGTCCGCAGTCCTTGTCGATGATACCCGCAAGAACGATAGGACCGTCAACAGCCGCAGCCATTTCGGGCATATCGGGCAGGGACTCCATAACTATTCCGTTGGGGAAGAATATCTGAACCATGTCGCTGTTCCATTCGGCAGTAATGTTCAGGTATCCGTCGGCAATGTCAAGGCTCTCGGGCTTTTTGCCGTTGATCTCCACCTCAGGTTCACCCTTTGCCCATGCAGGTATTCTGAAAGCAACGGTAAACTTCTCGGGAGCTGCGGTCTTTATGCTGAATTTAAGCAGCCATCTTGACATCTGACCGTCATCATGCTCATCAAAGAAAGCCTGATCGTTATAGTACTTCATGCCTGTGGTCTGCTCAACGGAAATGCTGTTGCCATTATGGTCAAACTCATATTTTGAGGGGATATACTGGCTTACGATAAGCTTATTGCTATCCTCATCTCTGTAATAAATAAGCTCGGGGTACAATGCCTGCGCCTGCACCATGGTTCCATGGCAGCACCAGAAGTCGTGGGTCTTGCTGCCCCATTTCTTTTTGCTTCCCGCAGCAAGGGGCAGAAAGTATGTGGGCATACCTGTAACTGAATTCTGCTGGGCAAGGAAGCCGTTGTAAAGGCTGCGCTCTATGTAATCCGCATATTTGGTATCCCCTGTCCATTTGAACAGATAGGAAGCGGCTCTTACCATGTTATAAACCGTGCAGAACTCCTGATTTGTCTCACCCAGGAAATGTCCCTGCATATAGGGAGGGACCCAGAATTCCCCTGCATTCTGTCCGCTTGTGCAGTACATTCCACGGTCGGTAACGGCAAGCTTCCAGAAGCTCTCCGCAAGATTTCTCCACTTTTGGTCGCCTGTCACCTCATAAAGCTTTGCAGCGCCGTGGATAAAGGGGATACTTGCATTTGCATGGCAGTTGGAAAGGGAGTCCTTGCCCTGAGCAAGATTACCGAACAGCCCGGGAGACTGATATCTTTCTGCAAGGGTCATATACTTTTCGTTTCCCGTTATCTCATAAAGAGATGCCCATACCTCCAGCATACCTGCTTCCTCGCCGCTGTAAACAGCGTGGGGATTAACGCTCTGCATAGCTTCAGTCCAGCGGAGATACCAGTCAGCCAGGTGGTCGATTATATCTATCGCCTGCTTATTGCCTGCATAGGTATATGCGTGCATAAGTCCCATTATGGTCTTGTGCATAACATACTGAGGAGACCAGATGTACTGTCTCTTTGCAAGCTTGTCAAAGTATTTTTCGGGGATAGAGCCTATCCACTCGCCGCCGTTGAGCTGCTGGCAGCGTGCAAGCTCGGAGATTATCTTGTCAAGCTTTACTTTCAGCTCTGCGTCATGGTCATATGCCACATAGTAGGCAGCAGCGGAGAGCCAGTGACCCAGGAAATGACCTCTCAGCTGGCAGGAGGGAGCTTCCCAGCCCCAGTGGAGGTTTGCCTTTGCAGGGTCATCCACTACCTGCAGTCCGGGGATAATTATTCCTGCCTCAAGGTAGAAGTTCTGGAGCAGGCACTGCGGATCCAGTCCTATAAGATAAGCACGGTTAAGGGACATTCTCTCACGGAACACGCCGGGGAGAACGGTAACATTTTCTTTATATGCGGTCTTTAACATACCAAGCAGCTCCTTTGATGTGATTTTCATTGACATCATTATAGCATATAATTTGGGATTTGTCGGTAGATAAAACCGCATATAAGGTCAACATTTTTACCTGTCTTTATCTGATAAAGTACGAAACGAACACAATGATTATCATTGCGGGAGAGAGATATTTTATCATAACATCAAACACTCCCGCCAGCCTGAAGGGATATCTTCCGTCGGAGGATATCTCCCGCTCCATATTCTTTCTCCCCCATATCCGCCCCGCAAGAATACAGAGAAAAAAGCCTCCCAGCGGCATTATTATCTGGTCGGAAAGGAAAACAAACAGTTCAAACACCGTCAGCCCGAAGATCCTTACGTCAGACAGCACACCGTAGGAAAGGGAAGCAGGCACGCACAGCAGACCTATCATAATGACAGGTATAACCGTGGCTTTCAGCCGTGAAAGCCCATAACGCTCGGTGAGGAACGAAACTATAGTTTCCAGCAGAGAAATTGAAGAGGTTATCGCCGCAAAAAGCACAAGTGCAAAGAACACCGTTCCCGCAATACGCCCATAGCTCAGTCCACCGAACACCGCCGTCAGGGTGGAGAAGATAAGCCCCGCTCCCTCGTCAGGCTCCAGCCCCATGGCAAACACCGCAGGAAGCACGGTAAGTCCGCTTATCATGGCAATAGCTGTGTCAATGGTGACGATTATCCATGTGCTGCGGCTCAGATCGTTGTCCTTTTCAAGATAGCTGCCGTAGGTTATAAGAGTGCCCATTCCCAGCGACAATGAGAAAAACACCTGTCCCATGGCTTTAACAACAATGTCAGCCACATCGCCGAAGCTGCTTATCTTTGAAAAGTCAGGCATAAGTAGGAACTTCACGCCCTCCGCCGCCCCGTTCAGGGTCAGGGAATATATCATCAGCCCCACAAGGAACACCAGCAGCAGCGGCAAAAGCACCGACGACACCTTTTCAATGCCCTTTGATACGCCGAATACTACTATAATGCCGTTTATCAGCAGAAAAACCGTCTGCCATACAACAGGCTCCGCCGCCATAGTGCTGTATTCTGAGAAATATGAGGGCAATGGGATATTCCCCGAAGCTGTGCTGAAAAGGTATTTCATCACCCAGCCGCCGACGGTGCAGTAATAGGCAAGCACCGCCGCAGAGCCAGCCACTCCGAAGCCTCCCGCAAAGCCCCAGCCCCTTTTTATTTTCTCGCAGGCATCTACCGCATTGCTGCCGCCGTGCCTGCCCACGGAAAGCTCAGTCAGCAGGATAGGATAGCCCAGTGCCAGCACAAAAAAGATATATACCGCAAGGAACAGCGCCCCTCCGCCTGTGCCGCAGATATAGGGAAATTTCCAGATATTTCCCAGTCCCACCGCCGAACCTGCGGCGCTCATTATGAAGCCAAAGCCCGTTGACCATTTGTCTCTGCCGCTTCCGCTGACATTTTTGCTCATACGATCATTCCTTTGCTGTAACATTCAACAGCTATTTTCCCCCATACATAGCCGTTTATCCATTGTCGTCCGAAAACGTGGCAAAAATAATTATTATAAAAATGTTAAATCTGAATTTTACCTATTCCTATGAAAAACAAAATGTGGTATAATAGTCAAAGCAGCGCCGAAAGAGATAGTAACGGCGTATATCAAACCGCATTTATCATTTATATAGGAGAGCATGAATATAATGGATGATTTCATTAAGGCAAAGAAAGCCGCACTGGAAAAGTATTTTGAAAAAATGAACGATAAGCAGAGGGAAGCTGTTTTCGCCATCAAAGGTCCCGTACTTATCCTTGCAGGCGCAGGAAGCGGAAAGACTACCGTTCTTGTCAACCGTATCGCAAACATGGTCCTGTTCGGAAACGCTTATCAGGACGAGGAAGCATATGCGGCTCTTTCCGATGACGACATTGCGTTTTTGAATAATTATAACGGCGAAAGGGACGAGGCAACCGTCTCAAGACTTGCCGAGATAGTTGCTTCCGACCCCGTAAAGCCATGGAACATACTTGCAATCACCTTTACAAACAAGGCTGCGGGTGAGCTTAAAGAAAGACTTGCAAAGATGCTGGGCGAGGAACAGGGCGGTCAGGTAAACGCCTCCACATTCCACTCTGCCTGCGTGCGCATACTCAGAAGAGAGATCGACAAGCTGGGCTATGCTTCTGGCTTCACAATCTACGACAGCGATGACAGCCAGAGACTTATCAAGACCTGCATGGAAGCTCTTGACATTTCCGATAAGGCATTCCCTCCAAAGGCAGTGGCTGCGGCAATATCCTCCGCAAAGGATAAGCTCATCACTCCCGCCGCTTTTGAAGAAGAGTCCGCCGGAGACTACAGAAAGGTCACTCTCGCAAAGATATACAAGGAATATCAGACCCGTCTTAAAGAGGCAAATGCCCTTGATTTTGACGATATCATCATGCTGACCGTTCAGCTGTTCGAGTCTCAGCCAGATGTGCTGGATCATTACAGAAATCTGTACAAGTACATCATGGTCGATGAGTATCAGGACACCAACACCGCTCAGTACCGCCTTGTTTCCCTGCTTTCGGAGAAGAGCGGAAACCTCTGCGTTGTAGGTGATGATGACCAGTCCATCTACCGTTTCAGAGGCGCTACAATCGAAAATATCCTGTCATTTGAGCAGCAGTTCGAGGGCTGCCACGTTATCAGACTGGAGCAGAACTACCGTTCCACCCAGAATATACTTAACGCCGCAAACTCCGTTATCGCAAACAATATGAGCAGAAAGCCCAAGTCCCTGTGGACAGATCTGGGCGAGGGCGAAAAGATAACAGTTTACAAGGCTTCCGACGAGGCTGCCGAGTCCAAGTTCGTTGCAACTACTATAATGAACGGCGTAAAGGACGGCAGAAAATACAGCGACTTTGCAGTTCTCTACAGAATGAACGCACAGTCAAACTCACTTGAAAAAGCATTTTCCGCACAGTCTATCCCCTACCGTGTTATCGGCGGTATGAGGTTCTATGACCGCAAGGAAATAAAGGATATCGTTGCATATCTCTCCGTTATCAACAACCCCGATGATATGCTCCGCTTCAAGAGAATAGTAAACGAGCCGAAGAGAGGCATCGGCGACAGCACGCTTTCAATGATAGAGCAGATCTCCATTGACCTGAAGCTGTCACCCATTGATGTAATGAAGAACTCCGAGAGCTATGCTCCCCTGAGCAAAAAGTCCACTTCCCTTGTAAAGGCTTCCGAGATATTCACCCACCTGAAAGAAGCTGCCGACAAGCTCCCTCTTGACAAGCTGTTTGACGCAGTTATCGAGAAAACAGGCTATGCTACCATGCTCAAGGGTCAGGGCGATGAGGGTCTCACCCGTCTCGAAAACATCGAGGAACTTAAATCCAACATTGCCACATATATGCAGGCAAAGTCCGAAGCAGGCGAAGAGGCTACACTTTCCGGATTCCTGGAGGAAATTTCCCTCTACACCGATATCGACAAGCTTTCCGCAGATGATGACGCAGTTTGCCTTATGACTATGCACTCCGCAAAGGGACTGGAGTTCCCCATAGTGTTCATCGTAGGCATGGAGGACGGCATATTCCCTCCTATCCGCACCATGGACAATCCCGAGGAGCTTGAAGAAGAGCGCAGACTGGCATACGTGGGCATCACCCGTGCAAAGGAAAAGCTGTACATCACCCACGCTCAGCAGAGAATGCTGTTCGGTTCCACCCAGCGCAACTTCCAGTCCAAGTTCATCAAGGAGATAGACAAGGACTGCATCGACAGAGTTGACGGAACCGTAAAGACCACAAAGAAAAAGGACGATGACATCATCACCGCTCCCGTTTACACATACACTCTCCAGAGCCAGCTGGCAAACAAGAAAATGGAGTCCGCCAAGAAGGCAGCCGCCGTTGACTACACCGCAGGCGAGAGAGTAAAGCACAACGTTTTCGGCGAGGGAACCGTTATCTCCTCCAAGCCCATGGGCAACGACCATATGCTTGAAATTGCATTTGATTCAGTCGGAACCAAGAAGATCATGGCAAACTTTGCTAAGATAGTAAAGATATCATAAGCGAATATAACAAAAGAGGGCTGCTGCGGTTTAACACTGCGGCAGCCCTCTTTTCGTTCTATACCGCAAATTCCTTGACTTTTAAGGCAAACCATGCTATGATAAAATCAAAATAATGCGGCAGATGTCATGGGGATCTGCCGCAAATATCAAGGAGTGAGGTCAATGTTTGAAAAGCTATTCAAATTAAAGCAAAACAACACCACAGTCAAGACAGAAATTGCGGCAGGCATTACGACTTTCGTTACAATGGCATATATACTTGCGGTCAATCCGAACATTCTCTCCGCAGCGGGCATGGACAGCACGGCGGTGCTTCTTGCCACCTGCCTGGCATCATTCTTCGGAACGCTCATTATGGCGTTTGCGGCAAATCTGCCGTTTGCGCTTTCGGCAGGAATGGGACTGAATGCGTACTTCGCTTACACCGTATGCGGCATTATGGGCTATTCCTGGCAGACCGCACTGCTGGCGGTATTTATAGAGGGAATAATTTTTATCGTTCTCTCGCTGACAAAGGTTCGTGAAAGCATCTTCAACTGTATCCCCTTGGAGCTGAAACGTGCCGTATCGGTGGGAATAGGTCTGTTTATCGCATTTATCGGACTTCAGAATGCAGGACTTGCAGTTGATTCGGCAACGCTTGTATCGCTGGTTGATTTCCGTGAGAACTTCTCGACCTCGGGCATCTGCGCACTGCTTGCAATCATCGGACTGATGATAACAGCTGTCCTTTATATCAAAAAGGTAAAGGGTTCAATACTCATCGGCGTGTTCGGCACATGGATACTGGGCATAATATGCCAGCTGACAGGTATATACGTTCCTGACGGCGAAAGCTATTTCTCGCTGTTCCCCACATTTGCAATGACCGATTTTTCCAAGCTGGGCGAGACCTTCGGTCAGTGCTTCAATGCCGACCTCGGTTCAGTGGGAATATTCAATTTCATTGCCGTTATTTTCTCGTTCCTTTTTGTTGACCTTTTCGATACTCTGGGCACAATCATCGGAGTAAGCACAAAGGCAAATATGCTTGATAAGGACGGCAGACTGCCTGCCATCAAGCCCGCACTTATGGCAGATGCAGTTGCAACATCGGCAGGTGCGGTACTGGGAACATCTACCACCACAACCTTTGTTGAATCCTCGGCAGGCGTTGCGGCAGGAGGAAGAACAGGCCTTACAGCTCTGACAACAGCGGTGCTGTTCCTGCTGTCAACGTTACTGGCGCCCATCTTTATCGCCATTCCCTCATTTGCCACAGCTCCTGCGCTGATAATCGTGGGCTTCCTTATGTTCTCCACCATCGCCGAACTTAAAGTAGATGAGACAAACTACACCTCTGCTATCCCCGCATATCTTTGCATACTTGCAATGCCCCTTTTCTACAGCATTTCTGAGGGTATCGCCATCGGCATCATTTCCTACGTTGTAATAAACCTCGTATGCGGCAAGGCAAAGCAGATAAATCCGCTTATGTACGTGCTTGCGGTGATGTTCGTGCTGAAATATGTATTTCTTTGATAAAACACGGCACTATACTGATGTATGGGAGGGTCTTACTTGAAAGAGCTTAAAGATTATATAACAAATATTCCCGATTTTCCTCAAAAGGGCATAATTTTCCGTGATGTTACATCGCTGCTGCAGAGCGGCAAGGGCTTTTCGGCGGCAGTTGATGAAATGCTCGGTCAGCTTGATGACGTTGAGTTTGATGCTGTGCTGGGACTTGAAGCCAGAGGCTTTCTGTTCGGTGCGCCCATAGCTTACGCACGTAAAAAGAGCTTTGTCCCCGTCCGCAAAAAGGGCAAGCTCCCCAGAGCCACAGTCTCTGCGGAATATGACCTGGAGTACGGCAAGGCAGAGATCGAGATACACACCGATTCCCTGAAAAAGGGTGACAAGGTCGTGATAATAGATGACCTTATCGCCACAGGAGGAACTCTTGAAGCGGCAGCAAGGCTTGTTGAGCAGCTTGGCGGAGAAGTGGTAAGGATCGTGTGCCTTATTGAGCTTACCGACCTTAAAGGCAGGGAAAAGCTGAAAAATTACGATGTCCGCTCGATAGTTACCTACGAGGGAGAATGAGTTTATAAAAATCGGAGCTGTCACAGTATTATACTAATCTTTAATCGTTCTATAGACAAAGCCGACAGATGAAATAAGACCAG
>ERZ773224.4533-NODE-4533-length-10550-cov-2.372844_pt1 | contig 10550 bp, 15 predicted proteins | sample MGYA00580526_ERZ773224 | MGnify/ENA primary metagenome ERZ773224 (study PRJEB29015, sample SAMEA2737743) | human gut metagenome | biome: human gut; feature: human-associated habitat; material: faeces | place: China | collected 2012 ...
TATATTTATCTTTAAAGAACTATTCATGCTTGTATGCGATATAATTCTTTTTACAAAAAATGTAAAACTTTCTGGTGCTAAATGGTTTGGTAAATTATCAACTTTCGTCTTTTACGTTGTAATGGGCGTTTTACTTGTCTTAGATTGTCCTTCCATCGCTTTTGCAAATAAAGAGACTATTTGCACTATATTGATGGCTGTCTCAGCTTTCTTCTTGTTACTATCTTTTGTTTTATATATTCCTGTGTTTATTAATCTATTTAAGGTTGCATTTGGAAAGAAAAAGGAACAAACTAATAGTAAGGATATAGAATCACTATAGAATGGAGAAAATATGGAACAACAGAGAAAAACTATCGCATTGATTGCTCACGATCACAAAAAAGCAGACATTGTCCAATTTTGTAAGGAAAACAAAGAAGTTTTAGCCCAGTATGACTTATGTGGTACTGGCACAACTGCAATGCAAATTAGAAAAGAAACAGGTTTAATTGTTAAACCATATCTTTCTGGTCCACTTGGTGGAGATTTACAAATCGGTGCTAAAATCGCAGAAGGTAAGATTGATATAGTTATTTTCTTCTGGGATCCGCTTGAATCTCAACCACACGATCCAGATATCAAAGCCTTGCTTCGTATCTCTGTCGTTTATGATATTCCTATTGCAACAAATAACGCAACGGCTCAATACGTTATTCATTCAAAATTATTGAGTTAGATATATCTAATTTGTGATATATTAATAGTTATCTAAAGTATCTGAAAGGAGGTGCTTTATGGTTAAAATATATGTATCCCCTTCTTGCTCTTCATGCCGTAAGGTTAAAGAGTGGTTTAAAGCAGAAAAAATACCTTTTACTGAAGTTAATATTCTTAATGGCGATTTAACAATTGAAGATTTAAAAGATATCTTAACTAAATCTTTAGATGGTACTGATGAAATAATTTCTACACGTTCTAAAATTATTAAAGAAAATAATATTGATTTAAATTCAATGTCATTAAACGAATTGCTAGAGTTTATTAAAAAGAATCCAACAGTTTTAAAAAGACCTATCATGGTCGATGATAAAAAAATTCAAGTTGGTTACAATCCTGAAGAAATTAGAGTTTTTATTCCACGTGCAAGAAGAATTGCTCAAAGTATGTGTTCACATGAAAATTGTCCAACATTTGACACGTGTCCACATCTAAAAGATATGGAAGAGAACAATAAATAAATTTTTAACTAACTCCCTAGGTTAGAAACTTAAGGAGTTTTTATTTGTCTGTTTTTAAGAAATGGAGTTTTTAATGAAAAAAAGTATAAAACGAATAAATATAATATCTATTTTTGCTATTTTGTCTTTGACAAGTTGTAGTATAGGAATAATTGATACATCTTCTAGCGATTCAACGAGCACTAGTAGTTCATCAAGTAATTTTACATCTAGTACAATTAGTTCTAGCTCATCTAGTAGCTATGTTAGTTCGGATAGTAGTACTAGTGTATCTTCATTAAGTAGTACATCTTCATCAAGTAGTATTAGTAGTTCAACTATAAGTTCATCATCAACTTCTAGTTCTTCAACATCTTCAAGCAGTAGTTCATCAGGTGTTGAAAAGAAAATTTCTATGATTGATAGTTTAGTTCTTAATGTTGGTGAAACTTATAAATTAGAATATGAAATAAATTTTACTCCATTAGAATCGGTATCGTGGCTTAGTGAAAACGAAAGTATTGCTACTGTTTCTAATGAAGGTTTGATAACAGCAAAAAAAGAAGGAAACACAAAAATATCTATTATCGTTGATGGATTAAAAGCTTCTTGCAATTTAATAGTAAAAGATGATAACAAAGAAATTAGTATTACTATGTATGGAATTAACGATTTCCACGGCTCGACAGTAGAAAAGAATTCTAATATGGGAATTCTAAAATACGGAACATTTTTAAAGCAAAAAGGCCAAGAAGAAAATACAGTTTTGATTAATTCTGGAGATATGTGGCAAGGATCTTTAGAGTCAAATTATAATCATGGTGAATTATTAACATACGCTATGAATGATATTGGATTTGATTGCTTTACTTTAGGAAATCACGAATTTGACTGGGGAGCAAAGTATATAACTAGTAATATGCAAATAAGTTCTTCAACGCCTTTCTTAGCTTCAAATATTTATCATTTTGATATAGAAAATAAAAAAGTATTAGACCATGCAGATGAATTAGGGGAAAAATATACTATTAAGACTTTAGAAAGTGGTTTGAAAGTTGGAATAATAGGTGTAATTGGATCAGATCAAATAACTTCTATTTCTTCACAATTTGCCGATGAATATACTTTTATTAATCCTGAAGAAGTCATAAAAGAAATATCTGATGACTTAAGAGTAAATAAAGGTGTCGACATTGTTGTAGTTAGCGCTCACGCTTCTGCAGCTGATATGACAAGTAAATATGGTGGCATAGCTGAATATAGCTCTGTCAGCAATAAAAAATATGCTGATGTTGTATTCTGTGCTCACTCACATCAATACGAATTAGAATATGTTAACGATGTTCCATTTATTCAAGCTAGTTCAAACGGAGTCGCTTATAGCAAAGTAACTTTAAACTATAGCAAAGGTCAAGTTCAAAGTTATGAAGCTACTAACACTGAAAATTTAGCTTTAGAAATTAGTGAATACGATACAAGTTTATCTAATTTATATAACAAATATAAAGCTGAGACTGACGCTATTGGAAGTGAAACATTAGCATACGTTAGTGGTACTTTATATTCATCTGGTACAAATTCTATCGCTAATTTAGTCGTCAAAGCTATTGCTGATGAAGCTACTAATCAAGGATTTAACATTGATTATTCAATGTGTAATAATGGACGTGCTAGTGTTAAAGGCAATGTTACTTATGCTGATTTATATACTGCACTTCCATTTGATAATGAAGTATTTATAGTTAAAGCTTTAGGTTCTGAAATAAGAAATGAAGCTAAGTATAGCTCAAATTATATTTATAGAATTAATGAAGAATCACTTGATGATACAAAATATTATACTATAGCAGTTATTGATTATTTAGCATTGCATAGAAACTCTTCACGTAATTATGACTATTTCCCATCAGCAGAGATAATTGGAAAGCTAACAAAAGATGGACAAAGTATATATAACTATAGAGATATTACTCATGATTATTTATTAAAAAATAGCAAAATAACAGCAAGTGATTATTCAAAGAATTTATCGCAGTTTAAATTGATATAACAAAAAAGAGATTATTTGAAAATTCAATTTCAATTAATCTCTTATTTTTTATCTACCTCGAATAGCGTTAATTGCTCTAGCTTGTTTAGAAAGAGTGTTGTAATCGTGATGAATATTGAGTGGATCAAGTATTTCTTTAATTAAGGCTCTAGCATTCATAATTGCTGATTCTTCCATCTCTAATTCATAGTCGACCATGTCTGAATATAAATTTTCATCAAGTGCGACTTTACCTGTTTTAAATGGCTTTTCATAACGATTTGTGACTAATGTTGCTAATACTTGTAAAGAATCGACGTTTACATCAAGAATTTCAAGAAAGTCAGCAATAGGACCTTTAGGGAAAACATTTTCGTTAATCATCTTATCGCTTTCTTCTTTAGTGAGAGTTTGATTCTTTTCAAGCAAACCTTCTGCTAATGGAGTTTTTAATGTTAAAACGATTTCATCAGATTTTTCTCTAATACGTAAAGCAATACCATTAGCTTTTAAATCTCTTTCTTTAGAGTCGATATAATGGTTTGTTTGTGTAAATTGATCTTCTGGTTTGAATCCTAACGATTCAACTACTTTTAAATATTCTCTATGGCTTAATAATACTTTTGCTTCAATTTCAATATTGTTGCTCATATTTTTATCTCCTTTGACCTCTAATATGATACAATGATTTTATTAAAATAGAAAGTGAAAAGGTAATGAAAACATATTCAATTTATATTTCTAAGCTATTTATTGGTAGAACTGAAGAAGTTGAGAAAATAAAATCTGCATTAAACTATCTAGGTTATAAAGAATCTAATGAACCTGACTTAGTAATAGTTATTGGTGGTGATGGCTCTTTATTGCACGCTATTAGAGATTATGATTATTCAGGTAATTTTCTATTGATAAACGCTGGTACGCTTGGACATTATGCTGAGTATGAAATTGATGAAATAGATCTATTTATCGACGATATAAAATCAGAAAATATGTCTTTTGAAAAACATAGAGCGATAGAGTTAATAACAAGTTTGGTATGCTGTTAACGATATAATGATAGGAAGTGCAATTAAAACTTTACATATTGAAGTTAGAATAAATGGAAAAATGCTATTTATAACACCTGCAAGTGGAATACTGCTTTCTACACCATTTGGATCAAGTGGTTATGCCCATTCTCTTGGTGGCTCACTTATGACTGGCGATTCAGGCTATGAACTAAATATGCTTGCACCACTTCATAATGCTAAATATCATTCGTTTATTTCAAGTTTAATTTTAAATGATGAAGATATATTAGATGTCAATATACATAATACTAGATTATTTGAAATTGCATGTGATATGAATACTTGTAAAAGCAAGTCACTCTCATTTAAAATAAAAAAGTCATCAAAAGAATTTAATTTAGTACACTTAAAACCTTTTGATGAATATAGTAGATTAAAAAAATCTTTTGCTAATTAATAGGAGAACAGAAAATGAAAAAAGAAGTTATTATAGGAATAGTTATTGCACTTATTGCAGTTTTACTTGCATTAATCGCTGTTATTATTGTTAAGCATAGTAAATCTAAACAAAGAAAGGAATTTACAGATAAAGTAGCTGGTTTAGCTGGAACTGTCGTTCAAGCATTAGGTAGCTTAAATAATATTGAATCAGTTGATTCTAGAATGTCTAGACTTTCTCTTGTCGTCAAAGATTCTTCACTAGTTAATTTAGATATGCTCAAAGAAAACGGATTGAGTGAAATCATTGTCATGGAGAAAAAAATAGTCATTGTGGTTGGAGATGAAGCTTCAAAGCTTTCAAGCGATATATCAAACTTATTAGAAGCTAAGAAAAACTAAGAACTGTAAGGCCCTGGAAACGTATACTCACTTTGAGTTTGAACTTGTTGTTGAGGAACATTTGGAACGTAACCATAGTTATTATAATAAACTAAAGTCGGATCATAATATATTGGTTGATTAGGATAAGGGTTTGAATAATACATTGGTGGTGGGGCATAACTTGGTGCACCTATTTGACCATAATTAGGCACACCTTTAGGTGGAGCAAAGACACCGCCAACTATTAATCCACCAACAAAAGGTAACAAAGCTCCCATTCTTTCATTGTTATTATAAAAGTTTTTATAAAACATTTTAAAACCTCCAAGCAATTATTTATATGAAAAAAGGCAATTAACTGTGTAGTTAGTTGCCTATATTTTTAATTTGATAAATTCTTGCTTTAAATCTTCAATTGGTAGCCCCATTACATTAGCAAAACTGCCATCGATTTTATCTGTCTTAATATATTCTGTATCTTGAATCCCATAACCACCAGCTTTATCAAAAGGTGAGCCAGTAGCTATATAGTTTTCAATTTCATTACTAGACATTCTTTTTAACGTTAAATTAGTCACAGTTTTATTTTGAACTACTATTTTTCCATTGATAGCTATAGCATATCCTGTTATTACTTGATGAGGAACACCACCTAAATTGTTTAACATATTAATTGCATCTACTTTTGTCTTAGGTTTTCCATATATGGTTCCGTTTTGGATAACAATTGTATCTGCTGTGAGAATAGTATCATTTGGATGCTTTTTAATAGCTTCATTCATTTTTAATAAAGCTATGGCAAGAGAAGTATCACTTGGATCTATATTCTTAATTTTAGATTCATCAGCATCTGTTGGATCAATTATGAACTCTTTGTTATAAATCTTTTTTAAAAGTTCAGCCCTACGTGGGGACTTGCTAGCCAAAATAAACATTAGTTATCAGTCTTGTTCATGATTACTGGAATAATCATTGGATTTCTTCTTGTCATTTGATAGAAGTATTTGGATGTAACTGATCTAATTGTATCTTTAATTTCAATAAATTTAACTTTTTGTTTAAAGAGTTCGTTTAAATTCTTTTCAATTAAAGTACAAGCGTCAGCAATGAGAGTGTTCTTTGGATTTTGATTATAGACAAAACCTCTTGTTTCAATATGTGGTGGCAATAATAATTTGTTGTTTTTAGAATCTAATGAAATTAATACTGCGACCATACCATCGTTGTTTAAGATTAATCTGTCTTTTATAACAGCAGTTGATAAACCGTTTATATCGTTTCCATCAATATAAATTGCATCTGTTGGAATTCTAGATCCTTCAGTTATCTTATGGTTCTTTAAAATTAAAGTATCACCGTTAGATAAGACGAAAGTGTTTTCTCTAGGCATTCCGACTTCACAAGCAACATCAGCGTGTATTTTTAACATTCTATAATCGCCGTGAATTGGCATAAAGTATTTTGGTCTTGCAATTTTTTGAAGTAATCTAAGTTCTTGTTTAGCTGGGTGACCTGAAGCGTGGAGGTTATAAAATACAGAGTTAACTAATACGTTAGCGCCACATCTAGTGAGTTGGTTGACTACCTTATTAATGCTTCCTGTATTTCCTGGAATTGGTGAGGAAGAGAAGACAACTGTATCTCCAGGTATAATTCTAATGTATCTATGTTCACCGTTAGCTATTCTTGATAAAGCGGCCATTGGTTCGCCTTGGCTACCAGTACAAAGAATTACAGTTTCAGAAGGACGTAAAGATTTAATTTTATCTGGTGTGACAATATTAGCGTCTGGAATATGAATATATCCAAAGCTTCTTGCTGAACTAATATTCGATTCCATTGAACGGCCAAAAATAACAATTTTTCTATTAAACTTTACAGCAGCCTCAACTATTTGTTGAATTCTTGAAAGGTTACTTGAGAAAGTAGAAATAATTAATCTTCCTGTTGCCTTATGGAAGACATCATAAATAGAAGTGATAACGGATTTTTCTGATTGTGTATATCCTTCGATTTCAGCATTTGTCGAGTCAGCTAATAAAAGGTCTACTCCTCTAGCACCAAAACTTGCTAGCTTTGGTAAGTCATAGTCAGAATCAATTGGAGTTAAATCGATTTTGAAGTCACCACTGTGCATTATTGTTCCGTGTGGTGTAGAAACTACAATTCCATATGAATCTGGAATTGAGTGGGTAACGTGGAAGAATTCAACTTTGAAATCGTCGACTTGAACAACTGTATCAGAATTATATTCGACAATTTTAACTTGTGTTTTAAGTTTAAATTCTTCAAGTTTATGTCTAATTAAAGCACAGGCTAATTTTGGTGCATAAATAACAGGAATAAAGACTGTTTGTAATAAGAATGGGATTGCACCGATGTGGTCTTCATGACCGTGAGTAATAAAAAGTGCCTTAATTTTATTTCTTTGATTTTTTAAATGTGTATAATCAGGTATAACGTAGTTGACGCCTGGAAGATTCTCTTCTGGGAATTTAACGCCAGCATCAATCATAATTAATGTTTTTTCATTTTCAATACAATAAGTATTTTTTCCGACTTCATCTAGGCCTCCTAAAGCATAAATAGAAACAGGCGAAGACGGAATTTTTCTAAATTCGTCCATATATTATCTCCTAAATAAGTTTGACTCGAAATGTCATTGTTATTATAGGTTAAAATTAAAATAATATCAATGATTATAACCTTATTATATGTTTAATCTTTACGATTAATATACAAAAAAGAAGCTTGTTAGCTTCTTAAATTACAATAGCGTTTGGATCTTCTTTATAAGGATCTCTTTTATCTATTCTGTCGTAATAAAGTGTCGCATCTAGGTGATCATATTCATGTTGTAAGACGATTGCAAAATAACCATAAGCAGTTATTTCAACTTCTTTCATAGTTAGAATATCAAATCCGCTCATAACAACTTTATTGTATCTATAGACGTATCCAGGATGGTCCTTTGGAACTGATAAACATCCTTCACCACCTTGTAAATAACACTTTTTAGCACTTGTTCTTTTGATTATAGGGTTAACTAAAGCGTATTGTTTTAGCCCATCTTCAACTTCGACATAAACTGCAAACAATCTTTTTGTTAATCCTATTTGTGGGGCAGCTAAACCAACACCTGATCTAATTTTGTGCTTCTTAGCATAGTTATCATCTTGTGATAGTTTTAAATATTCAACCATTTTATGGCCTAAATCGATAGTTTCTTGATCTAAAGGCATATCAAATGGTGTGCATTTTGTTCTTAAATATTTACTTTTGTCATCATATATTTTAATCATGGTTAAAACCTCGATTAAGATTATATCATGATTTATAAAATATTTGTTAAATTGGAAAAATTATAGAGGGTGTTAACACCCTCCGCAACCGCCCATGTTAAATCCAGGGCATCCACAACCAATAATAACTAAAAGGATGAAAATGACAAGGATTAAAGCAAACCAACCACCGACGCCGTTATTTTGTGTTGGATAACCATATCCAGTATTAGCACCATATGGATAGTTAGGTCCGTAGTAATACATACTATAAGCACCTCCTCATGCTCATTTTATGTATTTTGTTATTTAATGGTGATTATCTTTTATATAAAGTCAGCATTTGTCGCTCTAAATGCATATCATATATAGGTGAGTGTTATGGATAAATTTGAAGAATTTAAAGAATTCTGTAAAGACAAAGAGTATTTAAAACAAACTGTTAGGGATGGAAAACATACTTGGCAAGAACTATATGAAATATACGATATATATGGTCCAGATGCTGAAGAATTTAAAGAGAAGGAAGAAGAAAAAGTTGAAGATACTGAAAAAAATGATAAAGAAGAAAATAATAATAAGTCAAAAAACGAGGGACTAGGCGGTATTTTTGATTTGATATCTGGATTTGACGCGGATAAGATTCAAGAAGGCTTAAATGGAATGAAAAAGATACTTGCTGTTTTAGGTGAATTAAGTAAACCAGAAGAACAAGATGTGTTTGATGCTAGGTCAACCAAACGACCTTATCAAAGAAATGATGATTAATTATGCGTTCAGATGTTATAATTAAGCTAGACCAAAACTTTGATTATTGGTTGTTTCTTAGAGAAAATCCTCTTTGGCATCGTGAATTGACTTTTCATCCTGAAGAATTTAAATCTTTTTTAGAAGATTACAAAGTTAAAAGAAGAAAGCGAGTTGTCGATCGTTTAGAAGATTTATCTTTAATGGTAACTTTAGCAAAGGAGCTAATGTAAGTGAGCTTAGATGAATTTAATGAAGAATTAGAAAAGTTTAAACTAGATTTAATTAATTCTGAAATATATAAAGAATATATAAAGGCAGATAGAGCTATATATGAAGATAAAAAGGCAATAGAACTTTCTTTAAAGAAGGATGAGTTAGAAAAAGAGTTGAATTATTTATATACTGGTGAAGAATCTAAAATTCTTATAGATGAAAAAATGAAAAAGATAAATGAAATTCAAAAAGAACTTTATTCTTTAGAATCAGTAAAAAGATATATGGAACTCAGAATGAAATTAAAAGAAGTATTAAGTGTATTAGAACAAGGAATAATTAGAAGTGTGAAGTAAAGTTATGATAAGAATTATTGCTGGTGAATTTAGACATAGAGAGATAGTTAATCCGAATAGAGCTAAAACTAGACCTACTCAAGATAGAGTTAGAGAGGCTATTTTTAGCGCTATTTCTATGTCGATAAAAAATAGAGTTGTTTTAGATTTGTTTGCTGGTTCAGGTGCTTATGGTTTTGAAGCTTTATCACGTGGAGCATCAAAAGCATATTTTGTTGATAATGCTAAAGAATGTGTAGAGGCAATTAAAGAAACTACAACAATTACAATGATTGAAAGAATGAAAGCTGGTACAAGTTCGTAAAGACCTGTATCACAGATTACAAATCTATCGCCAAAAATTGGACTAGATTCTGTAAGGCAAGTATTCCAGAAAAGAACACCTAAACCACCAGAAACCATATCTGCTAAAGCACCCTTCATTGTCATTCTCTTCCAGTAAAGACTTAAAATCATTGCTGGACCGAAAGCAGCACCAAGACCTGCCCAAGCATAACTTACAAGGTTCATTACAGAGTTATCAGGATTAAGTGCAAGCACGAAAGCAATAACGGCAACAGCAATAACAGCAATCTTACTAACTCTTAAAAGTTCCTTATCAGTTGCTTCTTTTCTGAAAATAGTCTTGTAAATATCATTTGAAATGGCAGAGGCTGTAACAAGCATCTGTGAATCAGATGATGACATAATAGCCGCAACAATAGCACAAAGAAGAATACCTGCAATAAAGCCAGGAGTAAGACGCTGTACAAGAACCATAAATATAGTTTCAGATGCAGCACCCTGTAATACTGTACCCTCTGTCTGGAATAAGTAAACATAACCTAATACACCAACTGCAACAGATGCAACAAGTGTAATTATAACCCAAACAATAGCAATTCTTC
>ERZ773224.4534-NODE-4534-length-10546-cov-5.303022_pt1 | contig 10546 bp, 9 predicted proteins | sample MGYA00580526_ERZ773224 | MGnify/ENA primary metagenome ERZ773224 (study PRJEB29015, sample SAMEA2737743) | human gut metagenome | biome: human gut; feature: human-associated habitat; material: faeces | place: China | collected 2012 ...
TACTTCTGGCAATATTAAGTTCTCTCGGGGCATCAATGAGCAGCCTTGCGTGATTTCCCGAACCACCTACATAGACCACACGGATGTTATCACCAATGTTTACATATTGCCCCTGTTTCAATGAAAGTTTCAGCATTTTGTTACCTCCATGTATGTATTCCATACCCTGTTTCCTCGGGTATGTCCTGCGCATTTTCTTACGCATCTGCATTTTTATAAAATGCTTCTTTTCTTTTTATTTCAAAAATGCGACAATGTTTTATAGAATGTTGCATTTTTATTTACACATAATATATCGGACGATGGAAGCATTCCTTAACCCCTGAAAAGAAAATATTTTAAATTTTCTTTTCGGTTATACTTTTGCTGGCATAGAACGCAATGCTGCCTCATATTCCTCCAGAGAATATTTTCTTAAAATTTGTTCTTTTGTCAATCCAAGATCCATCATATTTTGAATTGCATCGAGTCTTTCTTCGCGTTTGCCTTCAAGTCTGCCTTTTGCTTTTCCACGAGCTTCCCCACGGGCTTCGCCACGAGCTTCGCCTAGTTCCAGCAATTCCTCCGACCGTAATTTTAAAATCTTGCCACCCATAACATCACCCAGTCCTTTCCTAATGGTATTGTTTTTTGGAATGATATAATCTGCAATCTGTTCAATCAGAACAATCATATCCATATAAAGATGTGATTTATTTTCTTTTTCAGCTGTTTCTTCAAGTCTTCGGTTAATTTCACGGAAGTCAGCTAACAATTGTTGTAACTTTCTGGTATCCGTCCCGTTGTGCTTCAAAAAGTGCTCATACCGTAAAATATGATACGGTAGCAAAATCAGTAGCCGTTTCTCAAAAATGCGGTCAACGGTATACTTTTTTGCCTGTAAAATTGGAACACGGTAGCGCACTTTTTGTCCATCCGCAAACTTCACGACCGCTTCGTGATAGTCCGGGAGATCGCGGTGGTTACGGATATAGAGAACGCAGGACTGTGGAAATTCAATTTCCCAGATTTCGTCATTTTCATAAGAAGCGTGCTCGATCGCAATCGAAATATCATACTCGAACATTCGTATAACCATCGTTTTGTCTTTCGAGGACTGGCATTCCAGATGATAAATGTGATTGCCAATCCGGATAATAGAATCTGTAATCACAGTGCCATATTTTTCATAATGTTCGTTCCGCAACTGTTCAAAATGTTCTTCTTCACTGTAAGAAGTGTGGAATACTTCATTGATCAGAGGAATCAGAAGCTGTGGCATTTTCTGAGCAATTGTTCGGAAAACATCATCAAAAATGGTGCTGTGATCGGTTGTTTCATCGTTGGCATCTGGCAGTGAAGCTGTCAGAATGTCAGATTTCTCCATGTGGTATCCTGCCTTTCCTTTAGTATATATCATAAACGTCTGTTTTTACAATATGAAATAATAAGAAACAGTTCTGCTATGACACGTTTATGAAATTTTAATTCCAATTGTGATATATGAGCGAAATGCTCCCCATGATTGCTGCGTGCTGCCTTTTTGGTAACAACGGCCTGGCATCAGATTTGGAATATAGATATTTATTGAAAACAGAATAACGCATTTTATGATTAAAGTCAAACATTTTATGAAAGAGAACGCTTTGTACATGGTATCGCAACAAAGCATTCCCCGAATGTTTTACAGATTAATATTCAGATAGACAAGATCCTTTTCGTCTTGTTCAATTCCAAGGTAACGTTTCGTGATATGAAACGAAGAATGGTTAAAAACATTCATTAAAAGTGCTGGCTGGACTCCTTCCTGCCATGCATAATAGCCAAAGGTTTTCCGGAGAGAATGACAGCTGATCGCCTCTTCACTGGTTGTATGTGAGGCATCTTCTTTAATAATGCGGTAAGCCTGTGAACGGCTGAGCGGTTTATAAGGGTTTGTCCGTTTGGAGAAAACATATTCCTCCGGATCGGGATTCTTTTCCATAAAATATAGATACAGGGCATTTTTCGCGTTCTGGTTTATCGCAATATAATTTCTTTTTCCTGTTTTATGTTCCCATACCAAAAGATGATCCCGAAAACAGTTCTTTTTAAAATCATAGACACTTCTCCAGCGAAGATTTAATAGATCGCTGATTCTCAGTGCAGTGTTCAATCCCAATACAACTAAAGTATAATTACGCAAATGCGGTTTTACCTGCTTGTAGTATGAACTGAAATTCTGCAGTTCCTGTCGGTTTCGGATCGGTTGTGTTGTTCCCATAAAAATTACTCCTTTCAAGCCAAAAATAAAGTGCTTTTGTGACATAAAATGCAACATTCTATAAAAGAATGTTGCATTTTTATTTCTATATTTATTTTACTCAAACACGATCCTATTTATACTACTTACTTTTTATGGTATCTTCAAACGCTTTCCGCACATCATCATTATGGCTTGTGATAATAAGGACTGCATACTGCCCTTTCGTAAAAACCAACCCATCCTGAATCCGGCTGACCTGCTTCGGTTCATAGGACTGCAGCAAATTATACCGATCCTGCTGATGCTTTGTCAGGCTTTCTTTTGCCTCATCCACATCTGCCTTATCTTTCACGGCAATCACTACAATTTCATCTGCTTTGTGTCCATCCGAAGAATAGCTTACAAAATAACTGTCCACTTTTTTATAGTCCATGTCAGAAATATGGGAAAACTTATCTTCTGCATCTTTTTCCGTACTGCTGGCATTAAGCATCTCCGGCAGATCCTGATCCGCTGCTTCCATCGCCGTACGCAGGTCATACATACTGACAGAACCGGACGTGTTTTTCTTCGCACCACATCCCACACACATCACCAGCATGGTCAGCACCAGCAGAAGTTTCCAACCCGTTTTTTGTTTTTTCATCTGTTATCTGGCCTCCACAGTTTCTTCTGTACTGAACGTTGCCCCATTTTGTGCCGCATTATCCATGGTCATATCCTTATTTCCGATATCAGCACTTGCGCCATCCATCATCATGCCATCTCCGTTTGCAGGTTCCAGTCCCTGAAATGCTTTCTGGACAGCCTTGTCGATTTTTTTCTGTTCTTTTTCGCTGATATTCTGGCTTGTATTGTCCGTGTTATATCCCGGCATGGTAACATTAAACAAATATCCTTTTCCATCCGGATCCTGAATCCAGTTGTAAGTTCCCAGACTGTATGGCATATCCTTATAGTTTCCGGACATCAGGAAATTGTCAATGGATGAAGCTATGGCATTTGCCACCTGCGCTTTTTCCTCTGTAATATCCTCTTTAAACGCAACCATGACCCCGCCAAGCTTTTTGTCCATAGCAGCACGCAATGCTTTCGGCAGATCATATATACTGTCCACGGTTTTCTTATTCTGGTATGCCATATTGTACTTTAATGAGTTAGCTGCCGGGAAGTAATCGTGATCCCAGCTCTGGGACTGTCCATACATGGCATCCGTCACATTAAAGTTCGCATAATTTCCATTTCCTGCATCGGAATAAATATCGGTAATGTACCAGTCTCCGTCAATTTTTACCACATCCCAGCTATGGAATTTTTCTGTATTATGTTCCACTTTACATTCAATTCCCATCATCTGCATGAACATACGGAATGTAGTCGCATAACCGACACATACGGCATTGTGGTATTTTAACACACCGTACGGATTATCACAGTCTTCCTGTGTGGTCGGAATAACAGTCAGTGCACCGGAATCCTGCTGCAGCTTTTTGGTCATCCAGTCATACACAGCCTTTTCCTTTTCAAAATCAGACATGCTGTCTTTAATCTTCATATCCTTGATCGCTTTTTTTGCCATATCAAGGGTTTCTTTTTCTTTGTCTGTCAGCTTTGAAGTATCGCCGGATTTGTAGGCATCCGAAATATTTGTGGTAGGTTTGATCTCATAATTATCCGCGATCTTTACGTAATCCTCGGTAGTCTCAGGATTTTCTTCCTTTTTCTGCTCTGCAATATAGGATTTTAAAGTCACCAGATTAAACGCAGAAATCGTGGTACTTCCCACAACGCCTGCTGCAAGAATCACCGCTACAATCCCTTTCCATGCACCGCCTTTTTTCTTTTCTTTCTGCTCCGGCTGCACCGGATTACTTTTTACGCTTTCATAAGTTTCCATATGTATTTACCTCATATTTTAATTGATGTATTTTTCTACTGCACCTTTATTATAGCAGTTTCACATCCAAAAAAGGCTATCTTTAAAGAAACTTAAATAAATATTAAGATCCGTCTGTACGAAAAAAGGACATCCACCGCGAATGTCCTTTTCTCCCATATGGTATCATCCTTATATTACATCTTCCTCAATATGCTCCCTGCCCTGTGCAATGATTGACCGGACGTGGTCATCTGCCAGGGAATAAAAAACAGATTTTCCCTCCCTGCGGCATTTGACTAACTTATTCTGTTTTAAAATCCGAAGCTGATGGGAAATTGCAGACTGTGTCATTGACAATGCCGCTGCAAGATCACAGACACACACCTCTGCTTCAAACAGGACAAACAGGATGCGGATACGGGTGGAATCTCCAAACACTTTAAATAATTCTGCAAGATCATACAGTTCCGTTTCTTCCGGCATCGTGTCATTCACGATCTTTAGCAGATCCGGATGTACCTGATTTTCACTACAGCATTCAATCTTTTCTTTTTCCATGAAGTTCCTCCTCTCCACCGGAACATTTCCGGCAGAATTATACCCTATAATTTTTTTACAAAAAGCGCACGGATTGCATTCAGCACAGCAATCACCATAACACCGACATCTGCAAAAATTCCCATCCACATATTTGCAATACCTATCGTTACCAAAAACAGGCAGAGCAGTTTAATCCCGATTGCAAAACAGATATTTTCATATACAATCCGCAGGCACTTTCTTGCGATACGGATTGCTTTCGCAATCTTGAGCGGATCATCATCCATCAGTACCACATCTGCTGCCTCAATCGCCGCATCCGATCCAAGTGCTCCCATAGCGATTCCGACATCAACACGGGAAAGCACAGGTGCATCATTGATGCCATCCCCGACAAAGGCAACGGTACTCTTTTCTTCCCTGGTCTGCAACAGTTTTTCCACTTCGGAAACTTTATCTGCCGGAAGCAGCTGGGAATGTACTTCCGTGATTCCAACCTCCCCTGCTACCTGCTGTGCTACACGGTCATCATCACCCGTCAGCATTACCAGCCGGTGCACACCGGAATTTTTCAGTGCCTGCATGGCAGCCGCCGCATTCGGCTTGATCATATCTGAAATCAGTATATGACCGGCATAGACACCATCGACTGCCAGATGTACGATTGTACCGGTACAGCTGCAGTTGCGGTACGCAATTTTTTCTTTTTTCATGAGTTTGTCATTTCCTGCTGCAACCCTGCGTCCGTCTACCGTCGCGATCACACCGTGTCCACCGATTTCCTGTACATCTGTGACCCGGTCCACATCCAGTTTCCTGCCATAGGCTTTCTGCAGGCTGACACTGATCGGATGTGTGCTGTGGCACTCTGCCAGTGCCGCGTATTCCAGCAGCTGTTCTTCCTCTTTCGTATATACCGGATGTCCGGACACAACCGGACAGCTGCCGGATGCACAGTTTGTTCCATGAATTCCGCAGACTTCAAATACCCCCTGCGTAATTGTTCCTGTCTTATCAAAGACAACCGTGCGCGTTCCCGCAAGTGCTTCCAGATAGTTGGAACCCTTTACCAGAACACCCTCTGCACTGGCACCTCCGATTCCTGCAAAAAAGCTGAGCGGAATACTGATGACCAGCGCACACGGGCAGCTGATAACCAGAAATGTCAGTGCACGGTAAATCCAGATGCCCCAGTCTGCCGGAAGCCCCATAAACAGCATGCGGACAAGCGGTGGCAGAATTGCCAGTGCCAGCGCGCCGTAACAGACTGCCGGTGTATAATAATGTGCAAATCTGGAAATAAAATTCTCGGAACGTGATTTCTTGGAACTTGCATTCTCCACCAGATCAAGAATCTTAGAAACCGTAGACTCTCCAAACTCTTTTGTGGTGCGGATCTTTAACAGTCCGGAAATATTGATACATCCACTGATGATTTCCTCTCCCACAGCGACTTCCCGCGGAACACTCTCTCCCGTCAGTGCACTGGTATTCAGGGAAGAATGTCCTTCCACAACCACACCATCGATTGGAACTTTTTCGCCCGGCTGTACAATAATCACCGTGCCGATCTCCACCTCATCCGGGTCTACTTTTTCCATCTGACCGTCTGTTTCAATATTTGCATAATCCGGCCGGATATCCATCAGATCACTGATATTCCGGCGGCTCTTACCGACTGCATAACTCTGGAACAGCTCTCCGATCTGATAAAACAGCATAACTGCAACGCCTTCTTTGTAATCGCTGAGGGCAATCGCTCCGATGGTTGCCACTGCCATCAGAAAATTTTCATCAAACATCTGCCTGTTGCAGATTCCCTTCCAGGCTTTCCGCAGAATATCATAACCGATCACAAAATACGGAACCAGATAGAAAAGAAACTCCAGCCACTTTGGTATGGAAACAACGCTTCCTGCAATCCCGATGATAACCAGAAGCACTGCCGCCACAATAATTCGTTTCAATACTTTTTTCTGCTTTTTATTCATGGTGCCCTCCAATCTGACTGATACCTATGGAAAAAGCCGGATTTAAAGAAAGATCTCACAATCATCTTCCACTTTCTTACAGTTCTTTAACACATCCTGCATAACCGCTTTCGCGTCTGCACCCTCTTCAAATTCTACGTTCATCTTCAGTGTCATGAAATTTACAGTTGCATCCTTTACTCCGGTAGTAGCTTTTGCAGCTTCCTCCATTTTATTTGCACAGTTTGCACAATCCACATCAATTTTGTAAGTTTTCTTCATCGTCTGTTTCCTCCATACTTTCCTTTTTCATTTTATCATTCTTTCATATGAGCATTTGTTCATATGTTTGATTCTATTATAGCGCAAAGTTCGTAAATGTCAATATATTTTTAATACGCTGGGATTGTTTCGGAATTGAATTTTCCAGAACATTTTTTTAATAAACAGATTTGCATGTGTTTTTTAAGAAAATCAAGTGTTCTATCACTTTCCAAATTGATAGTGGACATATAGAAAATAAAAGAGTAATTATGTCCCACTTGCATCGTGTGTTGGGACATATATGATATATTTTTCCAACTATGCCCCACTTATCACCGCCATCGGGACATATGTTCTCCTTGTGAAATCTGTAAGATTTATTACAGGATTTATGATAAATGGGTTATGTAAGATGTACTATCCGTTTTCTGTAATCCTTTTGTAAAAACAAAAAGAGTGGATGCTTTGGGACATCCACTCCACATGCCGGCTATGCCATGCCGTTTACGGTTTTATATTTATAGAGCATCTCCGCGTGGTTTTGTTCTTCCACCTGGATATCTGCCAGAAGTTTACGCACATCGGAATCCCCGAATGCAAACACATCGGTATTATACGTTCCGGACACCATTTTTTCAGAACCGATACTGTCTGTGGCAAGGAAATTATCGTTTTTCTTATCTTCCGGATTGGTCATGGAATCATATGTTGCCTTTGGCTCATACATCTTTCCATCCCTGTCATTGACGTTACAGGATGGGACGCTGCCTTTCATGACCTGTTCCAGAGACTCCACATGCTTTTGCTCTTTCTTTTCAAGATCAGCGAATAAATCCCGAAGCACCGGGTCCTTTGCTTCCTGTCCGTAACGTTTGTACTTCTCCACGCAGGAAAGTTCCTGTGTGTGCAGATCCTCAATTGTTGCCATCTCTTTTTCTGTTAAAACCATGGTTTAACCCTCTTTCTTTCCTGATATAATTCTGACGATTACAGAACATGAAAACTCCGCAATCTTCTCCTCTAGTATCTGTAAAAAAATACAACACATACCTGGTAAAATTTCGTCAAAAAGGGTTGAAACTTCTTACAACAGATTGTATAATTTCGTTTGTATTTTATACAATGTTTACAAAAAGGTGGATTATTTTATGGAAGAACGAGAAAAATTAAAATCCCGTCTGGGATTCATTCTCCTGTCAGCCGGATGTGCGATCGGAATCGGAAACGTATGGAAATTTCCATACACTGCCGGACAGGGCGGAGGCGGTGCCTTTGTGCTGTTTTATCTGTTGTTTCTGATTATTCTCGGACTCCCGATCATGACGATGGAATTTGCGGTTGGGCGTGCCAGCCAGAAAAGTCCGGTCAAAGCCTACCAGGCACTGGAAAAACCCGGACAGAAATGGCATATCCACGGGATTATCACATTGATCGGCTGCTATCTTCTTATGATGTTTTATACAACGGTCACCGGCTGGATGCTTCATTATTTTTATATGACGGTCACCGGACAGTTTCAGGGACTGGATGCCGACGGTGTATCCGGACAGTTTACCACAATGCTGAGCAAACCTCTGACCATGGGCTTCTGGATGGTGGTAGTTGTTTGCGCCGGCGTATTTGTCTGCTCCCGTGGACTGCAGAACGGTCTGGAAAAAGTAACAAAGGTCATGATGACTTCTTTGCTTATCATCATGATCATTCTGGCAGTCAACAGCTTTTTTATGGATGGTGCAAAAGAAGGCCTTGCCTTTTATCTGATCCCGGACTTTGAACGGATGAAACAGATCGGTATTGCAAAAACCATTACGGGTGCCATGAACCAGGCATTTTTCACGTTAAGCCTTGGAATCGGCGCGATGGCAATTTTGGGAAGTTATATCGGAAAGGAACGCTCTCTGCTTGGTGAATCGGTAAATATTGCCATTCTGGATACGTTTGTTGCTATCACCTCCGGACTTATCATTTTTCCGGCATGCTTTACGTTCCATGTTGACCAGACTTCCGGACCAAGCCTGATTTTTATCACCCTGCCGAATATTTTTAACCATATTCCGCTTGGCAGACTCTGGGGAAGCCTGTTCTTTTTGTTTATTTTTTTTGCAGCGTTTTCCACAATCCTGGCAGTATTTGAGAACATCATCTCCTGCGGTATGGAACTGACCGGATGCAGCCGCCAGAAATCCTGTGCCGTTAATCTGGTACTTATCATTGTACTCTCCCTGCCATGTGTACTCGGATACAATGTATGGAACTGGAAAGGTTTTTCAATCTTTGGCGGGTCTGTGCTTGACCTGGAAGATTTTCTGGTAAGCAACCTGTTCCTGCCTCTCGGTTCCCTGGTATATCTGCTGTTTTGCACAAGCCGCTACGGCTGGGGCTGGAAGAACTACATCGGCGAAGTCAACTGCGGCGAAAAGGGCGCAAAAATGCCCGGCTGGATAAGACCTTATTTCACATATGTTCTGCCGATAATCGTTATAATCGTCTTTATTATGTCAGTCGTCGGCTGATAAAAAATCATGGCTCGGTTCGGGAATTTCCCCGTGCCGAGCCGTTTTTTATTTTATTCGGGGAAAAGGCTTTTTTCTCTTGAATATCCCCCACTTATTTGTTATCATTGCCTTGTAAAAAATACGTTTTAAGGACGGTGCTACCATGAAATTTCCAATAGGCGTTATTATTGACAGCTTCCGCACGGATATCCCGACGGCGATCAAAAAGGCTGCCAAGGTCGGTGCGCAGGGCATCCAGGTCTATGCCACCAGCGGAGAAATGTCGCCCGAGGAGCTTGTCGGCTCCAAGCGCACGGATTTCCGCAAGCTCGTTGAGGACAACGGGCTCGTCATCTCCGCTCTCTGCGGCGATCTCGGCGGCGGCTTCGGCAACAAAGAGGAGAACCCCTGGAGAGTCGAGAAGTCAAAGAGAATAATCGAGCTTGCAAAGGAGCTCGGCACGGATATCGTCACGACCCACATCGGCGTTGTGCCCGAGGACAGCAGCCACGAGAGATATAAAATCATGCAGGAGGCATGCTTCGAGCTCTCCCGCTTCGCGGACAGCCTCGACGCGCACTTTGCGATCGAGACAGGTCCCGAGACTTCGGCGACGCTCAAGAAGTTCCTCGACTCGCTCGGCTCGACCGGCGTCGCAGTCAATCTCGACCCCGCTAACCTTGTCATGGTCACGGGCGACGACCCCGCAAAGGCGGTCTATAACCTTCGCGACTACATAGTCCACACCCACGCCAAAGACGGCGTTCAGATTTTCTACAGGGATCCCGAGATAGTTTACGGCATAAAAAAAGACCCGCTCGTCACAGGCAGCTCGTTTAAAGAAGTGCCGCTCGGCGAGGGCAGCGTCAAGTGGGACGAATATCTCGCCGCGCTCAATGATATCGGCTACAAGGGCTTCCTGACGATAGAGCGCGAAGTCGGCGACGACCCCGAAAAGGATATCGGCAACGCCGTAAACTTCCTCAAAGGATACATGGACTGAGGTGAAAAAATATGAAAACCTGCGTCAGCAGCTACAGCTTTCAGCCGATGCTTTCGAGCGGAGAGCTGACCCAGCTTCAGCTCATAGGCAAGGTCAAAGAGATAGGCTTTGACGGAATTGAATTTATCGACCTCATGCCCGAAGACGGAATGGCAGTCGAAGAATATGCCA
>ERZ773224.4537-NODE-4537-length-10538-cov-6.679386_pt1 | contig 10538 bp, 10 predicted proteins | sample MGYA00580526_ERZ773224 | MGnify/ENA primary metagenome ERZ773224 (study PRJEB29015, sample SAMEA2737743) | human gut metagenome | biome: human gut; feature: human-associated habitat; material: faeces | place: China | collected 2012 ...
CGCCGTGAAGTCACCTTCGGCGCCGTGATAGGTCTTCGCCAGATTTCGGATCTCGATCATAGCCGTTCCTTTCACTGATTGCGATTTTTACAAAAAGAAGCGGAAAACCTCTCGGCTTTCCGCTTTACATACACAGAAAAAGAATACCGCGAGATTTATTTTGCGTGACAAAGGCTGCGCATAGACATCATGCCCATGCACATGCACATCATTGCCATTGCAAAATAACCAAGCATTGTTTTTCTCCGTTTCTTTGTTGATGTGTCGATTATACGCCCGCCGCCGCAAAATGTCAATAGAAAATTCACATATTGGCGAAATTACGGTGTTTTGCGGCAAAATGCGGCATAAGACACGTCGTTTTTTGTGCGGATTAGCCCACTTTTACAGTAGGATGATCCCCGCGTCGGCGCATTTCTGCTCCATCTCCTCGGGCCAGACCGAGGACTGCACCTCGCCGATGTGCGCCTTTTCCAGCATCAGCATGCAGAGGCGCGACTGCCCGATACCGCCGCCGATGGTCAGCGGCAGCGTGCCGTTTGCGATCATCTGATGGTAAGTATACTTCATTCTGTCCTCGCATCCGGCAGCCGCCAGCTGCGCCGCCAGCCGGTGGGTCATGCGGCGCAGCCGCCGTCCCGCCAGGAAGCAGAGGCCCAATACCAGCACCGCCAGCGCCGCTATCCCCGCGATGCCGAAGCTCGCGCCCTCCACAAAGAGCAAACTCAGCGGATTGGCGGTATTGCACAGGGTGTTAAATTCCCCCGCGCCGTAGGTCGCCGCGTCCATGGCCTTGGCCGCCGCCGTAAAGAGATAAGTCAGCAGCGTGCCGCTGTACAGCATGACTATGGCGCTGATGAGCCCGGTCACCAAACTGCGCAGCAGGCAGCCGCCGCTCATCGCCGTCACAAAGATCATCAGGTACAGCAGCATGGCCACATCGCCCTGGGGCAGCACCAGGTTGCCCGGCAGTACCGCCGCCAGCGCCACCGTCACCGGCACCAGTATGATGGCCGAAAGCAGCGTAGTGGCATTGGCGGTGCCCACTACGGCGTTCACCGCCACATTCAGCGGCAGCCGACCGTGACAGGTCTTTCTGGCCGTCAGCGGCTCCAGCACCGAGGCCGCCGCGCGTCCGAATACCCGCAGCAGGCGGGGCAGGGCAAATAGGCACCCGGCGGCTACCAGCGCAAAGGAGACCGCGTCGTAGAGGGGCAGCCCAGCCGCCATGCCCATGATAAAGCCCAGGATCAGGCCCCACAGGCTCGGCTCCAGCAGGAAGTTCCCCCGGCGGGATTGCTCCAGCGAAACACGCCGGTCCCGCAGACCGGGGATCAGATTGATGAGAAAATTGCAAAGCCACGCCAATGGGGCCGTCCCCACGGCAAAGCTTTGGGTAAAGGTGATGTGGGATGTCCCGGTCAGCCGGCTCACCGGTGCGGTAAAGACATCCGCCAGGATGATCTGCAGCACAACCATCAGCAGGGCGGCCGTCAGGCCGCACCACATTTCGCCGGTCAGCTGCTGCACCAGTACCCCCGCAAAGGCCGCCTGCCACAGGCTCCACAGGTCCATATTCAGCACACGGGTCACCCGGCAGGCCAGCATCAGCAGGTTCAGCAGCACGGCGCCCGGCAGCACCCAGTACAGGATATCACTGTTCAGTGTCACCTCGGCCGCTTTCTGCCAGTGCAGGTTGGTCGCCCCGGTGGAAAGGGAATAGGTATCGATCATGGTATTCACCAGTGTCACTAGCTGGCCGCCCAGCGTGCTGATGAGCAGTTGGATGGCCACGGTGCTGCCCAGCACCGCCAGCGCGCACTGGCCGGAGCGCTGAACGCCCGCACGGCTGGCCAGCCCCAGCAAAAAGAAGAACACGGGAATGAGCAGAAAGCTGCCCAGCCCGCTTACGATATCATAAAGGGAATGGAGTATATCCAAGGTTGTACCTCCTTTGGGGGAATGCCCGTCCCAACCATTATAACCGGGGAATGTGACGATAGTATGAAGAAAAAGCATAAAAACCCAATATATTAGCCTACTTATTTTCCCATACCGGCGGCGTAAAGTCAAGAGCGGCAGCCCGAAGGCCCCCCTTGCGGGGTCGTCCCTGTTATGGTATAATGCAGCGGGCCCATTCGGAAGGCACACCGCCCCGTGCAGGACAGGACAGACCGGAAGCCGCAAAGGAGTGTGACAGCATGAAGAACTATCGGTTTTTGTTTTTTCTCGGTATTTTCAGCGCTATCTTTTCAAAACAGATCGACACGATCATAGCCCGTGCGATCAAGAGCGAGCGGAACAGGGCGATATTCAAGGGCGTACTATTTGCAGTCCTGCTCGGCATAATAGGGATTCTTATCTGGAAAAACCGGGTATAAACGCCGCCGAAGCAGCCGTTGCTCCGGTTGGGGATTTATAATATCATAATGAAAATAAAGGGAGGCACCACCATCATGGAAGAACTCATTCTGAACAATATCCTTGAAACACTGAGGGAGATCCAAAGAGAAATGGAGCGCCAGACCGAGCTGCTGCAGAGCATCGAGCAGAACACAAGAGACTGACCCCCGCCCCGGCGGGCGGCCGGAACCGCAAAAGGGAGCCCCCGAAAAGAGGCTCCCGCTTTTCTTTTCAGCCCTGCGCCGCCATCTCCCGCAGCAGGTCATACAGCGCGGCATCCCGGCCCGCATACCGGTGGTTCCCCACCGTCAGCCACAGCGTGCCGTCCTCCATGCAGTACAGGATGGTCTGTGCCTTCCGGTCATCAAAGAACACGGTGATGTGCTCCATGTATAAGGTGGTGGAGCCGGAGGCCCGGATATTGAACTTCACCCCGGCCAGCCGTTCGTCCAGCGCCTCGCTTTCCTCCGCGGTCATCTGCCGGTGGCCCTCATCCCATTGCAGGGACTCCGCCCGGCTGTGCGGCAGCCCGGTATGGGGGAGGGAAATCACCCCGAAGAAGATAAGAGCCGCAGCCAGAATGAAAATTGCAGGCAGCCATTTTTTCATGTGTTTTCTCCTTTGTGCTTATTTATGATGCAGCAGCCAGCCGAGATAGCGAACGATCAGACAGATCATCATCGGACCGAACCGGAAAAAGCCAAGCGGCTGCGCTTTCTCTTCGGATATTTTTTTGACCTGCCGGAACCAGACCTCCGAAAGTCCTGCCAGCAGTACGCCTGCTGCCCAGTACCAAACCGTTCCGCGAAGATCATGGGTAATCATCCCCCACGCAGTAAAGGTGACGAAGCTCAATACAAAAAAGATAGTGTATCGGGTTGCTTCAGACATGTTGTTTTCTCCCCTCCTGTAAAGTATTTTCTCTTTCGCTCTCATTATAACAGAGAAGGGATGCCTCAGCCATTGACAGCTCCCACAATTTTCCCCCCCCGCTTTTTGGGATAATGTCCTTACCCTATATAACGGCCCACGGCGGCATTTTGCAACAGCTTCCTTGACATTTTTTTTGCGCTATTGTAAGATGGGAAAGGTTTCATCTTAAATCATTACGCCGCTGTGGCGGAACAGGCAGACGCAAGGGACTTAAAATCCCTCGGTGGCAACACCGTACGGGTTCGATTCCCGTCAGCGGCACCAAGAAAGGGAGCAGCCACCAGCCGCAGGTTGGTGGCTGTTTTCTTTTTGGCTATGACGCTGGGAATCGAACAGGGCGGCGCACCGCAGTGCGTAAAAAAGCTGCCGGCGGCAGGTTTTTTAGCCCGCGGGTAGATTCCCGTCAGCGGCACCACAAAGGGAGCAGCCACCAGCCGCAGGTTGGTGGCTGTTTTCTTTTTGGCTATGACAGCTGGGAATCGAACAGGGCGGCGCCTGCAAATTTCCTATCAGTGTGCCCCGCGGCCCTTGACAAATCCCCTCCCTCCGCCTTATAATACTTTGGTAAATAGAAAAAACGGCTATGACAGGGTCAGTGCTGCACCCCGCCCCCAGAGAGAAAGCCCCTGGCTGAAAGGCTTTCGGCATCCCGGTGCATCACAGCCGCCCCCGAGCCATCGGCGTGAAGAACGCCGGCGTCCCCGGTGCGTTAAACCGGCAAAAAGCGGCAGCGTCCTTTCGGCGCTGCAAACTGGGTGGTACCACGGAAGATTTGGCTTTCGTCCCTACGGCTTCGTAAAAAATGAAGCAGGGGAGGAGAGCTGTTTTTTTGTGTTCTCACCCTTACCAAAAGAAAGGAATCAACCCACTATGAAATGGACAGGACTCAATGAACTGCGCGAAACCTTCCTCGAATTCTTTGTCAGCAAGGGGCATACCCGCCTGCCCTCGGCGCCGCTGGTGCCGCAGGATGAGGCCAGCCTTCTGCTCATCAATTCCGGCATGGCCCCCCTCAAAAAATACTTCACCCGGCAGAAGTTCCTGCCGAACGGCAGCTTCCGCGCCACCAGCTGCCAGAAGTGCATCCGTACCCCGGATATCGAAAATGTAGGCAAGACCGCCCGCCACGGCACCTACTTCGAGATGCTGGGCAACTTCTCCTTCGGCGATTACTTCAAGGAGGACGCTACCCGCTGGGCCTGGGAATTCATCACCGAGAAGCTGGAGCTGCCCGTCGATAAGCTCTATGTCTCTGTTTACCAGGATGATGACGAGGCCTATGATATCTGGACCAAGCGCCGCGGCGTCGCCCCCGACCACATGGTCCGTCTGGGCAAAGAGGATAACTTCTGGGAGATCGGCTCCGGCCCCTGCGGCCCCTGCTCCGAGATCTACTTTGACCGCGGGCCCGAAAAGGGCTGCGGCCGCCCCGACTGCCATGTCGGCTGCGACTGCGACCGCTATGTTGAGTTCTGGAACCTGGTATTCACCCAGTTCAATTCCGACGGCGAGGGTCATTACACCCCCTTGGAGCACAAGAACATCGATACCGGCATGGGCCTGGAGCGCCTGGCCTGCATCATGCAGGGCGTCGATAACCTCTTCGAGGTCGATACCGTCCAGAACATCATGAAGAAGATCTGCGAGATCGCCGGCGTCACCTACAAGCAGGATGAGAAAAAGGATGTTTCCATCCGTGTGGTCACCGACCACATCCGCTCCACCGTCTTTATGATCGGCGACGGCGTTGTCCCGCAGAATGAGGGCCGCGGCTATGTGCTGCGCCGCCTGCTGCGCCGTGCCGCCCGTCATGGCCGTCTCCTTGGCGTCCGCGAGCCGTTCCTGTATAAGGTCGCCGATACCGTCATCCACGAAAATGAGAGCGCCTACCCCGAGCTGGTGCAGCGCCGGGACTATATCGTAAAGACCATCCGTGTGGAGGAGGAGCGCTTTGCCCGCACCATTGATGCCGGCCTCGATCAGGTCAATTCCATCCTGGAAAAGCTGGCCGCTGAGGGCAAGACCGTCTTCTCCGGCGAGGATGCCTTCCGCCTGTATGATACCTTCGGTTTCCCCATCGATCTGACCCGTGAGCTGTGCGAGGAGCGCGGCATCACCGTGGATGAGGAGGGCTACAAGACCCTGATGGAAAAGCAGCGCTCCACCGCCCGTGAGGCCACTGCCCGCAATGTCGGCGATGTGGCCTGGGTCGAGGATGTCCTCAAGGGCGTTGAGGGCGGCGAGGACTTCGTCGGCTACGAGAGCCTGACCGCCGAAAGCGAGATTCTCGGTATCGTCTATGAGGGCGAGCGGGTCGAAGCCATCGGCGAGGGCGATGCCGCTCAGATCGTGCTCACCCGCACCCCCTTCTATGCCGAAATGGGCGGCCAGGTGGGCGATAGCGGCACCATCACCTGCGGCGAGAATGTCTTTACCGTCACCGATACCCGCAAATCCGGCTCCGGCCACTTCATTCATGTCGGCACCGTCACCCACGGCACCTTCCAAATGGGCGATACCGTCACCGCCGCCGTGGATGAAAACCGCCGCATGAGCATCATGCGCAACCACACCGCCTGCCACCTGCTGCAAAAGGCACTGCAGGAGGTCCTGGGTGACCATGTCCATCAGGCCGGTTCCCTGGTGGATGATAAGGTCTGCCGCTTCGACTTCAGTCATTTTTCCGCCGTGACCCCCGAGGAGCTGGAAAAGGTGGAAGCCCGTGTCAACGAGCTGATCCTGGAGGCGAACCCCGTCACCACCACCGAAATGCCCATCGAGGAAGCCAAGAAGATGGGCGCTATGGCCCTCTTTGGCGAAAAGTACGGCGATACCGTCCGGGTGGTCAATGCCAATAATAAATCCATCGAGCTGTGCGGCGGCACCCATGTGGATAATACCGCCAAGCTCGGTCTCTTCAAGATCCTCAAGGAATCCAGCGTGGCCGCCGGCATCCGCCGTATCGAGGCCGTGACCGGCCGCGGTGTGCTGGAATACATGGCGGAAAATCAGGCGCTGATGAATACCGCCGCCCAGAACCTCAAGCTGGGCAGCCCCGCCGAACTGCCCCAGAAGACCGCCCAGGTCATGGCGGAGCTGAAGGCCAAGGAAAAGGCACTCTCCGACCTCGAAAATAAGATGGCGGCCAGTGCTGCGGCCGATCTCTTCAAGAACGCCGTCACCGTCAAGGGCCTGCAGGTCGTCACCGGGATGCCCGGCGAAATGAAGCCTGATGCCCTCCGCCTCATGATCGATGGGGCCCGCGGCAACCACCCCGATGCCGTTATCGCTTTGGGCAGTGTATTCGGCGGCAAGGGTACCATTGCTGTAGCTTGCGGCGCCGAGGCCGTGAAAGCCGGTGTCAACGCCGGTAAGCTTGTCCGCGCCCTCTGCCAGCTCACTGGCGGCAATGGCGGCGGCCGTCCCGATAGCGCCATGGGCGGTGCCGGCGATCCCGAAAAGATCGCCGAAGCCCTCACCCATCTGCCCGAACTGATCTGATTTTCTGCGGCGCCTTTTTGCGGCGCTCCTCCGCGAAAAGCGCTCCCGGCGTCGTCGCTGCCCTTGACAGGCATAAGTACGATTTCATCGTACAACAGCCTGCCTGCGGGCGCTTCTTGCCGGGAGCCCTCTCCCTCCGTCGCGCCCGTCCGTTTTTCCCCAGTTCCATAAATCCCCGGAAAGGAGTATTCTCTCATGTGTGTTTTCTGCAAGATCGCATCCGGCGAGATCCCATCGAACAAGCTGTACGAGGATGATAAGGTCCTCGCCTTCTATGATCTCGATCCTCAAGCACCCACCCACTTCCTGGTCATCCCCAAGGAGCACATCGCCTCCGCAGCCGAGATCACCCCGGAAAATGCCGGGATGGTGGCCCATATTTTCGCCACCATCGCCCGCATCTGCGCCGAGCATGGCTGGGAAAGCTACCGTGTGGTGACCAACTGCGGTGAGCAGGCCGGCCAGACGGTGCAGCACCTGCATTTCCATGTGCTCTCCGGCCGGGATATGACCTGGCCCCCTGGCTAAACCGATCGCATTTTCCTGTCCCCGCTTTTCGGCGGGGACTTTTTCTTGCAAATGCCGCCGCGCCATGATATAATTTATCCAGATTTTCGTTTGATGGGGAGAGGGAACATGGCAAAAACCAATAGAAAAGAATCCAGAAAGATCTACGAGGGCTATAAAAAACGCCAAAGACTTTGGAACACTATTTTCATCGTCTTCTTTGCCGTCATCGGCATCGGTTCTGCAGTGCTCAATGGCACCATGGAGCTGGATCCGCAGATCGTCATTGGCAAATACGAGTTTACCTGGTTCCACCTGGTCATCCTGGCCGTCCTGGTGGTGCTGCTGGGCTTCGGCATCGTGGCGCTCAAACGCGACAGCAGCGAGGAGCAGCAGGAGATCTACCGCCAGGAGCGCGAGGAAGCCATCCGTCTGCGGCAGGAGGTCATGGCCGAGCGCAAGCAGGAGATGCAGGATGCCTACAATGCCATGAAGCGCCGCCGCGCCGAGCGCCTGGCCGCCCAGGGTATGGCCCCCACCGCCGCCCAGGCCGATGTGGTGGATGCCGTGGAAATGGTGGAGGCCGTGGAGGCCGAGGCCGCCGAAGCAGTGGAGATGGCGGAGCAAGCCGATGGCGAAAAAGAGGAGAAAACCTCTTGACATCGCCGGCCGAAAGGACTACAATAACCGCATAAATCCAAAAGCGTTACGAGAAAAGTTACCCGCGCCCCGGCACTCCTGCCAGAGAGCGGACGGCACAGGCTGCAACCGTCCGCAGGAGAATGAGGAATTGCGGACCGCCTTTTCCAGCGCGGTGCCAAATCACCGCCGGCCCGGCCCCGTTACCCGCCGCAATGAAGTGGATCGCTTTAGCCGATCCGATTCGGGTGGAACCGTGGGATATTTTGTCTCACCCCGGCTGTTTTCTTCGCAGGAAGAAAGCAGCCGTTTTTATTTTCCCTTTTTCGGCGGCGGTGAAAACCGGCGCTGGCTGTGTCGGGGGTTCGCCATACATCAGTCCGATTTCATCGGACAAGAGTATGCCGTCACCCGCCTCCTTGCCATCATCCGATTTTCCCTCGCCGCCCCTTTGGGATCTTCCGCATCAATTCATCAATGACCAGAAATGGAGGAAATTTATCATGATCAAAATTACCCTGAAAGATGGCTCGGTCAAGGAGCTGGCCGCTCCCCAGTCCATCGCCGATTTTACCAAGGATCTGAGCATGGGCCTGTACCGCAATGCCTGCTGCGCCCTGGTGGATGGCAAGGTCGCGGATCTCTGCGATCTGCTGGATCACGACTGCGCCGTGGAGATCCTCACCTTTGAGGATGAGCAGGGCCAGCGCGCCTTCAATCACACCGCTTCCCACATCCTGGCCCAGGCGGTGCAGCACCTGTTCCCCGGCGTCAAGCTTGCCATCGGCCCCGCCATCGAGGATGGCTTCTACTACGATTTCGATGTCCCTACCCCCTTCACCCCGGAGGACCTGGAAAGGCTGGAGGCCGAAATGGCTGCCATCGCCAAGCAGGATCTGCCCATTGAGCGCTTCTCCCTGCCGGTGGAGGAGGCCAAAAAGCTGATGGCCGATCAGCCCTATAAGCTGGAGCTCATTGAGGAGCACGCCGGCAAGGGCGAAGCCATCGCTTTCCGCCGCCAGGGCGATTTTACCGACCTGTGCGCCGGCCCCCACCTCATGTCCACCGGCCCCGTCAAGGCGGTCAAGCTGACCAGCTGCACCGGCGCCTACTGGCGCGGCAGCGAAAAGAATAAGATGCTCAGCCGTGTTTACGGCTGCGCCTTCCCCAAGCGCAGTATGCTGGAAGAACACCTGGCCCGGCTGGAGGAAGCCCGCCGCCGCGACCACAATAAGCTGGGCCGTGAGCTGGAATACTTCACCACCGTCGATGTCATCGGCCAGGGCCTGCCGGTCCTGCTGCCCAAGGGTGCCCGGGTGGTCCAGCTGATGCAGCGCTGGGTAGAGGATACCGAGCAGCAGCGCGGCTACCTCCTCACCAAGACCCCCCTGATGGCCAAGCGCGAGCTCTATAAGATCTCCGGCCACTGGGATCATTACCTGGACGGCATGTTTGTGCTGGGCGATCCCCACGATGAGACCAAGGAATGCTTTGCCCTGCGCCCCATGACCTGCCCGTTCCAGTACCAGGTATTCCTCAACCGCGCCCGCAGCTACCGCGATCTCCCCATGCGCCTGGGTGAGACTTCCACCCTGTTCCGCAATGAGGACTCCGGCGAGATGCACGGTCTTATCCGTGTGCGCCAGTTCACCATTTCGGAGGGCCATATCATCCTGCGCCCCGATCAGCTGGAGGAGGAATTCCGCCACTGCCTGGAGCTGGCTAAGTACTGCCTCGAAACCGTCGGTCTGCTGGAGGACTGCACCTTCCGCTTCTCCCAGTGGGATCCCAACAATACCGAAAAGTACATCGGTACTCCGGAGCAGTGGGATGAGGCCCAGGGCATCATGGGAAAAATCCTCGACCACCTTGGCATCAAGTACACCATCGGCATCGATGAAGCCGCCTTCTACGGCCCCAAGCTGGATATCCAGTACAAGAATGTCTTTGGCAAGGAAGATACCCTCGTCACCATCCAGATCGACCAGCTGCTGGCCGAGCAGTTCGATATGTCCTACATCGACCAGAACGGGCAGAAGGTGCGGCCCTACATCATCCACCGCACCTCCCTCGGCTGCTACGAGCGCACCCTGGCCTACCTCATCGAAAAGTACGCCGGCGCCCTGCCCACCTGGCTTTCTCCCACCCAGGTGGCCCTGCTGCCCATCGCCGACCGTCACCTCGACTATGTCAATGAGATCAAGAAGGCCCTGGAAGCCCGCGGTGTCCGCGTAACGGTGGATGACCGCAACGAGAAGATCAACAAGAAGATCCGCGACAGCCAAATGGAGAAGATCCCCTATATGCTGGTTATCGGCGACCGCGATGTGGAAAACGGCACCGTTTCGGTCCGCTCCCGCAAGGAGGGCGACTTGGGCGCCATGGCCCCCGCCGATTTCTATGCCAACCTCACCGAGGAGATCGCCACCCGCGCGCGTTAAGCGGCAGCCCCTGCAAAGGGAAAGTCCCCATGGGGCCCGGCGCCTTCGGCACCGGGCCCTTTTGCACCCCTCCGCAGGCCCCTGCAAGGGGCAGAATCGGGCCGCAGGCAGGGC
>ERZ773224.4539-NODE-4539-length-10533-cov-3.707673_pt1 | contig 10533 bp, 10 predicted proteins | sample MGYA00580526_ERZ773224 | MGnify/ENA primary metagenome ERZ773224 (study PRJEB29015, sample SAMEA2737743) | human gut metagenome | biome: human gut; feature: human-associated habitat; material: faeces | place: China | collected 2012 ...
CGGGGTAGATATCGAGACAGTGGCTTTTATACGGTTCGACGATCCTCGGAAGTTCTGCTGCCATGCCGGAGTTGCGCCGTTTGCATATACCTCTGGCAGTAGCCAACACTCTAAAAACAAGGTTTCGCATAGGGCCAACAAGAACATTAAAAAGCTCTTCCACTTGGCGGCCGTATCTGTAACGCACAAAAAAGATGGAGAACTGAAAAAATATTATCTGAGAAAAGCAGAAGAAAGAAAAAACAAAATGCTGGTGATTAATGCTCCATATGCCAAAATCGTCGCACGGATATTCGCTACCATTAAAAGATATGAACTCTATTCTCCTATTTATTTGCGAAAAAAATTTACAAAAAAATTATAAGAATACCTTTAAATATTCATGTTAAACACATTGGATTCTTAATTAACAAAGAGAGCATTTTAATGCTATTTCTCTAATAAAACCGTCTCATGACACATTGTGAGACGGTTTTATTTTCCTATAAACTATACAAATAGAGTCTTTATTAGAGTTTATCTGAGCATTCTGCACATTTGGTCGATGCAATGGCGTTTCTGTTCCGTATTCGGGTGAACGTATAAATTGAGTGTAGTACTGAGATTGGAATGTTCGAGTAGTACACTTACTGTTTTGTAGTCGCACTTGCTTTCGATGCAGCGGGTAGCGAAGCTATGCCGTAGACCATGGAATTTCATTGCGGGCAATACATATCGGGGAGATTTGTGCGTTAACGTGAGACGATTTGGATGTCGAAAACGGAGTTATCCTTGTTCGAAGAACAATTCAATGCATTGAGGTAATTTTCAACACTCCGAAAACTCCATTCGAGAAATTCCGATGACAAAAGACTTGCAGAAAATGTTCGCCCTATCAAAAAGTTGTGAACGGGAATTTTTACGTCCTGCCGAATGATCCGACGTCGGCCGAACCGCGCGCATATCGAAACTATTACAGACAATTATGCAATCGCTCGGACTGCCGTACTTAGACATAGTAAATACCCAGATTCTTGAACGTAAGATGAGATTGGACATATTCCATGATGTGCCTTTGATGCGAACGACTTAAAATATCTATTGACTGTTTGTCGCGTTCGGTCGGAAACTTTATGTCTATCTGACGATATTCAATCATTTGGTTCTTGACACCGAAATGCGTTACCGTTTTCAGAACGATCAAAATCACCTTGACGGTTTTCAGGCTTAATCCTTCGTCGAGTTTACGAAATACGAAGGTTTGCACATGCTGGCCCCCGACGAGTATCCGTACCATTTTACCGAATAAAGGCAAAATGTGGTTCCCGATCAAAAGCATGCAGGCCCAAGATCGAACGCTTTGCATGATGTTTCTTATCTTCTATTCTCAGCGCGACGATTTCCGATAGTTTGGTTGCTGCCGGCATAGCTTAAAAGGTTTCGGACACGCCGATCCGTACCCTACCTTGCTCGCCGGATCGACGAACCTGATCTTCCGACAAACCGAGACTTCATTTATGCGTCGATCCGAAGTTTCGGGGAATATTAAAAAATCACATCATGACAACCATCCAAGTGAAATTGCGTCATTCCGGCGTACAGGGTAAGGCCGGCACGATCTACTATCAAATCACCCGTGGCCGAAAGACACGCCGGATCGCTACACACCTTCGGATCGCACCCGAACACTGGCTGCCGGCGGCGCAACGCATCGCCCCTGCAATCTCGCAGACCCCGGAGGGACGTCTGCTGCGGCGCCGTATCGAGCACGACATCGCATCCTTGCACCGTATCGTCCGGGAATTGGACACGCAAGGGAACGGTTACGGACCGGACGATATCATCATGCGATTCCGTATCATGGCACAGCGCATAACGGTAGCCGAATCGATGCGGCGCGAGATCGACGAACTGACGAGCAACAACCGCCTCGGAACGGCCCGGAACTACCGGCGGGCGTTGAACAGTTTTATGAGTTTTCTCGGGGCAAAAGACATTCCTTTTTCGGCCGTAACCGAATCCCTGATCGACGAGTACAACGGCTTTCTGATCCGGCGGGGCGTCGTGCGCAATACCGTATCGTTCTATATGCGTATTCTCAGAGCCGTTTACAATAAAGCCGTCCGCAAGTACGGTATCGAGCAGACCTATCCGTTTCGGCATGTCTATACCGGAATCGACCGTACCCGCCAGCGGGCTATCGACGAACGTTTCATCGCCAAGCTATGGAGGCTGGATCTGACCGATGCCCCCTCTCTCTCGCTGGCACGCGATCTCTTTATTTTCAGTTACTGCGCGCGCGGCATGGCTTTCGTCGACATGGCCTATCTGCAAACGAAAAATATCCGGGACAATGAAATCGTCTACACGCGTCGCAAAACCGGGCAACCGCTGCGCATTCGCATCGAACCGTGCATGCGCGAAATTATCGTCCGGCATGCGGCGGCGACTTATCCGTCTTACCTTTTCCCGATTCTGCGGACTACGGAACCCGACAAGGCTTTTTCCCAGTATCAGACGGCACTGAATCGCTACAATCAGCAGTTGAAGGAACTGGCACAACGCCTGAACCTGAAGGAGTCGCTCTCTTCCTATGTAGCCCGGCACAGCTGGGCCACGGCTGCACGAAAACACAACATCCCCCTTTCCGTTATCAGCGCGGGGATGGGGCACACTTCGGAACGAACGACCCTGATCTATCTGGCTTCGCTGGAGAATTCGGCAATAGATGCTGCCAATCAGAAGATTACGGCTGCTTTGAATAAAAACGTCTCTATGCAAGAAACCATAAGCGGAGATAAACAGTTGGTAATGAATAGGCATGTTGTATAAAATGCCGCATTGTTACATTTGTTTGCAACGTAAACACAAACATTTTACACAGATGGCGAACGGCATAGCAAAACGATAGCTTGATATCGGCAGATAAGCACCATTATGAATGTATTTATTTTGTTTTTAATATGTTGCACTAATACGGATAAATATTTTTTCGATCCGACGACTTGTCCATTGTTGTTTTTTTATATATGTTTGTAATCGCATTATGTGGTTTCTTGCATAGAGACCATGCGAAACGGGATCATCTCGTCGCCGCATTCGAATGCCATAATCGCAAGATGCGAACGAGGGGAAACGCATAGTGCGAAATGAAACGAAGGGCAAGTCTGAAATTTTCAGTATCCCTTTCTGTTTGACGGGTAAGTCTTTGATATATCGATGGTTGTACAAGCCGTTCGATATGGCAGAGGAGTGTCTGTAACTGAAAAAAGCGACTGTTTTTTGGAAGCGAATATAGATACTTTGGCAGGGGTTCCCGAATTAGCCGAACGCTTCGAAAGCAGAAGAAACAGCCAAGCCGTAAGGTGGTACGTGCTGACGCTTCCTTCCTGTCACCGGGGACCGGCCGTCGGTCTGCAAAGGGAGCTGGACCGCCGCATCCGTTGCGGCGAGCCGGGATTCGAGTTCTTCGCTCCCTCGTACGTAGAAGTGAAGGACGAGGAGGGACATTTCGTCCGTACCCGCCGTCCGTTGCTTTACAACTATGTTTTTGTCCGCTCGTCGGAAAGCGAGATATATCGGATGAAGCAGGAACTGCCTCAATACAACTTCCTGCCGCGAGTGCGGGAAGGGCTACGCGGATACTATCCTTACCTGTCCGACGAGGCGATGCGCAACCTGCAATGGGTTGCACGCTCCTACTGCGACGAGCTACCTGTCTATATGCCCGAAACGGAGAGGCTCGCCAAAGGCGACCGCATCCGTATTATCGCGGGGAGATTCAAGGGTGCTGAGGCACGCGTAGCGATCCGACCCGGCGGAGGACGGAAAGATGTCGTCGTATGCGTAGAGAACTGGATGTGGGTTCCGCTGCTGCACGTCCGTCCGGGAGAGTACGAGATCATCGCTCTGCACGAGGGCGGAAAACACGTATATACCCGGCTGGATAACGACCGGTTGCAGGAAGGCCTGCACGAGGCTATGGGGCGCTGCTTCTCCCCGGGAGGCGCGACGGACGAAGATCGCGCCTTGGCGGCCGAAACGATCAGACAATACGGCCGACTGCAAGTAGACAGCGATGTGTTGCGCAGCAAACTCTACTCCATACTGCTTCCGGCCTACACGTTGCTCGGGGAGAGGAAAGAGCGCGAAAAGCTGATCGGGACGATCCGACACCTGCTTCCGCTCGTCCATGCAGAACAGGCTCGTGCGAATTTGCTCGTCACATTGTACGGATGCGCGGATAGCAGTCTTGATTACGAACAGGCCCACGAGATCGTCGAACGATGGAAAAAGGAAGAATCTCCCAAGAAAAGCAAGGCGCGCCTGATCCGGTGGCTGGACGATTACGACCGCTGGCTGGGCCACTGAATGCTGCACGCTTTTACACGCTTGTATATGCTTGATTTTCCGAATCCCTGTTTCATGTATCGTTCTCGGACTCGCTTGGAAAACGAATACGGAATAAACCGGTAGCCGGACTCGATCGAAACATCACCTTAAGTTAAGGAAGAGTCAGTATGCGACAACCCATGGGAAACGCAGAAATCATGGCAGAAAGACCGCAACGAAATACCGAGGCTGAACCATCGGGAGTACGTCTGATGGCCTTTCTGGCTGCTCACCGAACGGAAGTGCTCGCTCGGGAACAAAATAACGAGCGATTCATCCACTTGTATGGCACAGGGGGATACTGGGCGGCTTTCGAACGATCCGCCTACCAGCTATGCCGGTTGTTTCCCCGAAACGAAACCGCGGTTTTCCATTTCGCGGCTTATCCTTTTCCCGTCGTCATGGCATCCATTGCGGACGGCGAGCTGCGGGCCTACTCCCGGAGACACATACTGCGGACCGTTGATCCCGATCATAAAGTGCTGACGGTTCCGGTCCTCGCGCCCGAGGCATACAAACGATGGCGTGGCGAAAAAATAGAAGAATTCGCGTAACGAGATACTTTGCTCATTTCACGAACGGCATTGCTCGTCCATGAGATATCGCGGAGAACTGGTTGTTCGGAGAGCGAATGATTTGTATAACATGGAAACGATAATCGACCGGCCCGTATCCGAGATTCGGCGCAGGCCGGTCGGACACAGTAACCGTTTTTACTTAATCATCCTATGAAAGGTATCGTATTGGCCGGGGGGTCGGGGACGCGTCTGTACCCGATCACCAAGGGGGTTTCCAAGCAGTTGCTGCCGATCTACGACAAGCCGATGATCTACTATCCGCTGTCGGTTCTGATGCTGGCCGGAATCCGGGACATTCTGGTGATCTCCACGCCGTGGGATCTGTCCTCGTTCCGGCGGCTGCTCGGAGACGGGTCCGACTACGGGGTCCGTCTCTCCTATGCCGAGCAGCCGTCTCCCGACGGGCTCGCTCAGGCGTTTCTGATCGGAGAGGAGTTCATCGGGGACGAGGCCGTATGCCTCGTTCTGGGCGACAACATCTTTCAGGGGGTGGGCTTTCCCGCTCAGCTGCGGGAGGCCGTCGGCACGGCCGAGCGGGAGGGCAAGGCGACCGTTTTCGGATACCGGGTGGATGATCCCCAGCGGTACGGCGTGGCCGAGTTCGACGAGAACGGGACATGCCTCTCGATCGAGGAGAAGCCCGAGCATCCTAAATCCAATTACGCCGTAGTGGGACTGTACTTCTACCCGAACAGAGTGGTCTCCGTGGCCAAATCGATCGAGCCCTCCTCCCGCGGGGAGCTGGAGATCACCTCGGTGAACCAGCGGTTTCTCGCCGACGGAGAGCTCAAGGTGCAGACCCTCGGACGAGGCTTCGCTTGGCTCGACACCGGTACGCACGACTCGCTCTCGGAGGCGTCGATCTTCGTCGAGGTGCTCGAGAAGCGGCAGGGGGTCAAGATCGCCTGTCTGGAGGAGATCGCCTATCGCAACGGGTGGATATCCGAAGAGAAACTGCGAGAGGTGGCCGGGCCCATGCTCAGGAACCAGTACGGACAATATCTGCTCAAGCTGCTCGCAGAGGTCGCCCGCGACGGGCGCTGAACGGGAAACGGACGTTTATTTCAGACACGACACGCAAGCCGTCTCCGTTCCGAATCATATGCCCTGACGTACCGGCTTTCGCGCGCGAGCTTTCTTCCGTCGGCAGAGACCTCGTGGCCGGAAACGGTCGGAGACACGGTCTGTGAGCCTCAAGCCGCGGCTGGGAGATATCGCAACTCCGGGGCGGGTATGCCCGCCACATAACGAAACATATGATTGCCGTATCCGTCCTAACGGAATAGGATGCCTCCGCCGGCGATCGACGAGACGGCGGCTCGGGTGCAGGCCGGCTGCCCGACCGGACAGGAGCCGGTATTCCGGGCCGGTTCGGCATCCGAACGCAACGATCTTCCGGTCCGCAACGCTCGATTTCCGATCCGGGCAAGCAGAACGCTTCGGCGACTTGCATATTCCGGCTATGCTGCCGGAAAACGAGAGAGAAAAGAGAGGGAGAGAGACGAAGTCCCTCCGGGCGCCGTATCCGTCCGGAGGCGTACCGCACCCTCGGGCGACAGAACCGGAAATGCGGCCGGGGAGAGAGCGGAGCGTCCGCGAGTCCGGCTCGGCCTTGCGGAGCCCGGGAGCGAGGAAGGCTCGTGCGACCGGTTTCTGGGTTGCGCGGATCGGTCCTTCCCGACAGAAACGCCGGGCGAGCCCGGAATATCTGCTAAACCCGATTACACACTTTGTTACACCAGCCGTTCTGGGAGGTGTTTTCGGCCCATACTTTCCGATGGCTGGAAACCCTCTGGCATGGAGCCGGCTGGAAAATGCTTGCACTTGGCACATTCGGTATATTAATGCGTATGATCGGTCTGCCAAATACTTCTCCATACCGAAACCCGGATAAAAAACAGGGTTCATTCTTATGAAAGTTATCGAAACAGCGCTCGAGGGGGTCGTAATCCTCGAGCCCGAGTTGCATCGCGATGCGCGGGGATACTTCTTCGAAAGCTACTCACAGAAATTGTTCGACAGATCGGTTCGGCCGGTCCGATTCGTACAGGACAACGAATCGAAGTCCTCCTACGGGGTGCTTCGCGGGCTGCACTTCCAAAAGCCGCCGCATGCGCAGAGCAAGCTGGTGCGCGTGATTTCGGGAACCGTACTGGACGTGGCCGTGGACATCCGTCGCGGCTCGCCGACCTTCGGCCGCCATGTGGCCGTCGAGCTTTCGGGCGAAAACAAGCGTCAACTGTTCATCCCCCGCGGATTCGCGCACGGGTTCGCCGTACTGAGCGAGGAGGCGCTCTTCCAGTATAAATGCGACAACTACTACGCCCCGCAGAGCGAGGGGGCGATCGCATGGAACGACCCGCAGATCGGTATCGACTGGCGGATCGACCCCGCGAACGTGATCCTCTCGGAAAAGGACAGCCGTCATCCGAGACTGGACGAAGCACCCGAACTGTTCGACTATAATACGGACTATTACGCCTGACGATAAAACGGTTGCGCGGCACAGCTGCGGGCGCCTCGCCGGACAAGGCGGCGACGGCAACGAAAGCAGCCCCGGCGACAATACTTCGCGGCTACGACGGTAGGCGCGATACGCCCCGGAGCCGGGAATCGCTTCGCTGCGCAGCCATGCTCGGCGCAGGGACCGACTGGTAGTCGGGCAATGAAATGCACGGGCCTCGGCGGACGCAGCGATCCCGGCGAGGACTCCGGCGCTTCTTATGGACAGTCGGGACAGCGGACCCGGGCCGGCGACCGATCGCAGGCCGGACGGGCCAAAACGCAGGGCGGAAAACCGAGAGACAAGGCATACGGCTTCCGGCCACGGCAGAGCAATAAGTTCTCTGCTTTCGGCAGGAGATTGCGGGCGCAGGCGGCGACGGCGAGACGCAGAGAAGAGAAAAGCCGCGGCGACGGCTCCGGACCGTTCCCTCCGGCGCGCGAGCGGCAAAAACGCACACAGACAAAACCATGCAGAAACCAAGCGAGAGAATCACGGTGCTGGTCACCGGAGCCAACGGGCAACTCGGGCGCGAGATGCGTCGTGCGGCAGCGGGCAGCGCGGACCGGTACGTCTTCACCGACGTGGCCGAGCTGGACATCGCCGATGCCGATGCGGTCGGACGCACGGTGCGGAAAGAGAAGGCGGACGTGATCGTCAACTGCGCGGCCTATACGAACGTAGACCGGGCAGAGGAGGACGAGACCGCGGCGGACCTGCTCAACCATCGCGCCGTGGCGAATCTGGCCGCCGCAGCCCGCGAGCGGGGAGCCGTGCTGATCCACATATCGACGGACTACGTCTTCCGGGGGGACAAGAGTACGCCCTACGCCGAGGACGACCCGACCGATCCGACGGGAGCCTACGGACGCACGAAGCTGGCCGGCGAACGGGCGATAGCCGAAAGCGGCTGCCGCTATCTGATCTTCCGCACCGCATGGCTCTACTCCGAGTTCGGGAACAACTTCCTTCGAACGATGCTCCGCCTGACCGCCGAGCGCGACAGCCTGAGCGTCGTGTTCGATCAGGTCGGCACGCCGACCTATGCAGGAGATCTGGCCCGTGCGATCTTCGAGATCGTGCAGGGGCGGAAGTACGACGGCCGGGAGGGCGTATACCACTTCTCCGACGAAGGAGTCTGCTCGTGGTACGACTTCGCGCGGGCGATCGCCGGGTACGCGGGCCATACGGGATGCGACATCGGGCCGTGCCACAGCTCGGAGTTCCCCAGCAAGGTCCGCCGGCCGAGCTTCTCCGTGCTGGATAAAACCAAGGTAAAGCAGACCTTCGGCATCCGGATACCGCACTGGACCGAATCGCTACGACATTGTCTGGAGCGAATAGAAAAATTGCGCGAATAAATAATCCGTAAACTACCATACCATGTCTTGGAGCGCCATATGGGGAAACCTGAAGGATTTCGGCTTGTACCTTCCTGTATCCCTCTGGTTCAATTTCCGGCATTTACCCTTTAAACAGGCCTGCCGCTTGCCGATTCTGATCGGGGCATCCCGAATTAGCACATGCCGGGGCCGCGTGCGCATCGAATCGGACCGCATTCGTCCGGGAATGATCCGCTTGGGGCGCAAATGCACGGGGATTTTTCCCCGACAAAGGTTTCTATGGGAAAATCGGGGCTCCGTCGTATTCAAAGGCGAGTGCATGATCGGCAGCAACTCCTCGGTCTGCGTGGGAGAAAAGGGAACCCTGATTCTGGGCGAGAACTTTGCTGCGTCGGCTTCCCTCAAACTGATATGCTATCATCATGTCTCTTTCGGAACGAATACGCTGATCGGATGGGACTGCATATTCTGCGATACGGACTTCCATCGTACCAAATCCGTGGCGGACGGGGCCGGGCCGGCAGCCACGGCGCATGCGAGCTTCGGCAACCGGCAACGGCCGGGCAAGCGGACATGCCCTGCGGTCGCGGTAAACGGGCATGGAAGAGAAAAAGAAACATGGGACAATACGCTCATTATCAACTTATTATAAGTCGATTGTGATCGATGACAACAATTGGTTCGCTATGAAATGCATCGTGCTCAAAGGCGCTCGCACGCCGAACCGTTGTATCGTGGGCGCAGGAGCCGTCCTGACTAAAGATTGTTCCTCGCTGCCCGAGCATTGCCTGCTGGCCGGCAATCCGGCCTCTCTGAAAAAAACGGGAGTGTATCTAGATCGTAGCGACGATCAAATCAATTATTCATCCTATGAACCGTAATATACTGATCACGGGCGGCGCCGGCTTCATCGGAAGCCATGTGGTACGCCTGTTCGTAAACAAGTACCCCGGATACCGCATCGTCAACCTCGACAAGCTGACCTACGCGGGCAATCTGGCCAATCTCTCGGACGTCGAGCGGGCCCCGAACTACACGTTCGTAAAGGCCGATATCTGCGACTACGAGAGGATGCGGGAACTATTCCGGGAGTATGCCGTCGACGGGGTGATACACCTCGCGGCCGAAAGCCATGTCGACCGATCGATCCGGGACCCGTTCACCTTCGCCCGGACGAACGTCATGGGAACGCTGTCGCTGCTTCAGGCGGCCAAGGAGCAATGGAACGGAGACTACGAGGGGAAACGGTTCTACCACATATCCACCGACGAGGTCTACGGAGCGCTGCCGATGACGCGGCCCCAAGGCGATCCGAACGGAAACGAGTGCGGAGGGGGACCCTACGGAGATCGCTTCTTCACCGAGCGGACCAAGTACGATCCGCACAGCCCCTATTCGGCCAGCAAGGCTTCGTCGGATCACTTCGTCAGGGCCTATCACGATACATACGGCCTGCCGACCGTCATCTCGAACTGCTCGAACAACTACGGACCCTATCAGTTCCCCGAAAAGCTGATCCCGCTGTTCATAAACAACATCCGGAACGACAGGCCGCTGCCCGTCTACGGCAAGGGGCAGAACGTCCGCGACTGGCTATACGTGGAAGACCATGCGCGGGCCATAGACCTGATTTTCCACGAGGGGAAAATCGCCGAAACGTACAACATCGGGGGATTCAACGAGTGGAAGAACATAGACCTGATAAAAGTGATCGTCAAGACCGTAGATCGACTGCTGG
>ERZ773224.4543-NODE-4543-length-10523-cov-3.108426_pt1 | contig 10523 bp, 7 predicted proteins | sample MGYA00580526_ERZ773224 | MGnify/ENA primary metagenome ERZ773224 (study PRJEB29015, sample SAMEA2737743) | human gut metagenome | biome: human gut; feature: human-associated habitat; material: faeces | place: China | collected 2012 ...
AGGAGAGTGCTGTTACGGATGGAGAGTACTGTACGATGTGCGGTCCTAATTTCTGCGCTATGCGGTTAAGTAAGGATTTGCAAGGTTGTAAATAAAATACTGTTTTGAGGGGATGAGACGGGGCATGCCCCGTCTCTACAATTGAGTGATTTGTTTTCCGCATTCGTAGCCTTCCTCATATAGTTCTTCCAGTTTCTTTGTGTCGCTTCCGGTACGGCCGACTTTAATCGGGCTTTGCGGACGGATGACGAAAGCTTTTCCTTCGGCCTCCAGTTGGTCTATGTAATCCAAGACCTCGTTGTACCGCCGGTATCGTAGTCGCAACTGTTCCCGGATCGCCGGGTATTTGTTATAAATAAAGCCGGGAAGGTAAAAATCTTTCTCTTCTTTCCGATAGCCTTTGTTACGGGTAAGGATGATGACGTTCTTGGAGAAGCCGTCGGCGATAGCCCGTCGGATAGGGATGGCATCGCATACGCCTCCGTCGACCATCGGTATCCCGTCTACATACGTAATTGGACAGAGGATCGGTAAGGTGCAAGATGCTTTACAGATATCCACCAAACGTTTCTTATCTTTCTTCTCCTCGAAATATTCCGCTTTACCCGTCAAGCAATTGCTCGTGACCATAACGAACCGATCCTTGGACTTGAAATAGGTATCGTAATCCAACGGATAATACAAATCCGGATAGACATAAAACAAGAAATTCAGATCGATATATCCCCTTCCCCGTAAGAAATGACGAAGACCTATGTAATTATATTTCTTCAATAGGTCGATATTGCTAAAACGAGAGCGTCCCCGCTGGCGGGAAGCATACGAGATTCCGTTACTCGCGATACTCCGATCGTATAAGGAAACCAAATATCATGATCCATAAAATAATCCAATACTCCCACCGTAAATATGGCACGCATTCCGCCACCTTCCAACACCAAACCTGTCTGACTATCTATTTCCATATATATACCTCTGAATTAAAAAAGCCATTGCTGGGTTCCCACCAAGCAATGGCCACAAAAATATAATAAATCAGCGATAAATAATAGTTCCTTTTTAGAATTTACTTGGTCACTTCGTTCACTAAGGGACGGCCTTCCTCGAAATCCTTGATGTTCCGCAAGGTAGTATCGGCGATATTATGCAGAGCCTCTTTCGTGAAAAACGCCTGATGGGAAGTAACGATCACATTGTTGAACGAGAGTAGACGGGCCAAGACATCATCATCGATAATCTTATCCGATTTATCCTCGTAGAAATAGTCTCCTTCCTCCTCGTAGACATCCAATCCAGCGGCGGAGACTTTCTTGGTCTTCAATCCCTCGATCAAGGCGTTGGTATGGATCAGTAACCCGCGTCCCGTATTGATAATCATTACGCCGTCTTTCATCTTGGCGATCGAATCGTCGTTGATCAGATAACGGGTCTGGTCAGTCAACGGGCAATGCAAGGAAATGATATCGGACTCTTTGTATAACTCGTCTAAAGAGACATAGGTGATCCCTTCCTCCTTGGCGAATTTCTCATCCGGATACAGGTCGTTTGCCAATACACGCATCCCCAATCCTTTTAAGATATGAATCAATATCTTGGCGATCTTTCCGGTACCGATAATACCGGCGGTCTTGCCATGCATATCAAATCCCATCAAGCCATTCAAGGAGAAGTTGCCATCTCTCGTACGCCAGTATGCCCGGTGTATCTTACGGTTTAACGATAACATCAAGGCCAACGTATATTCAGCGACCGCATAGGGTGAGTAGGCCGGTACGCGTACGACCGGTAATTTCCCTCTGGCGGCATTCAAATCCACATTATTAAAACCGGCGCAACGAAGCGCCAACAGTTTCACGCCATTGGCAACCAAAGCGTCTATTACGGCGGCATCAGCCGTGTCGTTCACGAAAATACATACAGCGTCTACCCCTTGGGTTAAGACGACATTATTGATATTCAAATGTCCTTTATAGTAACGAATATCGAACTCATACCGCTCATTGATCTTATCGAAAGAAGCGATGTCGTAGGGTTTAGCACCAAAAAACGCAATCTTATACGCCATATAACTTTAGTTTTTTAATATAACTAAATTAAGCCCTTGATTGTTTATCGAAAAAGAAATCCATTCGTTTAATTATAGTACTTTTGTCCGCTGGGTAACAATATAGATGAGCATGAATCAATCCCATAAAAGATCTTTTATAGCAGTTCTTATTTTTATTGGCTTTCTCTTGTTTATGGCATTTTGGGGCATCGACCTGATCTTAGGGGCGTATGCGGGACATAAATTGAGTAAACTTGCCGAAAGGCATCATCTTGACATACGCTATGATAAGATCCGGTTGATAGGGCTGAGTACCGTACGTATGGAGGGATTGACCGTTATCCCGATTGATGCTGATACGTTGATACATGCGGACAGGCTTCAAGCGAAACTGGAGCTTGGCAGATTATTGCTACTTACCCCTGCCATAGAGAGTGTACAAGCGGATAATTTGCATATTCATTTTATTAAGAAGGGAGAGAGAGCTAATTTTGATTTCCTTTATAAACCATCGAATCACCTAGGTGAGCCAGAGGAAACAGCTGTAGATGATAAGGAACGGGATTACGCACGCAAGGCTGAACGCTCCCTTAGTCTCCTTTTCAATTTATTGCCCGGAAATGCCTTGGTACATGATTTATGTGTTTCTTATAGTAATAAAGGAGATGAACTAATACTAGAGATACCCGAGCTCAATCTTACTAACAATCAATTCTCTACGCATATAAACAGCACGGAGAACGGAGTTCATAGCGAATGGATTTGCGAAGGCTCTCTCTCTGATAAGGAGCGACTCGTGAAAGCCCGTCTCTACGCCGACGAGCATACGAAGATTCCTCTTCCTTTTCTGGAATATCGTTGGGGGGCATCGGTACGTTTCGACACCTTGGCCTTCGAGCTTAAGGGACCTAAAATAGAGGAAGACATACAATCCTTACTCGGAAGCGCCTATGTGAGCGGGCTTACCATCCACCAAGAGCGTATATCTCCGGACACGGTCTTACTGGATAAAGGCTCTATACACTTCCGGACAAACATCGGTAAGAACTATATCGAATTAGATAGCGTCAGTGATATCCGGTTTAATCATCTGGATTTCCATCCTTATCTGAAGATCGTTAAAGATACCAGTTGGCAAATCACGGCCTCTGTGAATAAAAGAGATTTCCCTGCGGATCAACTGTTCTCCTCCCTGCCTAAAGGCTTATTCTACAATCTGGAAGGCCTGAGAACAGAAGGTACCCTCTCCTATCATTTCCGATTGGATTTGGATTTCGGACAGGTAGACAGCTTGATCTTGGAGTCTACCTTGAAAGCGAAGGACTTCCAGATCCTTGCCTATGGGAATACGGATTTGCGGAAGATGAATGAGCCATTTGAATATACTGTCTATGAGCAAGGCGAGCTGGTACGCTCTTTCGAGATCGGTCCGGCGAATCCCTCTTTCCGCCCGTTCAACGCCGTATCCCGTTATCTTCCTTTAGCGATCATGCAGAGTGAGGATGCCGGCTTCTTTTATCACAACGGTTTTATTCCAAGCGCTATCCGGGAATCGTTGATACAGGATATCAAGGAACGACGTTTCGCCCGTGGCGGCAGTACGCTTAGCATGCAATTGGTGAAGAATGTATTCTTGAGCCGTAACAAGACGATCGCCCGCAAGCTGGAGGAAATGTTAATCGTATGGCTGATCGAGAGCGATCATCTGACCTCTAAAGAGCGGATGTTTGAGGTTTATCTGAACATCGCCGAATGGGGCCCCATGATTTATGGAGCCGCCGAGGCCTCACGTTATTATTTCGCGAAGGAACCTTCCCAGTTAAACCTTGCCGAGTGCATTTTTATGGCCAGCATTATCCCCAAGCCCAAACAGGTCCGCTATTGCTTCGACGGGTTGCGGTTGAAGCCGTATTATGAGGATTTTTACAGGGTAATACTGGATCGCTTGGTAGATCGCGGACTTATATCTTCGGAAGAGGCGGTAGGGGTAACGCCGGAGTCTGTCGAAATAACAGGTCCGGCTAAAGAATACCTGACGGCTACCCAAAGTCGATCTCCACGCTCGTCCCAACCCCTAGATCAGAAATAATATTCACCTTCGCCCCATAGGTGCTCAATATGCGTAGCGAGAGGCTTAGCCCGACACCATGCCCGGCGTATTCCCGGGTATTGCTCGCCCTGTAAAAGGGTTGGAAGATTCGTTTCAATTCCTCGGGAGGAATGCCGATACCTCGGTCGGATATGGTCAAGATACTGCCTCGAAGCCGCATCTCTACCGGTTTATCGTCCGAATACTTACAGGCGTTGCTCAAGATATTCTTGATCGCTATCTTCAATAAATAGGGATTGGCACGGATCATATAAGAGAAATTATCCGGGGAGAATGAGATCCGGGCCGAGGAGAACTGCATCAAGAAGTCCGCTAGGAAGATCGTCTCCATCGCGCTTTTCTGGATCTCCTTATCCCCGTGCGACAGGAACAGCAGGTGTTTGATCAATTGTATGATACGGCTTGTCTCCGTGGCGATACGTCTTAATGCCGCTTGGTATTCCTCCGGGGAGCGCTCTTTCAGCAGGCTGATCTCGCATTCGCCTTGAATGGCTGTCAGCGGATTGTTCAACTCATGCGAGGCGTTGCTGATAAACGCTTTCTCACTTTGGTAAGCAGCGTCGATCCGGTCTACCATCCGGGTCGCGTATAGTCTGCCGACAAAATAGATCAATACCGAGCTAACCAATATCAATCCCAGCAACAACCAGCCGATCCGATGCTGGATATCCATCCCATACTGATTCCCGGAAAGGACAATCACGATGAAATTCCCCTCGTTGTCGGGATAATACAAAGCCGCTCCCATTTGCGTATCGTGCTTGAAGTGAACGATATCCTCTTGGTATAGAGATCTCACCTGCGTGGCGTCCAGATAACGGGACAGCACTTGCCGGGTCTCCAAGCTATCGGCGTTCAGCAATATCTCGGTAGCGACGGGAAGGGTTTCCTCGTAACGCTGTTGGATACGGGCATAGCTCTCGTCGTCGGTCTCGTCCTTCTCCCAATGCTTCTGTGCCGTGGCATAGGCTTTTTCCGTCAGGTAAGAATAGTACAGGCGAGAGATATAGCTCGTGGAAACCCAATAGAAGACAAGCGTCACGACGGCTATCACGCCTATGGTAATGGCCGAGTAAAAGAGAGCGATCTTGTTTCCTGTCTTCATGCTTCCATCATATAGCCCACGCCCACCACGGTATGGATTAGCTTAGGTTCGAAGTCTTTGTCTATCTTCGTGCGCAAATAATTCACGTAAACATCGACCACGTTCGTATTGGTATCGAAATCCTTGTCCCAGACATTCTTTAGCAAGTTCATCCGGCTCAAGGCCGTTCCTTGGTTCTGTATGAAATATTCCAAGAGCCTATATTCCTTTACGGTCAAATCGATGACCTGCCCATTCCGTATAGCCCGATGGCTTGGAGGATCTAAGACCAGATCTCCGCACCGGAGAGCCATATGGACGGATTCGTTTCCCGATCGACGTAATAACGCCTTTATGCGGGCCTCGAGCTCTTGGAAGCTGAAAGGTTTTACCAGATAATCATCCGCCCCGGCATCCAGCCCGCTAACGATATCCTCGGTGGTTCCCAAGGCGGTCAGCATGATCACGGGAGCATGGTAACCGAACCGTTGCCGGTACTGTTTGCAAAGTTGCAGGCCGTTCATCTTCGGCATTATAATATCCAGAATCAGCAATTGGAAATCGTTCTTCTGTGTCAGTTCCCAACCAGCGGCACCGTCATAAGCGACATATACCTCATGTCCGAACTCCCGCAAGCCTCTTTCTATAAAAGAGGCGATGTTTACCTCGTCTTCTACTAATAATATCTTCGCCATTGTATCGTATGTATTAATAAGAATGTCCATCATTAATAATGCGTACTTAGGGTGATGCTAATCGTATCACAGAGGTGAAACGTTCTTTTCACGGTTGTGATACGATCGTTTCACCTCTGTGATATGATCTTTTCACAGCCGTGAAAAGATCAGTAAGTATAATCCTTTCGCATAATAACTCCAGTCGCTCTCCCTAATAGTTCCGGACTTTCTTGCTACAAATATAGCAATTACAACCTACGTTGCACTAATTTACCGTTCTTATCATAAAGCATTCGTCGATAAAAAGCCTCCACCATCAACGGAAAGACAAAGAGGGTGAAGAACGTAGCTCCTATTAATCCGCCAATGATCACGATCGCCAAAGGACGCTGGCTTTCCGATCCGATACCGTGGCTCAAGGCGGCCGGAAGCAGGCCGATAGCGGCCATGGAGGCGGTCATTAATACGGAACGTACCCTTGATTTCACGCTCATCTTGATCGAATCTTCCAGAGGATGCCTCTCCCGCAGGTTATTCTTGATGTCCGATATCATGATCACGCCATTCTGTATACAGATACCGAAGAGGGCGATAAAGCCGATACCGGCGGAGATCGAGAAGTTGAAATTCGTGATTAATAGGGCCAAGATACCTCCGACGGCGGCGTAAGGCACGTTCAATAAGACCAGTCCGGCATCCCGGGCGTTGCCGAAAAGGACGAATAGGATCACGAAGATGATCGCTATACTTACGGGGACGACTTGGGCCAAGCGTTTGGTAGCCCGTTGTTGGTTCTCGAAATCTCCAGTCCATTTCAAGGTATAGCCTTCGGGGAGCTTTACCTGCCTCTCCACTTTTCGCTGGGCTTCAGCCACGGCGCTACCCATGTCGCGGCCCCGGACCGAGAATTTCACGGCGCAGAAACGAGCGTGGTTATCCCGGTAGATAATCAACGGGCCGGTAATCGTATGGATATCCGCCAGCTCGCGGATAGGAATCATGGAACCATCCTTTGCCGGAACCAGTATCTTGCCTATCTCATTCTCGCTACGGCGGAAAGTAGATTCGTAGCGGACCATGATATTGAACTTACGCTCGTCCTCATAAAGCAGGGAGGCGCTCTTACCTCCTATCGCCATCTCGATAATGGATTGTACATCCTCCTTGACCACGCCGTAGCGGGCTAAACGAGACTCGTTCAACTCGATCCGTAGCTCCGGCTGGCCGATATTCCGGATAACGCCCAGATCCTCGATACCGTCTACGGTCTCCAAGACCTTGAAAACTTCTACCGCTTTTTTCTCCGACTCGTATAGATCCTTACCGAAGACTTTCACGGCGATGGAACCTTTCACGCCGCTGGCCGCTTCCTCTACATTGTCCGAGATAGGCTGCGAGAAGTTAAAATCCACGCCCGGATAGATCGCCAGATCCTCTTGCATCTTCTCGATCAGGCCCGCTTTCGAGCGTTCGCTTTCCCACTCTTTCTCGGGATATATATCCACATGGAACTCGATGTTGTAGAAACCTGTCGCGTCCGTGCCATCGTTCGGCCGGCCGGTTTGCGATAAGACCTGACGAACCTCCGGATAAGCCGCCAGCTTCCGGCGCATCTGGTTGGCCAATGTAACGGATTCATCCAAAGATATACTTTGCGGTAAGGTCGCACGGATATAAATAGAGCCCTCGTTCAGTTGCGGGAGAAACTCGCTGCCCAACAAGGTGAAGCACCAGATACCTACGGCGGCTACCAACGTGGCGAACGTGATCGTTCGCTTCTTACGGGCGTGACACCAGTCGAAAATACCGATCGACTTCCGATTGATCCATGCGAGGAACGGATTATGTTTCTCACGCACCTCTTTCTTTAATAGCATGGAAGAGAGGACGGGTACCAATGTCAACGTAAAGATCAACGCTCCCAACAAGGCGAACCCCAAGGTATAAGCGAGCGGGCTGAACATCTTTCCTTCCACCTTCTGGAAAGAGAAGATCGGGACCAAGGCGGTGATGATAATCAGCTTAGAGAAGAAAACCGCTTTCGCACGGTCCTTCGCCGTATGACGGATAATACCCATCTTACTCATCAAATTGAAAGCGGGCATGCCTACTTCACGGGCTTTCCGGTCCAATGCCACGAAAAGCCCCTCCACCATCACGACGGCGCCATCGATAATAATACCGAAGTCGATCGCTCCCATAGATAAGAGGTTGGCGCTCATCCCCATCGCCCGGAGACAAATAAAGGCGAAGAGGAGTGCCAACGGGATAATGATCGACACGATTACCGTCGTACGCCAGTCCGCCATGAAGATTAATACGATGAAAGTTACCAGCAGAATACCTTCCGCCAGATTATGTGTTACGGTCTTGACCGCCAGATCTACCAGATTCTCACGATCGTAGAACGATACGATTCGCACGTCTTCCGGCAAGGCGTTTTGTTGGATATCCTTGATCTTATCCTTCAAGGCGGCGATTACCTCGCCGGGGTTCTCCCCTTTTCGCATGACAACGATGCCTTGTACGACATCATCTTCCTCCATGCGGCCCACTTGCCCTAGGCGGGGAAGACTGGATTCGTGTACGGTAGCCAAGTGCTTGACAAGGATTGGCGTGCCATTGATATTTTTTACGACGATGTTCTCGATCTCTTTTACATCGTTAATCAAGCCGATACCCCGCACGACATAGGCTTGCGAGCTTTTCGTGATCACGTCGCCGCCTACGTTGATATTACTTTTTGCGATAGCGTCATAAAGTTCCAAGGTCGTTACCCCGTAACTGATCAGTTGATTCGGGTTGACGCTAACCTCGAAAGTTTTTACCTCTCCTCCGAAGCTGACGATATCCGCTACACCGGGTACAGCCCGCAACTTCCGCTCGATCACCCAATCCTGCAAGGTCTTCAATTCCCGGACGGAACGCTTATCGCTACGTAATGTATAGCGGAAGATCTCGCCGGTCGGACCATATAAGGGCTGCACTTCCGGCGTGACCCCTTCCGGCAGGTCGGCGTCGTTCAAGAGATTATAAACTTGCTGGCGGGCGAAGAAATCATCCACCTTATCTTCGAACATCACGTTGATGACGGAAAGACCGAAAAGGGTCGTGCTCCGGATATCCGTCTTTTTCTGTACCGGGTTCATGGCGATCTCGATCGGGATCGTGATAAACTTCTCGATCTCCTCGGCGCTCCTGCCCGGCCATTGGGTGATAATCGTCACCTTCGTATTCGTCACATCCGGAAACGCGTCGATCGGCGTATGGATAAAGCTGGTGATACCGGCGATTACGGCGATCGTGGTACAGAAGAAGATAAAGAATTTGTTCCGGAGGGAGAACGTTATGATATTATCTATGAATGTGTGCATATCGTCCGGTTACTTTAATTCGTTATACACCAAGAGAGCGTTCCGATCTACGATCCGATCCCCATCCTTCAAGCCGGATCGCAGGTAACAGAACTTCTCGGTTTGCTTATACACCGAGATCTCACGCATTTGCAAATATCCCTCCTTCGAGACATAGACAACGTATTCTTTACCATCCTCGAAGATCACGGCATGGGCGTTTACGCAAGGCATACTTTCTCCTTTTACCGCGCTCTGTACATATACGTTCGTAAACATTCCGGGTTTAAGCATATACTTCTCGTTCCTTAATTTGACTCTTACGCTCATGGTCTTACTTTCTCGGTCTAGCATATGATAGACCTTATCGATCGTTCCCGTAAACTCCATATCCTTATAGGCCAAAGTGGTGATACGAACGGTAGCCCCCTCTTTTACCTTGCTGATATCTCCCTCATAGACATCGGCCATCACCCAGACATCGTCGAGACCGGAAATGGTAAACATCTCCTCCCCTTGATCGGAACGGATCTGCATATCCCGGTTTATATTCTTATCGATGATAAAGCCGGAGACTGGCGCTTTCACCACATAGGTAGATGGGTCTGTTATGTTATAAATAGAATACATTTCTTGGATACGTTTGGTCTCGGCATCGGCATCGGCTTGCTCTTGCTGGGCTTGCAGGAAGTCCCGGTCGGAAGCCATACCGCTCCGGGCCATATCTTGGGTAGCCTCCAAGTTACGGTTAGCGATAGCCAGTTGATGCTCGGCCTCCTTTCGCTGCTTGTCGATATCAGCGATCTCGCCGCTCCGGATCACTGCTAGGACATCTCCTTTCCCTACGTAATCGCCAACTTCCGCATGAATGGAGGTGACATTTCCACCAAATATCGGATACACATGGGCCACTCGCTCCGGATTGAAACTGACACGGCCATTGAGCAACAACTCGTTGGTTAGCGGTGTGTCACGAACCGTATCCAGTGTTATAATCTCCTGTAAACTGTCATTTAATAGTAAAGGCTCCCGGGTATCGACCGAGGTGGTCGCCTGTTTCCCGCAGGAACATACCAAGGGTACTAAAAGGATGCATGTGATTAGATGCTTATTCATATCGTTTGATTTGCTTTTAATAGTTGAATACATGGCTACCCGTTACGGTATTTACCTCCTCCAAGGCCAGTAACACTTCTTTTTGAGTTTGGTAAAGTTGCAAGCAGGTTGTTTTGTAGGTCTCATAATAATCGAT
>ERZ773224.4547-NODE-4547-length-10519-cov-2.330849_pt1 | contig 10519 bp, 9 predicted proteins | sample MGYA00580526_ERZ773224 | MGnify/ENA primary metagenome ERZ773224 (study PRJEB29015, sample SAMEA2737743) | human gut metagenome | biome: human gut; feature: human-associated habitat; material: faeces | place: China | collected 2012 ...
TACGCTTACAACAGCGCAAAATATTTCTGCTAAGAAATATCAAATATTAGATTATGTTTTTCAAAATGATCTTTATAAGATGGTTAAGAAAAATAAAAAGAAATTACAAGAAAAGGTTAAAATGCAAGACCAAACAGTATATTATCAAATTGTAAAAGCGGATGATTCTAATTATATTATTTCACTTGTTTATAGTGATTATTCTAAAACATTGATTAATAATCTAAAGGATCAAGTTATTGATATCTTTTATATTGCTTTTTTAATTATTGGACTTGCTTTGTTTATTTGGGTTTCATCTTTAATAAAACCATTGAAACTTATTAAAAATTATATAGATGATATAAAAAATGATAAAGAAAGTGAATTGCATATTCAAAGAGAAGATGAGATAGGTGTTTTATCTTCTTCGTTAATAGAAATGAAAGAAGAGATAGATCGGCAAAATGAAATTAAAGAAGAAATGATTCATAACATTTCTCATGATTTAAAAACACCTATTGCTTTAATTCAAACATATGCTCAAAGTATTAAGGATGATATTTATCCTTATGGAGATAAAGATTCATCAGTGGATGTTATTTTAGAAAATACAGATCGGTTAGAAAAGAAAGTAAAAAGTTTACTATATTTAAATCGATTAGATTACATAAGTGGACAAATTGGAGATGAAACATGTTCAATGAAAGAATTGATTGAACATATTGTTTTCCAATTAACAGCTATGCATTCACAAATAGAAATTCTTACAGATTTACAAGATTCATCTTTTAAAGGAAAAGATGATTATTGGCGTATTTGTATTGAAAATATTATAGAAAATGCTGCTCGTTATGTACACCATGAAATTAAAATTATTTTAAAAGATCAATATTTAGAAATATTTAATGATGGTGAACCTATAGATAATTCAAATCCTGAATCTTTATTTCAACCTTATGAAATAGGTCATAAAGGACAATTTGGTTTAGGATTATCTATTGTTTATAAAACAGTAACAATGTATGGATATAAAGTTGAAGCTGTTAATAGAGTTGATGGTGTAAGTTTTATTATTCAAAAGAAAGATTAGTCGAATGATTAATCTTTTTTTTAAAAAGTGTTGCTTTTTTTGATAAAGAGTGGCACTATTTTAGAGTTATCAATTCTCAAAAATAGAGAAAAAGAGTATAATAAACTTTAAGGAGTGAGTAAAGATGAAAGTTGTTGTTGCTGCTGGAGGAACAGGTGGACATTTATACCCTGCTCTTGCATTAGTTGAATATATAAAAAAACAAGATCCAAATTCAAAATTTTTATTTATTGGAACAAAGGATCGTTTGGAATCTCAAGTTGTTCCCCAACTTGGATATGATTATGTTGGTTTAAATGTTAAAGGATTAGCGGGTAATCCTTTAAAGAAAGCTCATGCAGCTTTGTTATTTGTTAAATCTATTGGAAAAGCAAAAAAAGTTATAAAAAAATTTAATCCTGATATTGTTGTTGGTTTTGGTGGATATCCAAGTGCTTCAGCTTTAGAGGCTGCTGCAAGTTTAAAAATTAAAACGATGATTCATGAACAAAACTCAATTATTGGTTTAACAAATAAGATTCTTATAAAAAAAGTAGATAAGATCATTTGTTGTTATCAAAAAGCGTATGAAGAATTTCCTCAAGAAAAAACACTATTGCTTGGAAATCCTCGTGCAAGTGTTGTCAGCCATGAAGTTCCTAAAGATATTTATGATAAATATGGTTTAGATAGAAATAAAAAAGTTGTTACGATTGTTATGGGATCATTAGGATCACAAACAGTTAATCAAACAATGAAGGAATCGATGAATCAATTTGTTGGTAAAGAATATCAAGTACTTTATGTTACTGGGAAACCTTATTATGAATCAATGAAAGATTATGAAAATGAAAACGTAAAAATCATCCCTTATGTTGATGATATGCCTTCTTTAATGCATGCGACAGATCTTATTGTTTCACGTGCAGGAGCCAGTACCCTTGCTGAATTAACAGCTTTAGGCGTACCAGCTATTTTGATTCCTAGTCCTTATGTAGCAGCAAATCATCAAGAATATAATGCACGTGAATTAGAAAATAATCATGCTGCTAAAATGATTCTTGAAAAAGATTTAACAGGAGAAAAATTGATTTCTACAATTGATAGTGTTATTAATGATCAAACTGCACTTCAAATTTTAACAGAAAACGCTAAAAAGTTAGGAAAGCCAAATGCAGTTGAAGACATGTATCAAGAAATTATTTCGATGTTAGGAGACTAATGATGAAGTTTGAAAAATATTATGAAGAACTTAAACAATTAGATGTTGGAAAAGTTCTTAAAGATGAACCGTTATATAAACATACAACTTATCGTGTAGGTGGGCCAGCAAAATTATTTATAAAAGTTCAAAATGTCGGTGAGTTGATTGAAGTGATAAAGTATTGTCGTAAGCATCGTATTCAACTTTTTGTTATTGGAAGAGGTTCAAATTTATTATTTTCAGATAAAAGTTTTGAAGGAATTATTATTTCCCTTGAAGATATGAATCAATATCATGTCAATGGGAGCGAAGTAACTGCCCAATGTGGTGTTACAATGATTAAACTTGCTTATGATTGTGCTAAAATTGGTTTGAGTGGTTTTGAATTTATGGGAGGAATTCCTGGAAATATCGGTGGTGGTATTTTTATGAATGCAGGGGCCTATAAATCATGTTTAAGTAAAGTTGTTAAATCAGTAAAAGTATTAGATGAACATTTAAAAGTGGTTGAATTATCTAAAGATGAAATGGATTTTTCATATCGACATTCCATCATTCAAGACCATCCTAAATGGATTGTCTTGGAAGCTACTTTTGTTTTGGAAAATAAAAGTGTTGAAGAAATTAATGAAACTTTAGATAAAAGAAAAGAAAGAAGAATGTCTACGCAACCTTGGAATAAACCAAGTGCAGGAAGTGTTTTTAGAAATCCAGAAGGTGCAGCTGCATGGAAATATATTGATGATGCAGGTCTTAGAGGTTATGAAATTGGTGGAGCACAAGTTTCTCCAAAACATTCTAACTTTATTGTAAATAATGGTTATGCTTCTGCTAAGGATATTCATGATTTGATTTTTTATGTCCAAAAAACAGTTCAAGAAAAGTATGGTGTTTTATTAAAACCAGAAGTACGTTTTATTAATTGGGAGTCTTAAGATGACAACGTATGTATATAATGAACATGATGAAAATCAAGTGTTAACAATGAGAAATAAATTAAAAAAGAAAAAAAGAAAAAGAAGAATTAATTTTGTGCTTATTGTTTTGCTTTTGATATTTTTAGTGATTTTTTTCTTTGGAGATATGTCTAAAGTAAAAAAAATAACTGTTTCAGGATGTCATTTGACTTCTGCTGAAGAGATTATTGAACGATTACCGGTTAAATCAAAAAAAACTTATTTTTTTAAAGTAAATAAAAAACAGGTTGAAACAGAGGTTGAAAAAATGATCTTTGTTGAAAAAGCAACTGTAACGAAAGATTTGATAGGGAATATAAAGATAAGAATTAAAGAAAATAATGCTTCTTTATATGGCTATATTAATAATATTTTATATGTTGCAGATCAAGATGGCATTTTTGAACAAGATCAACAACAAAAATGGATTTCTTATGTACAACGTTGTCCACAAATGATGAATTTTGACGAAGAACATTTCCAATCATTTGTGAAAGCATATGTCAAATTACCATCAGTTGTTCAAAATCAAATCTCTAGTATTGTCTTTGAACCTGATGAAAAAGATCAAACCAAATGTAAGTTGGAACTTGATGATGGTAAGGTTTTTTATGTACGTATTGAAGACATGGAAAAACAACTTACATCAACAAATTATTACTTGGTTATTCAAAGTTATCCTGATTATAAATACTATGATTATTTAGGAAAAAATGTCTATGTATACAATTAAATAGTGTATGAAAAAAGCTACGTGTTTGAAACTAAAACCTTTAAATATCGTAGCTTTTATGATAATATAATGATATATGTAGTAAGGGGAGATAGACATGAATGAAGTTTATGCAGTATTGGATATAGGTAGTGCTTCAATTGAATTGTTAGTTGGTGAAATTATCAATTCTAATTTACATGTTCTTTTTTCTAAAAAGGTCCCTAGTCATGGTGTAAAAAAAGGCATCATTGAAGATGAAAATTTATTAGTAAATGATATCAAAGGAGTTGTTCAAGAAGCTAATGATTTTCTAGATGGAGAAATCAAAGCAGTTGGTCTTACAATCCCTACTATTCGTTCTAAACTTTATCAAAGTAATAGTAGTGTATCACTTAGTGATCATGATAAGATTTCTAAGGATGATATTGTAAGAGGTTTGAAACTTTCTACTAAATTCAAAAAATCTCATGAAGAAGAGGTGGTTTGTGTAATACCAGTTCGCTTTAATGGTGATTTTGGAATTAGTCAAGTACCTCCTATAGGAGAAGCTTCAAGAAATTTAATTATTGATACATTGATTATTACTTCACAAAAACAGATTTTATATCCATATATTATGGCTGTTGAAAAGGCAGGTTTAGAAGTTATGGATATTTGTATCAATGCCTTTGCGTGTGCAAAGGAAGCTTTTGATGCGTTTTATCTTCAAGAAGGTGCATTGATTATTGATATGGGATATAAAACGTCAACAATATCTTTCTACAAAGATGGATATTTAAAATATTTAACAGTATGTTCAGTTGGGGGTTATAATTTGACTAGAGCAATTGCTCAACATTTACAAATTTCTATGAATCAAGCTGAAACATATAAAGTCAAATATGGTTCTTTGGATTATACTGTTGGACAAGAGGATACTATTCATACAACTGAGCTTCCAGATGGTCGTAAAGATTATACACAAAAAGATTTTGCGGGTATTTTAGAAGAAGCTGCAGTTGATATGTTAAATGTTATTAAAGAAAAAATGGGTGTTATCGATAATGGACAACATTATGAAACACTGATTGTTGGTGGCGGAGGAGAACTTGAGCTACTAGATAAAGTTGCTGGTCGTGTTTTAGAAGGTCCAGTGAGAGTTTATCGTCCAGATATTATTGGCATTAGAGATATGGCATTTGTTTCTTCTGTAGGAATGATTTTTTATATGTCTGATCGTGCTAAATATCTTGGTCCTTATGAAACATCTGTTGTTTTACCGGATATTTCTAATACAATGGCTGTGAGATTTAAAGGACTTACGAAAGTAAAAGATACAAAAGAGAAAACTGGAAGATTTAGTAGATTACTAGATACTTTCTTTGGTGAAGAAGAATAGATAAAAGAGAGGGTAAATCATGAACGAAGAATTAGATTTTGAACAAGTTGCAAAAATAAAAGTAATCGGTGTTGGTGGCGGAGGAAACAACGCTGTTAACCGCATGGTTGAAGAAGGCGTTAGAGGAGTAGAATTCTTTGTCGCAAATACAGATGTACAAGTATTACGTCGTTCGCCTGTAGAAAATAAAATTATTTTAGGAAAAGATTTAACAAAAGGTTTAGGAGCAGGAGGTAATCCAGAAGTAGGAAAGAAAGCTGCTTTAGAATCTGAAGGAGATATTAGAACTGCCCTTGAAGGTGCAGATATGGTTTTCATTGCTGCTGGTATGGGTGGTGGAACTGGTACTGGTGCAGCACCTGTTTTCGCTAAGATTGCTCGTGAATTAGGAGCATTAACAGTAGGTGTTATTACTAAACCATTTACTTTTGAAGGAATGAAACGTAAAAAACAAGCAATCGAAGGTATTGATGAATTACGTTCTAATGTAGATAGTATTATTGTGGTTTCAAATGACCGTTTATTACAACTAATTGGTGGACGTCCAATGCAAGAAGCATTTAGAGAAGCTGATAATGTATTAAGACAAGGTGTTCAAACAATTACTGATTTAATTGCTGTTCCTGCATTTATCAACCTTGACTTTGCAGATATCTGTGCAGTTATGAAAAATAGAGGAAATGCGTTAATTGGTATTGGTATGTCATCAGGAGATGATAAAGCAAAAGAAGCTGCAAAACGTGCAATTTCTTCACCTTTATTAGAAGTTTCCGTAGCAGGTGCTAAAGACGCTATTATTAACGTTACAGGTGGACCAAATATTTCATTATATGATGCTAATATTGCTCTTGAAACAATTACTCAAGAAGTTGGAGATGACATTAATACTTATTTAGGTATTGCTATTAATGAAAACTTAGATGATGAAATTATTGTTACTGTTATCGCAACAGGATTCGAAGAAGAAAAGGAAGAAGTAACTGTCCAACCTTCAGTAGCAAGACCTTTAGGTGAAGAACCTCAAACTTTTGAATCATATGATGATGACGAAGATGATGATGATGGTTTTCCACCAGCATTTATCAAAAATAGAAGAATTTAATAAGATGAGCTAACGATGTTAGCTCATTTTTATAAAGGGGGAAATTTAAATGAAAATTGGATTTATAGGATTAGGAAATATGGCGGGGACAATTTGCCAAGGTCTTATTAAAAGTGATTTTATTGATGGTAGTGAGGTATATGGATATGATATAAATAGTCAACAGCTGATGATGTTTGAACAAGATTTTGGTATTCATGTATGTTCAAGTGAACAAGACGTTGTTAAAAATTGTGATTATTTGGTGATGGGGGTTAAACCAAATGTCGTAGAAAGTGTCATTTCAAAAATAAAATCAGTCATTGATCAACAAGTGATCGTTTCAATTGTTGCTGGTTATGGAAATGATAAATATGAAGAATTATTACCGGGAACACATCACTTAACAATTATGCCAAACACACCAGCTAAGGTATTAGAAGGAACGACTTTATTTGAAAAAGACAATACTTTAACAGCTGAAGAATTAAATTATGTACAAACAATGTTTGAAAGCATTGGTGAGGTTTATCTTATTGAAAATTATCAAATGGTTGCCGGTGGTGCTTTAAGTGGTTGTGGACCAGCTTTTGTTTATATGTTTATTGAAGCTTTAGCAGATGGTGCAGTTTTAAATGGTTTGCCTCGTGATTTGGCTTATAAGCTTGCCAGCCAAACTGTTTTAGGAAGTGCAAAAATGGTTAAAGAGACGCAATTACATCCAGGTATTTTAAAAGATCAAGTTTGTTCTCCAGGTGGTATTACGATTCAAGGTGTTAAGGCTTTAGAAGAAAATAATTTTAGAAACGCTGTGATGGAAGCAATCGATCGTTCAAAAAAATAATGTGTAGAAAGTATGGATTTTTGACCATACTTTTTTAAATGTCCAATCTTTTTTGACATCTTTTTTACTTGTCATCATATATGATGATAAAGGGGTAAGCAAGATGGAGGTCTATGTTGAATTAACTTATTGTATGAATGGTATTTTATTTATCATGACTTATGAAATGATTTCATTATTGCTTAATATTAATTGGTCATTTTTGAAAATCCTTTTCTTGAGTTTTTTAAGTAATATATCGATTGTTCTCATTTATATAGACTATTTACCATATATAAGTTTTTTATACTGGATTGTCCTTTTTTTATTTATTTTTAAAAAACAATTTTTCTTATATTTTCCAGTTTTTTTAATTGTTTATTTTTCAATACTATTCTTTATCAATACCCTAATAAAAGAATCATTTATATACAACGGAATCTTGATTACTCCCATAAATTATAAAGATATAGTTATTGTTGTTATGATATGTGTTTTTTTAATCATTGAAACAATTTATTTAATTTATACAAAAAGAAAAATAAAACAAAAAGATGATCTATATGATGTAACACTTATTTTTAATAATAAGATTTACCATCTTTCAGGTTTTTTAGATAGTGGTAATCATGCAAACTATCTAGGTTATCCACTTATTTTTATTAAAAAAAGTAAAATTGATACTTATCAACAATTAGATACATTGATTATTGATGGCTTAAAAAAAAGAAAAATAGATATTATTTTAGTTGACCAAGTTTTAGTAAATAAGCAATCTTTAAGAAATGTTTATATAGGTGTATTGGATGAATTAGATTATGATTGTTTATTAAATAAAGAATTGATGGGAGGGATTATTTGATGTGGCAAATGATTAGACAGTTTTTAAATACAAAACAGTATCTTTATTATATAGGAAGACATGATATTTTACCGCCTCCTTTAAAAGGTCAACAAGAAAAGGAAATAATTGAAAAAGCAGTTTCTGGGGATCAAAAAGCAAGAGATTTATTGATTGAACATAATTTAAGATTGGTTGTTTATGTTGCTAAAAGATATGACAATAGCGCCAATTGTCCTTTGGAAGATTTAATTAGTATTGGCACAATTGGTTTAGTAAAAGCAATCAATACTTTTAAGGCAGATAAAAATATTAAACTTGCGACGTATGCTTCAAGGTGTATTGAAAATGAAATACTTATGTACTTAAGAAAAAATAATAAGATTCGTTATGAGATTTCTTTAGATGAACCTTTAAATATTGATTATGATGGTAATGAGTTATTATTAGGAGATATCGTAGGAACTGATGATGATCTTGTTGAACAAGAAATGTTGAAAAGTGATCAAAAGAAAATTTTTTATGAAGCTTTAAAAGAATTGAATGAAAGAGAAAAAGAAATATTGATTTTAAGATATGGTTTATCTAATAATGATGAATTGACACAAAAGGATGTTGCTGATTTATTAGGTATTTCACAATCTTATATTTCTAGATTAGAAAAAAAGATTATAAAAAAATTAAGAAGTCAATTAAATTATGATGAAGTGAAATAGTATATTTTTATCAAAAAAAGCCACACTAATTTTGGTGATTATTGTGGAAAAAGAAAGTTTTATGAAAGAAAATATTTGAAAAGGCTTTTGATGTTTGGCATTGTTACGGCGGCAGCGGTTACCATGCTTATGCAGACTGATAATGCTTCGGCAGCAAAGAAGAAAATAAAGCACTTTCTAAAGAAGAATTATATACATTGATTCAAAATTATCAAAAGAATCATGATCAAAAAAGTAAAGAAATGATTATTCTTTCTAATACAAAATTAGTGTTATCTTTAATGAAAAGATTTTACCAAAAATCAAATCATTATGAAGATCTGTTTCAAGTAGGCATCGTTGGTCTAATAAAAGCAGTCGATCATTTTGATACCAATTATCAATTACAGTTTTCAACGTATGCAGTTCCTTTGATCATTGGTGAAATGAAACGTTATTTAAGAGATAATACACAAGTTAAGATTTCTAGACCAATCAAGGATTTAGCTTATGCTATTTTAAAAGAAAAGGAAAAATATTTAAATCAATATCATTTAGCAAAAGATGAAGTCGTTGTTTTTGGTAATGGTGAAAATGATATATCTATGTTAAAACAAACTCCAAATAGTGTAGTAGTTGAAAATGCATTAGATGGTGTAAAGAAATATACAACCTATTTATGTAAAAATAATAATGAAGAGGGTGTTGTTAAACTTATAAAGGAAAAAATACTCTAAGAAATTAGAGTATTTTTAATAGAGGTAAATGATGATAAATGAAAGTATTTTAGAACAATTAGTTTGCTTTACAGATGAAGAAATAGATCATTTAAATGGAAAAGATATCATTGATCGAAGTATCTATTCTTCTAAAAATGTAATTGATTTTCATAAATTAATGCAAGACAATCAACTTATTACTGTTAGAAAACATGCACGCTTTTTTCATTATCCTAAACATAGTCATAATTATATAGAGATGTCATATGTTTATGGTGGAACAATGACACATATTATTGATGGTAAAGAAATAAAAGTAAATGAAGGGGAACTTATTTTATTAAATAGGGATATTGAACATGAAATATTGTTCACAGGAGAAAATGATATTATTTTTAATTTCATTATTAATCCACAATTTTTTGATTACATTAGTGCACTTGCTGATCAAAATATGATTTTTAATTTCATTTTAGAAACGATTTATTCACATCATTCTTCAGGACAATTTTTATTATTTCATTGTCAAAATAATAAAGAAATTAAGGAATATATTGAAAAAGTCATTACTCAACTTTATGAAATAGAGTACACTAGTCCAGTTAAACTTAAATTACTTGTAGGATTATTATTAATGACACTAATGGATTTTCCTGAATTAATAGAATCTCATGAAAATAAAAGTTATGATCGTATTCTTTGTACTTCTGTTTTAAATTATATCCATCAAAATTATAAAACAGGAAGTTTACAAGAAATTGCTGATATCTTACATCAACCAGATTATCGTATTTCTAAATTAATGAAAGAAAATACCGGGCATACATTTAAGCAGCATCTTTTAAATATCAAGATGGAAGTTGCCGTTCATTTGTTAGAAAATACAGGATTAGCAATCTATGATATTGCTGAAAGAATAGGTTATGAAAATTTAACACATTTTTATAAGATGTTTAAAAAGAATTATCATATGACACCTCATCAATATCGAGAAAAAATAAGCTATTGCAAAAAAGGATAGTCTATTAAACAACTTACGACATTAAATCGTGAGTT
>ERZ773224.4567-NODE-4567-length-10459-cov-5.774125_pt1 | contig 10459 bp, 3 predicted proteins | sample MGYA00580526_ERZ773224 | MGnify/ENA primary metagenome ERZ773224 (study PRJEB29015, sample SAMEA2737743) | human gut metagenome | biome: human gut; feature: human-associated habitat; material: faeces | place: China | collected 2012 ...
GCGATTCTACTGCTATTGCGTTGTATCTTATTGAAATTCTACATCAAACCACAACTTCGCCTAGAGCGCGAACTCGCCTATTGCAGTTGTATCTTATTGAAATTCTACATCAAACCACAACTTCAACTTCCTCTTGACGCCCTTAAGTGCGTTGTATCTTATTGAAATTCTACATCAAACCACAACAACCCCAGGTTGGCGCAACCCTTGCCGTTGGTTGTATCTTATTGAAATTCTACATCAAACCACAACAACGCTGACAGACGAGGCGGGGGCAATTCGTTGTATCTTATTGAAATTCTACATCAAACCACAACTTCGCCCTCTGATTTCGATAAAGGTGAGAAGTTGTATCTTATTGAAATTCTACATCAAACCACAACGGAGGTAGCCGTTATAGTGATTGGCTGGAGGTTGTATCTTATTGAAATTCTACATCAAACCACAACGCGTACGCTGTTCGAACGTGCGGGGTTCTGTTGTATCTTATTGAAATTCTACATCAAACCACAACTTCGCTCCCGGCGATTCTACTGCTATTGCGTTGTATCTTATTGAAATTCTACATCAAACCACAACCTAATATAAATCTAACTAAAATTCCAGAAAGTTGTATCTTATTGAAATTCTACATCAAACCACAACCCAAGTCAGATCAGTGTCATCTACGAGGAGTTGTATCTTATTGAAATTCTACATCAAACCACAACTTTTGTTTAATAAATATTTCCACCTGCGTCGTTGTATCTTATTGAAATTCTACATCAAACCACAACCGCTGTCAGTCAGCACACAAACAGCCATAAGTTGTATCTTATTGAAATTCTACATCAAACCACAACTTCCGGATGGATGATGACGCCGGCGCCGCGTTGTATCTTATTGAAATTCTACATCAAACCACAACGCCTTAGTTCTTAGGCACGCCGGGCACGCAGTTGTATCTTATTGAAATTCTACATCAAACCACAACTTACCTTCAAGCCGTTCAACTCAGCCAAAGGTTGTATCTTATTGAAATTCTACATCAAACCACAACTGAGCTCTCCTATTGCAAGGCTAATAACCAGTTGTATCTTATTGAAATTCTACATCAAACCACAACCCTTTCAGGCGCAGGTAGGCGCCCGCCAGGTTGTATCTTATTGAAATTCTACATCAAACCACAACGAGCCTCGATTGCATTTTCATGGTTTTCTTGTTGTATCTTATTGAAATTCTACATCAAACCACAACTGGAAGATACCCCCGCCTATATTTCTCGCGGTTGTATCTTATTGAAATTCTACATCAAACCACAACGCTCGGCCTGTCCCATTGTGTCCGTGTACCGTTGTATCTTATTGAAATTCTACATCAAACCACAACGCTTGTCGCTATTCCATTGGCGCGTACAGGGTTGTATCTTATTGAAATTCTACATCAAACCACAACGTTGACGTGCGTTTTCTTTACTCTTATTGGTTGTATCTTATTGAAATTCTACATCAAACCACAACAACAGCGCTCTCTTGATGTTTTCGGCGGTGTTGTATCTTATTGAAATTCTACATCAAACCACAACGGCGAAAACTATCTTAATACGGACGAATCTGTTGTATCTTATTGAAATTCTACATCAAACCACAACTCCCGCTCGCCCTTATAATAGCGGCAGTATGTTGTATCTTATTGAAATTCTACATCAAACCACAACACTTCCAGTACTGGTTATACTGTTGCTGTTGTTGTATCTTATTGAAATTCTACATCAAACCACAACTATCCAGCTCGCCATGCGAACGGGGCAGTAGTTGTATCTTATTGAAATTCTACATCAAACCACAACTCGGCCGCTCTGCTTTTCGAGGTCTTGACGTTGTATCTTATTGAAATTCTACATCAAACCACAACGTCGGGCCTCATATTGATTGATAAAGTGTTACTTACGGGCTGTCTGCCACTATAAAAATACGATCGGGTGTTCCGACGAAGCCAGTTTGATGCATTTTCCGTATTTCAAAGAACGAAAATAACGATTTATCAGAAAAATTCCAATTGTTGCGGAATTTCCGGTTTTGCTCGTTCGCTTTTACCCCAAAAATTTAATATGTCTCCATACTGTTTGTCCGTTACAGCAAGAATACTTGTAAATCCTGTCGGAGGCATCGATCGTCGAACCCGCTTAATGTGAACCTGCATATTCTCCTTCGATGCACAATGGCGCACATAGACTGAATACTGCATCATTGTGAAACCATCTTTTTCCAACGCCTTGCGAAATTGCACCGCATGACGTCGTTCCGTTTTTGTATTGGTTGGCAAATCAAAAAAGACAAACAACCACATGATTCGATAAGCATTCAAGCGTACTTCTGACATTCGACTACTCCAATAAAGGATATGCAATCTTTTTTTGGGTTCCAGCAAAGCATTTAGCCAGGGAAGAGGCTGAAAACATAAGTCCTACTTCGAGAGGTCGCACAACCTTGTCGAAACGAGTATCGACAAACAGGAGCCGCAACAGTTCGCCTTTCACCTTTTTGGTCAGTTGTGTATTCCCGTTCCTGTAAAGTTGGTAGACCAATTCGTCGACATACGGTCGATAGGGTTCCATTACGTCATCGGCCAGCGGAAAGGAGTTGTAACGATTCCGATGGAAGATCCCGAATGCTGGGAACAGTCCGGAGCCCATGATCGCACGGGCCACGGCGGCTCGCAGGATCGTATAGCCGTAATTGAGCAGGTTGTTGGGCGGCGAACCTTCGCGGGAACGGTAAAATTCGGCACCGAACAGTTCTGACCAGTAGATTCTCGCTGCTATGCCCTCCCGGTTGTCGGCGTCGGCGCTCTTGACATTCATGTAGCAGGGTTTCAGTTTGTCTCCGTCATACCCCAGCTTCCGCAGCAAGGCAGCCTGGTTGCGGATTTTGGTCTCGACGATCTGTTTCCAAAGGCCCTTCTTCAGCGGTTCGGATGCAGCGATCTGCATCCGATAATGTTCACCTTGCGTTCTGTTTGAATCCAAATTCATCAACAAGGCGTTCGGCATTCGGTTCTCTCCGCACAGGATAACTGCCACGTTGTTGTCCGACAGCGCATTCAAGAGCGGCAGCGTGATGGAGGTCTGCTGGTCCTCCAGCACCACGAAGCCGATATCCTCGATCGGGATGCTTTTCCGTTGGTCGGGGGCCTCGCGCGTGTGGATGATCATCTGGCCGTTGCGCAGGCTCAAACAGTAGGGTGTCGAAAAAAACAAGGTTCGTTTCAGCATGGCCGGTCATCTTTGAATTTTATCTCGCCCGTTACGGTCAGTTCGAAATCATAACCTTCCACCAACATGTTAAAATTGGAAACGCTGAGGCGCAATTTCGGTGATGGATTGGATTGGCAGAATTGAGAGGTCCCAGCTCCATATAAGGAGGTAAGTGTTTTCTGATCTCGGGCCTCCTGATGAAAGAGGAACTGTACCCGTCCTTCTGCAGCCATTGCTGTTACCTTGTAGAGTCGTTTTACCAACTCCTTGCGGGTACATTCATAAAGTTCTGCCGGGGTATTTTCATAAAACAGGACCATGGTCCCCGTTTTTAAGATGTATTTCAAGGGGAAACCGTTCGTGTCGGTCTGCGGTACCAGATCGGGGCGGGCTTCCCGGTCAGCGCTGGCTTTGAAATATTGGGCAGCTTCGAGGTTGCTGACGAGTTCAAAGGTGCGTTTCGTTTTGCCCTTTTTGTCCTGGCCCTCATAGATGACCGTGCAATAGTTCCCCTCATTTACGACATGATAATCCCGCTTGTACTCTTTTGCAGATAGGTCGCGCTGTTTTTTTAGCGCGATCGGATGTTTGACACTCGGTGTGAAGATCCGCACCTTGCGGATGGGAATGCCCTTTTCCCGGTTCATCCAGATCGTGTATTCATCGGGATTCATCGCCGTCTTGAATCCGACCTCGTCGATTGCCTCCCGTACGCGATCCCGGACTGCATCGTCGATAATCTTGTCGATGTCCGTCGGCTGTAACTGCGCGAGCGATTTGCGGATGACATAGCGGATCTCTCCATCCTGCTTAATAGCGCCGTAGAAGGTATCCTGATGCAACCGGCAGCGAGCCGTGTCTCCTTGCTGGTAGATTGGTTCCCCGTCGGCATTCAACTTTATCCGGCCGCGAACCCGTAACTTCCTGCGCGTCTGTTTGGTCATGTTGTCGGGCGTGTGGTGGGCAACGAGCAGTTCGTCGGCCGCCGCCTTGACATCTTCGGTAAAGGTCGGCCAGGGTTTCTCGAAGCGGGGTTTGCCGCTTTCGCCGTAGCCGTATCGCTCCTCGTCGGCGACATATTGCGCCCAGCGGTCGTACTCCCGGCGGCCGATACAGGCGATCGTGATGGCGTCGATGCAGTGGTGGACGTGGTTCGTGCGCTCCTTGCGGGCATACTCCTCCTGCAGTCCCCACATCTTGCGGAACGCGGCGGTCGTGGAACCCTTGACCGTATAGATTCGGTCAAAAACCGTCTTCAGATAGAGCCGTGCATATTTGCCGATGATGCCGATGTCGACTCCCTGCCGATTGCTGAATCCTTCGGGAATCTCGGCCATGGTGAAGCGTTCGTATTTCCCGCGCCAGTAGTCGAGTTGCATCTGCAAATAGTGACGGCGCTGAATGGCGTCGTCCTTTTCGGATTTAATCGCTGCGCTTTTGCTCCTGCGAACCTGGGCTTCAATCTGCTTTTGCAGACTCTCCATTTTTTCCCGCCAGCCAAACGATTCGATCCGCTCCATGATCTCGACATGGTTGGACAACTCGGCCGGCAGTTTCGCCCGTTTTGTCTCCCGGTTGAACCGGTTTTCGCAGAGCGTCTTGTTCATCTGCGAGTCATCGCCGCCGCGAGCCTGCGGGAGCGTGTGCTCGATGTCGAAATCCGGAGCCGACCCGACGAAGTCCGAAATGCGGATTTGCCGCCCGGTATAGGGACAGACGTGCTGCTGTTCTTCCCACAGCCGGTATTTCAGCACTTCGTCGTCCGAGGGTTTTATCTCGCGGCCGGTTTCGGCGGCATACTGGCTGTGGATCTCTTCGGCATATTTCCGATTCTCAACCTCCCGTTCCCGCTGATACTGCTCGATGGCCTTCCGCCTGTTCGCATCATTGAGTCCGCGGGCGAATTCAATCCGGATCTTCGTGTCTCGGTCGATCCTGCCTTCGCGTAACAGCGTGTTTATCAGGTTGCGCAATCGGAACAGGGCCCGCATGGCCATCGGGTTGCGAATGGTCGCAGTACGTGGAGAGCCGAGTTGCAGAATGCCATTTGCCTTGGGTTGCGCATCCGGATAGGTCTCGATTTTCGAGGGATGATAAAGACGGATCAGACGAGAGGCATCCAATCCATGATCGCTGAAATAGTCGGCAATGCGGTGCTCCTTTGAATCGAACTTGTTATACGGATTTCGCTTGTAGTCAAGCAGCAGCGAGGCGATGTCCTGTTCGATTTCATGCCGACGGCTTTCGTCGGCATAGACCTCCTTCGGAAGTGCCGCCCGCAGGTTGGCCAGGAATACCGCCTCGTCGTACCGATAGCCACAGCGCAGATAGACCAGAATCTTGCCGATGGCATTTAGGCTCAACGCCGCGTAATCCTGCGGGAGTTTGATGGCTGCAAACGCTTTGGCTTGTTCATCCGTGAGTTGCAATTTTTCGCAGGCCCAGCTACGCAGCCGACCTTCGTCGTTGAACGAAAAGAGGGCGTGCCATACGTCATTCAACATCTGGTCCTCGTTTTTTCCTGCTCCAAGCAGGTAAAGGCTGCGAATCTCCGTAATCCAGTCGTCTCCGAAGATCGCTTGCAGCGATGCCGTGACGGGGCATCCCGATACGGTGGCCGTGCGGGCGAAATTGAAACGATAAGGAGCTTCTGTACGCTCCTCTTTGCAGGCATATTTCCCTTTGCCGGCGATTCTGCGGGCGATCTCTTCGAAATCGAAATAAGGCTTGCTTTTCCGGAAGAAGAGCGAACGAATCGTCTCGAACTCTTCCTGTGTCAAAGGTCGTGGAGCATTGTCGCCCGGTCCTGTAATCCGGATGTTGTTGACGAACGACAGCATCCGGAACTCCTCAAAACGGGGATGCGAAACGGGGCACCGACTCTTCGTCGGCTCGAAGGTGCATCGGCCGACTGACCCCTTCTGCGATTTGAGGTCGCGCTGGAAAAAGATTGCCCGATGCAGCGCCTTACGCCATTCGTCGGGCAATTGCTGCCGGTCGCAGATGGCATTGAACTCGGCCAGGTAGTGTTCGTTGCGCGAGGTGTATTTGTCGCGGATTCGTTCCTTGTGTTGGTACAGTCCGTAGAAATATTCTCCGAGGTACCGACACCCTGCCGCTGCTATTTCAGCCGACAGATTTTTGATACACTCCTTGACCGTGCCGTCTTCTTTCTCATTTCCTGCTTCCTTGCGATTGCTGAGGAATCCGCGTCGCTGTGCCAAATGATAAAGCGCCCGGCCAAGCAGCCAGCGCTGTGTGCGATTCCCGAGATCGAGCCGCTCGGACAGGGCTACATAACGATCGTGGTAAGGATTTCGATCCCCATTGTCGTCGGTTCGCTGCCAACGGAGGAATTCATTGTCCTGCGGGTAACGTTTCTCTTTTTGCCAGGCGGTCAACAGCTCCTCGGGCAACGGCGGGCAAAGGTCGTAACGGATGAGTATTTTGAGCAGTTCGATTTTTCGCAGACGCCGCCGGAAATAGTGGCGGCGCAGTGCCCGGGCGCTCGTCCGATCCTGAACGGCAGGTTTTTCATTGTTTTTGTCGCGGGCAACTCCCTCCTGGAAAATGTCTACACCTTTGTCAATCAGCGTATATTCGTTCTCCGATTCATCGACAAGGGCCCATCCCAGTGAGTTGGTGCCAAGGTCCAAACCCAATACTTTTGCCATATGAAGAAAGTGTTTTCTGTAAAATTAAATAAAAAATTGCAGAAATTCATCTTTTTTTACTATATTTGTGGTGTAAGAATTCTACATCTTATCACAATAAGGCTATATGCCGAAGGTTTTCAACCTATTGTCTCCGCGTACTCCGTGGAGACTTTTTTTATATTTCGTGAATAATTTAAAAACCGTCGGTTGCTATTGCGGAGTGTGCCGGCGCTGTGGCTTTTTGCCTTCGGGAGTTCATGGTGCCGAAAACAGAAGGTCGCATGTCGGACCGTCCGCCACTCGCCGTGCGACGCACCGACATGAAGCATCTCCAATTGCAGCGTTCATCAAGGGCATATCGTTGGAATATGCAGGAATACTTTATATCGAGACTCTGAAACCGGGAAAACACGCGAATAGAAATTCAGCGACGCCTTCTGTTTCCGGGCGCATTCGTGCACGAGGCTCTGCCGCGGGCGGACGATGACGAACCGGATAAAAAGCGCACCCCGAAAATCCGGAAAGGGATTTCGGGGTGCGCTTCATTCGGGCGGGCGGCTGTCCGGCGCGTTATCGGGCGGGATGTTCCGGGCGTTTGCTGAAAATGGCCTTGATCCGGTCCATGTCGAACTTGGCCGAGCGGTCGTAGCAATAGATGCCGTTCTGTTCCTGTTCCACGTCCGTGAGCTGGGTGTAGCAATAGCCCCACACCTGTCCGGAGAGCGAGAGCAGCGCGTCTACCTGGCCTTCGAGCCGCGTGTAGAACTCTTCGAGCGTACGGGGCGCCTGTCCGTAACCCCACGATTCGGTCTGGGAATCCGTGGCCTGCTTCTCCTGGTCCTTCACCCATTTGATGCCGCCGAATTCATCGACCAGGTAGGGGCACGAGCCATCGTACTGCGGCCAGGCGTAGTTTGCGGTCGCCTTCACCTCGTTGAATCCGATGTTGCGCGTCTGGTCGCGGGTCGTCCGCAGGCGGGGATGGAAGAACGTGCCGTCGCTGAAGATTTTCTCTTTCAGTTTGGCCGGGTTCTGCTCGTAATTGTGGACGGCCCAGATGTCGGTCCTGACGACGGCGCCGCCGCTGACGGTGTTGACGGGGCGCGTCGGGTCGAGGCGCCCCGTCAGGTCGTAGACGTCGGAGGCGAAGCGCGGGAACTGCGTGTTGTCGGGCCACCACTCCTCGTTCATCGGCGTCCACGTCAGCAGCGAGGGGTGGTTCCGGTCGCGGACCACGCATTCGGCCCACTCGGAGAGGAAGTTGCGGGCCGTTTCCACGTCGTTGGCATCCATTCCCCAGCTGGGGCTTTCGCCCCAGGTGATGTAGCCGAGTCTGTCGGCCCAGTAATAGTAGCGTTCCTCGAAAACCTTCTGATGCAGGCGTGCGCCGTTGAACCCGGCGGCCAGTCCCAGCTCGATGTCGCGGCGCAGGGCGTCGTCCGACGGGGCGGTCCAGATACCGTCGGGGTAGAAACCCTGGTCGAGCACCAGCCGCTGGTAATAGGGTTCGTTGTTGAGGTAGATTTTGTTGCCTTCGATGTGGACCTTGCGCATCCCGACATAGGATTTCACGGCGTCGAGCACCTGGCCGTCGGGGGCGACCACCTCGTAGGTCAGGTCGTAGAGGAACGGGTCTTCGGGACTCCAGAGCCGGGCCTTTTTGACCGGGATGACGACGACGCTGCTGTTCGACGCCCGGACCTGCCGCGTGCCGACGACCTTGCCGCCGAATTTTGCCGCAGCGCGCAGGATCCTGCCATCCGCGTTCTCACAAACCGCCTCGACAAAGACGCTCCGGTTCTCCACGGAGGGGCGGCACTTGATGCGGCGGATGTAGGCGTCCGGCATGTTCTCCAGCCATACAGTCTGCCAGATGCCGGTGGTGCGGGTGTAGGAGCAGCCGATCGAATGGAACTTGCGGCACTGCTTGCCGCCCGGCTGGTTCTGACTGCGCAAAAGGTCGGTGGCACAGATTACGATCTTGTTTGCCCCCGCCGTCAGCGCAGACGTGATGTCCATCGCGAAGGACACATAGCCGCCGATGTGGCGGTCGATATATTTGCCGTTGACGAAGACCTCGGTCTCGTAGTCGCAGGCGCCGATGTTGAGGATCGTGCGGCGCCCGGCAGCCGTCCAGTCGGCGGGCAGCTCCACGGTGCGCATATACCACACGCACTCCATGAAGTCGGTATGCGAAAGCCCGGAAAGGCGGCTCTCGGGGCAGAACGGGACGTTGATGACATCGGAGAGCTTCTCGGCTTCATAGAGCTTGCGCTCCTTGCCGCTTCTTCCGGCATCGATCTCAAACTGCCACTCGCCGTTCAGGTTGATCCAATCCTTGCGCGCAAACTGCGGGCGCGGGTATTCGGGGCGTGGAATCATGTTTCATATTCTCCTTTGAAGGTCAAAAATACAAAGTCGGTTTATGCCTATTATACAGGAATATCCCGGACCCGTAAATACAAAATTGCGACCTGTTTGTGTAAAATATGCATCTATTTTTTGCACGAAGCAGTCAATCCGCATCCGCGCGCACAAGCCGCACGCGGAAGGCGATGGCGCGCGGCGTCTCCATGCCGTCAAAGCGAATGGTGTAGCACTTCTCATCGCTGTCCGCCGCCAGCACCGTACCGTCGCCGAACACCGCGTGCCGCACCCGGTCACCAACGGCAAATGCCGCAGCCTGCTCCTGCGGCGAAAGCCGTGCAAGGCTTGCGGCAACGGCGCGTTCGGTCTCGCGGATCAGTCCCGCGCGCGGTTCCTTGGTGTAGGTCAGCACATCGCTGCCGATGTCAAGCAAAAAGCGCGAGGGATAGCGCGTGCTGCCGTCAAAGTTCCACCCGTCCGCCTCCGAAAGGTACAGCCCGCGCTCGGCGCGGGTGAGCGCGACAAAGGCAAGGCGGCGCTCCTCCTCCATACCGGGCAGTGTGCGTACCTTGCGCGAGGGAAAGACGCCCTCGTTCATGCCGCAGAGGAACACATAGGGGAACTCCAGCCCCTTTGCGGCGTGCACCGTCATCAGCTTGACACGGTCGCCGCGCTCGGCGGTGTCGGTGTTGGTCATGAGCGCCACGCGGGCAAGATAGGCTTCCAGCGTGCTTTCCTCGCCGCAGGTGGTCTCGTACTCATAGATCGACTGTTTCAGCTCGGCAAGGTTGTCCAGCCGCTCCTGGCTGCCTTCGGTGCGCAGCATGGTCTCATAGCCGCTGCGATCGAGCAGCTCGGAGAGCACCTCGGAGATCGGGCGCTCCGCCTGCCCCGCGGCAAAGGACTCGACCAGGGCAATAAACTGCCGTCCTTTCGTCGTCTTGAACTCGGGCGTATCGATGTTGTCGCAGAGCGCCGTGTAAAGTGAGCATTGCTTCTCCGCCGCATAGGCTTCAAGCCGCGCCATGCGGCTCTTGCCGAGGTTGCGCCGCGGTGTGTTGGCGATGCGGCGGAAGGAGAGATCATCGCGGTAGACGACCATGCGCAGATAGGACAGCGCGTCCTTGATCTCGGCGCGGTCGAAAAACTGCACGCCGCTGTAGATGGTATAGGGGATCTTCTCCCGCTGGAGCACCTCCTC
>ERZ773224.4568-NODE-4568-length-10453-cov-2.479323_pt1 | contig 10453 bp, 8 predicted proteins | sample MGYA00580526_ERZ773224 | MGnify/ENA primary metagenome ERZ773224 (study PRJEB29015, sample SAMEA2737743) | human gut metagenome | biome: human gut; feature: human-associated habitat; material: faeces | place: China | collected 2012 ...
AATACTTTTCTCCAGCATGATTATATGCTTTTATTGTATCAGAAAAAAATATAAAAACAATCCATTCTGCTTCTCTATTTTATAATAAGAATTTCCTTGAAGCAGATATACCAAAACTGCCCAAGGAAATTTCCGCACTTAAAATAGAATAATATGACAACATATTTTACCATTTTATTTTATTAACTTTTTTCCAATCTTGACTATCTCTATATGTAAAATACGAAGAAGTAATTTTGTCAATTTGCCCTTTTACTCTTCTATTTTTCATCAATATCTTTTTGTCTGTGCCATCTAAATTACTGCAAACAATATTGCAATAATAATCTATATACGATCCATCAAAATCTGCTTTATTATAATTTTTTATATACTCTGCATAATATATTTTATTTCCGTTAATATGATAAGCAATTATTTGTTTAGCCAAAGTCTTTGCCTTGTTATTTTTCATATTATAAATACGAATCTTCTGTGGACTCGAATCTCCTTCATATCCATGGCATACTAAATATTTACCAGACATAACCGCAGTTGTAACATCCGCCATAACTTTTTCCTTTTTTTGCGTTTTTAGATTATAGCAATAAAGATTTCCAGGATCAATTCCTATTGTGCAATATATTTTATTTCCATACACTCCAACAATAGCTCCGTCCTCTTCATTATTTACACCAAATAGCTTATTTGTTTTTCCATTTTGCAAATCTGTTTTGTAAAACACACATTTACTAATGGTACTATCGTATTGTTCAACAACATAATATGCTATTTTTCCATTTGTAAAAATACGTGAAGACACATTCTGATCAGATCCAAATTTTCCTTCTTTTTTCCCTTTCTTCCAATATACATTCCATCTTCCAGTTTCATTCGAATAATTTGCATAAAACTCAGTTGTTCCAACTTTTTGCTTTCCTTGCTGTGCCAAATTAATTGTTTTATATTTCTCTGCTGCCTGTATTTCTGTACACTGTGTTTTCAAGCAAAGAAAACATAATGCGATTAATAATATTACTCCTGCTTTATTATATTTTTTCATCTGAATTTCTCTTCTTTATTTTTTTAATAACAATTTTTTCATTTGCTTTCCCGATATAAGTTCCATTGACGATACCGACTGATACTCATATTTTCCCAAGACATTATTAACTTTTGCATAATACTCATCTTCTGTAACTGCTTCACTTTTCAAAAATGACGGTCCAGTATATATATAATAAGAATTAAAAACCTTTTGACCTTGAAAAAGCTGTTTTGTTCCATTCTTATCAAATGAATATACACTTTGAAATCCGTAATCCAAAATCCCTTTACCGCTTTTATCCGAATAATAAAATTCTATTTTCCTTGATTCCATATTAGTGCTTGTTGTTCTCACACCAAAACAATTCACTTTCAAATCCTTATCATAAAAAATAACAACTACCGAATTTCTATAATAGTATACTAATAACGGGGTTTTACTTTTGGGAATGCGAAGAAGCGTTGCTTGAGAATAGTTTTTTACATTTTCAGATAATTCTACAGAGCCTTCTTTCTCCCACTCTCTTTCCTCTCTCTCCCATTCTTTCATTTTTTTCACATATAACTTTTTCCACTCTCCCTCTTTATATTGTTTTATATCAATTTTGTCTTTTGCGCTTTTTTCATCAATTGTTTCTTCATTCTGCTTAGTTTTATTTTCTTGCTTTTCATTCTGTTGATTTTTGCTCTGCTTATTTTTATAAGTACACTTATCTCCTTCCGTCCTTTTTCCATCTTCATAATGCCACGTTCCGCGTAACGGATTCGCTGCATTATTATCCAGAATAACTTTTGTAAGTGTAAGCTTAGTATGATTTTTCAGCCATTTTCCAATTCCCATGTCCGTATTCACGCCAACGGAAACATAACTGTATAAGTCCAAATTTGTACACAATTTTGGCTTTTTATCATGAACAGTTGCGGTTGCTTTTAATTTTGCTCCAGCATCCGCCTGCACACCGATAATATCAATAGCTCCATATAATTTATCGTCAAACCAACATCCCAGGAAGCGTAGATTTACCTGCGGTTCCCCTAAAAGTTGTCCATTTACTTCTGCCTGCGTTCCATCCCAGCTTCCATTACAACTTGCATTCATTCTAAAATCTCCATTTATGTAAGAAGCTGTCAACGTATTAGAAAGCGTGTACTGAATTGTCGCTTTCCCATCTGCAGAAATGTTCAGGTAAAACACTACATCCGCATAAAACCCTTCTCCAAGATATGCCGATACATGACCAAGGTAGATTTTACCAGTCCCTTTTTCTTTGCTTGAAAATTTTAATTCAGCCTTAGCTACAACATCCTCACTCAGCGAAACTGAAATCTCACGATATATCGGATTCAGTGGATTAGAAAAATCTGCATCAACAACAGCAGTTATCTTTGGAGCTGGCAATTGCACACTTCCAGAAAAGGTTCCAGCATCCCCAAGTTTCATTTCTTTTAGCTCAAGTGTTTTTCCATTTCCTACAGAAGTAGTTACCTGTGCAGTTGCTCCTTTTAATCCATTGCTTAAATTCCCAACAGAAGCAACCACATCATCATTTGGGACAAATGCAGACATATCAACCTGCTTTTTCTTTTGAAGATCTATTTTCTGATACACTTCAGCAATATCTGGTGTTTCTCCAGTGATCTCCACCATTCCATTTCCAGTATCGGTAATATTCTTGATTTTTAATGCAATCTGATTTTGTGTTCCACTTTCTTTTGGAAAAATAACAATTTTTCCTTGTTGTAAATTTTGCGTATATTCATTCTTCGAAACCGAAACTACTAACTGATTTCCTTGTTCTTTGACCGTATAATTTGTTTGGGTGCTAGCGGAAATGTTATCTACATTTTTTTGATACTTAACAACATTTTTATGTTTTGAATCAACTTTTCCTGTGTTTCGAATCTTTTTGACTACACGCAAAGCATTTTTCTTCTCTGATTTAGTGATTGCTTTATTCGGAAGAAATTTCTTTTTCTTAAGAGACAAGATTTTCTGATTTAATGCCACTTTATCTTCACTTGGATAATTTAATGTCTTTTTATCCTTGCATTTAGGCGAAGTTCCTTTATCCGCCTGAAAACCTAATGCTCTTACCGCTGTAACCGCCATAAATTCACGTGTTGCTGCTTTGTTTGGATAAAATTTCTTACTTTTCTTTTTTACCGGAAGAATTCCGCGAGCATATGCTGTCTCTATAGCCTTTCCCTTTACATTCTTCTTGGTATCTGAAAAGTGATATTTTGAAATTTTCCCAGTTTTAATATCTGCTTGTTTTAACAAAGCAGATACCCACTCTGCACGTGTTACTGCAACCTTTGCTCCTGTTGTCTTTGCATTCACCTGTTGCATTGGTATGCAAGTAACCAACATAGCCAAAACCAACATTAATGTAATTAATTTCTTTCCAATTTTCATTATCAAATCTAACTCCTTTATCTAAAGTACTTGGTATCAAATACAAATTGTTTTAAAACTTTCTATAATATTATTTTAATTTCTTTAGTATTTGCTGATATGTTTTCTGACCAATCATATTCTTATATTTTCCTTTTATAAGTATCTTTTTGTATTCTTTTTTTGAAATCTTCTGACCATCTTTATAATATTCAACTGGTTTACTTGAATAAGTGTCTGCTTCATCTGGATCCAGCACCCCATTATGATTTTTGTCTTTAAAATTATAGGTAGTCAATGACTGTTTTGACACCAATTCCATTTTATTTATTTTATAATAAGATTCCGTCCACGTATCTGCAATATCACATCCTTGTATACAAATAACATTTTTATGAGGCAAATATTCATAAACAATTGCACCGCCCATACCATAGCTCCAATTTTCTATCACAGTACCTAGTTTTCCTTTGCAATATGTATATAAGCTAACTGTATAATCATTTGGATTACTCACTACCAATTCTGGAATATCATCTTTATTAATATAAATCAGCTTATATGTACAACCTGGATTTTCTTTATAGGATTCTTTTACAATTTTTTGATATTCTTTTTTATAATTTTTTTCTGCTGCATCAACTTTCGCAACAGGGCTATAGCAACCGATTAGCAAAATCATTGCTACAAGTACAGATAAACTTCTTATTTTCATTTTATGTTCTCCTTGACATGATGTAACACCATACTGACTACACACATATTTAAATGCATGTGACAAATAGGCACATGTTCCAACTGTAATTTTTATATTTTTCATCACTATTATTCCATTGCAGTAATTTTCATCATTGTAATTTTATATCCATATACCGATTTCGAACTTGGCTTTACCTGATAAACAATCTGATAATTAGATTGACCATTATTTGATCCCCAATATCCATAATATAAATTTTTCTTTACCCGATATGTATTTCCCGACTTCTTGGTAATCTTAATGCTATGTACAACATAGTCCGTCTCTGTTTCAATGTTTGCAATACTTACAACTGCAGTTCCATTCTTTTTTCGATAAGCATCACTAAGACTATCTTTCTGGAAGGTTGTTGGCAAATTCTTACTGGAAATCGTGATTCCAAAAAGATTTTTCCCAGCCGCTTTCAATTTCTTATTTGAAATTTTATAGATATCATCTTCACCAAATTCAGCAACCTTAATTTGATTTTTATTATTTCGTTCAATTGACAATGCGGCGGCTTTTGTCATCTCTGTTTTGGTTAATTTCACCTTATTCTTGCCATCCGATAGAAGTTTATACTCATAACTCTCCATTTTGCCCACAAGCTTCTTAATCTGTGCATTGTTTGATTTTGCTTGTATACTTTGTGGATACGTAAATAAGCTGATTATAACCAACATAATTACCATAATTCCACAGATATGTGTTCTTCGTCTTCGCATAATATTCTCCTCTTTTCTCGCTTATTTCTTAAGCAAAATATACTTATCCCAATTATCTTTATTGTTCAAATACATATTATTTGCCCCTTCCGAAATTGTCAGTTTCTTTCCATTCTTTTTCAGCTTACGTATTTGATTTTTAACTGTTTTTTTCGAGATTTTATTTCCTTTGGAATCATAATAGGTTTCCACTGTTTTTTTCATGCTGTCATCGTAAAAGCCTTGGCAAGTGTATTTTTGTTTAATCTTTTTTCCATTGTACACCTGATAACTTTTTTCATACCCATCCCTATATATTTCAGAATAAACAAAACCTACTTTATTCCTGTAAAAAGTCACTTTCCACAAAGGGTAAGAAGCTATATACTTTACTTTTCTATTTATATATGCATATACAGCTAATTGACCAGTGGCATTTGAACCGTACTCATCATAAATTAGCAATTCCTGTTTGTCATCTTTATTCAAGTCCTCCAAACGAAACTTTATTCCCTCATCTGTCGTATATCTATTTGTCCAAAGCAAATTTTTTTCTGAAAGGAATTCACGATATGCTACTTTGACATCGTTCTTTTCCACAGCATATATTTTTTGTATGGCAAATAGCTGATTTACCATTATAATAACAAGCATAAACAACACTACTTTTCGTTTTCGAAATTTTATCCCATTCATTTCCGTTCTCCATTAGTTGGTGCACAATTTCTGCTGTGCACCAACTCGATCATACTTCACAACCTTCATTAACGAGTTCTCATTTTATAAATTTTAGCTTTTGATCCAACTCCTGCTTTCTTCAGCAGCTTCTTATATGCCTTATACTTCGATGCAGGCACATACACTTTGACATTTTTACTTACCTTTTTAAAGGCATTCGCTCCAACCTTTCCGTTGGAAATCTTCGTTGAATTAATCACAATGCTATTGAGTGACGTACATCCGTAGAACGCTTTTGAACTAATCTTCTCCACGCAACTACCAATCACGATTTTTTTCAATGCCGTATTTTTATAAAAAGCCTTCTCTCCGACGGATGTTACTTTGTACACAACTCCGTCAATCGCAACGGTGTCCGGGATATATGTTACCGTCACATCATCATCAAACAATTCTGAATATTCGACACAATACTCACCGTTGGTCTTCGTGATTGTATAGATTGCCTGATCCGTTTCCAGTTCATCACCAACCGCCAAGGCATCGTTTTTATCATCGTCCTCATCTACTGACGTTTCCGTCCAGTGGGCAATCAGTACGGTATCGCTGGTAATCGTCATTCCTTCATACGCTAATGTGTTGTTCGGCGTATACCATCCGTCAAAGACGTAGCCCTCTCTTGAAATTACAGGTAAGGTTGTCAATTTTGCATCATTATATTGCGCATATAACGTGCAGTTCTGTGTTAAGGTCAGCGAACTTCCCGGATAATACGATGTGCTCATCGTTGTCGAGGAATTGTAGAGCCAGCACTTAAATGTTTGTGACAGACTAACAGGAGAAGGGGTCTGATCACCACCATTCGGCTGGAAGGTAACATTTACACTCTTAGCAGGGCGTTCATTTAGCAACTGAATCGTTGATCCCTTGGTTCCAGACTGCTTTGTCTGCGACATTGCACCACCATTAGTTTTATAGGTAACATAAAGTGTCTCTTTCGGTACACTCTTTTCATTGACCTGAATCTCATAGGAAGACTCTTTTGTAATGCCACCTTCTGAATATGTGACTTTAACATTATATTTTCCAGCCTTGATAGTGCTCCCATTAATCTTCCAGCCACTCACCTCTGTCTTTGATCCATCTGTATATGTAGCAACAATCTTCATTCCAGATGTATCAATTGCATCATTGACACTATATGTTGTTTTACTCGGTTTGGTAGAAACCGTGATTGACTGCAGTTGCTTCTTTACATTGGTGTAATTATCTTTGTAACTATATCCACACGTTGAACATGTGTGAAGCGTATATCCTTTCTCTGTTATTGTTGGTGCAATCGTCTTATTTGTATATTTATGACCTGTTGCTTTAATTGTTCGTGTTTCTGTTTTTCCACAAAGATTACATTTTCTTTGCTCCGTTCCGTTTGATGTACAAGTTGCTTTCTTAGTTGTAATCCACGTTCCATATGAATGTGCAGATTCCTTTTGATAAATTCTAAATTTCAATTTTTTAGAATCTGTATAATTTTCATTCTTGTCATAAACAGATACATATACTGTGTAATCTCCTACGCCAAGGCTTTTGGCTTGGAATGTGTAGTTTGTCGGAATATCTTTTGTCACAACTCGCCCTACTCCATCCTTGTCAATTCCTACTATTAGCTTATTGTAATAAGAGGCTTTAACATTGATCGATATATTCTCATTTATTTCATAAGAAGATTTTGACAACGAAAAGCTATCACACCGAGGAGTTTTTATTGCAAACCACAAAGTATTAGTATCTACATATCCTTGCGAATTTGCTACTGTAACGTATATACTGTAATTTCCAATTCCTAAATCTCTTGATGAAAATACATAATGTGATGTTATTTCTTTTGTCACAACTCGTCCTACACCATCTTTATCAATTCCTACCGTTAAATGGTCATAATTTTGGGCTTCAACATTAACCTCAATATTATCTCCTAAAGAATATTCTATATAGGATGTATTTTTCTTGGACAACCAAAAATTGGTGTATGAGGGTTTAGTTTGTATCTTGAACCATAAAGTATTTGTGTCAACATATCCTTGTGAATTACTCGCCGTCACATATATACTATAACTTCCTGCACCAAGTTCTTTAGCTGAAAATTCATAATGTGAATTTATTTCCTTTGTTACGACTCTACCAACGCCATCTTTATCAATCCCCATCGTTAAGTGGTCATAATTAGAAGCTTCGACATTAACTTCGATCTTATCATTTAGTCCATACTCCGTATAGGATGTATTTTTTCTTGACAACCAAAAATTGGAGTACTTTGGTTTATTTGAACTACTACCACCTTGATAATTATATGCATGATACAATGTCATTGCTCGATTATCATAGTTGAATTTTGACCATGTATATAAATAAGTTTTTATAGTATTTCTTCCATCACTGTTACAATCAAAAACTTGAACACCATCTGTACTAACACCGACAACAATCATTGAATGCGGTCCACATTTACCACCACTCTTTGCAATACTTCTTTGAACTTGTATATAGTCCCCTGGGCTTGCCTTTTGTAATAACGTTTTAGCAGTACTTTCATTCAAGCTTCCTGGTGTAATCATTCCAACCAATTGTGCATTCGCATTTGATAGTTTATAATTTGCATTTTCAGGATACGCCCCTATATATACTCCAAAAATCTTCAAAAATATCCAATTAGCAAACCCCTTGCATTGACTTCCCATATACATTTGTGCGGATGTGGCTGTATGATTTGCATATTGTCCAATTAAAGAATTTAATTGACTACTAACAGTACTTTGCGTAATCGCAAGTGCTTTTACATTTGGTATTCCTCCAAAAAACATTGTAACTATTAATAAAACTACTACCACACGCTTAAAAAAAATCTTCATCGCCTCATCCCCCTTATTATACATTTTTATCAACTTCCTAATATGAAAATAAGACATGACAACTGATTTACATTCAGCGTAATGTCTTACTTCATGTACATTAGTTGGTAACTGGCTGCCATTTTACAGACCCTATAGTATTGCGTCACAATTTTTCAACTGCTTTGCCTTTTTCAATTCAAATATATTTTATTTTCTATCAATACATTAAATTATTGTACTTCCAATTTTATGTTCACTCATTTTTATTTTACAAAAGACCTAGTTCTTTCCATTTGACTGCTTCTGTATTTCTAGCAGAAATCCAAGCATAATACTCTGTCATTCTTGTATTTTCCTCAATTTGACATGAATTATTAACCAGCATAGTTAATTCTCCACTAAGTTGGTTAACCTGTTTATTATTTTCTTGAATAGCAGAATACAACATATATTGATGTTGCTCTATTTTCTCTAAATGTTTAATTACATCATCTATTTTGTTTATAATTAAATTCATTCGAAGTTCTGATTCGAAAATATTATATGCACCTTCTAGTTTGTCACATCTCCCCGATAATAAGTATTCGTAAAATGAACTTACTGCAATAATATTTCTATATTTCGGAAATATGACATCCAACGAATACATTTGTAGTAATGTATCCTGTGTCTCTTCTAATTTTCTACTTAATTTGTTATATTCGTTCTGCAAAGCCTCTGTTTCTTCTTTTATCCAATACTTGACCTTTTCATTTTTCTCACGAATGTGTCGATTATTATTTTCTATCCGCTTATTTTCATCGTCTATTTCATGATTCTCTTTTGAAATATTAATTACGCCGAGCAAAAATGTAAATGCCATACATACAAATAAAATTTGCGGATAATATTTTATATCTTGTTTTGCGAACACCCAAATACAAAGTACAATTGCGAACAAAATTAAACCGCCCATAAAAGCAGCAAATAATATTATCCCATTACCACCTTCCGACTCTGTATGCTTTTTTTCTCTTGATATAATTTAGTATTATTTACATCATGAAACAATTGATTAACTTTTTTCATATAATTTTGTTGAGCAAGTACACTCTTTTCCAATTTAAAAATTTGTTCCAAATATTCAATCAGTACATTTTTCGCCACTTATTTCACCTTTTAGATATTTTGCAAACTGTTTTTTATATTTAATTGTAACATTCTTATCACAGCAATCAATATGTGCCCTTTATTGAGCCCTGTTATTTAGTACTAAAAGACTATTTTATATGTGAAATTCATTGTTCTTTTTCCTACATGTTTCTATTTCTATAATGACAGAATAAATATTTACATTTTTTATCCTGCATATACAATCTCTTCAAACAATTTGTTATTTATTACTGTAACTTTATTATCCGTATAAAACCATCCTTGTTTCCCACTCTTTGTTTTTATTTGATACATAACATGCTTATTTCCGATATAACATTTTAAAATTTTTGCTTTTTCGCCCCTTTTCACTATAAAAGATTTAGATTTTTTATTACATGTTTTATATAACTGAATATCTCTGGCCACAGTAAGATATGGCTTTCTATCTTTTTTATATAAATCTGAATTTTTACTGTATTCCTCTCGATTATAATATTTTTTTACTTTACACATTTTCGATGCCAAAACTAATTTTCCATCCTTGTATTTTAATTTTGCCTCCAATTCAATACTTGCAACTGCATAAGACATACTTGACAATCTTATTTTTATTTTGTTTTTATCAACAGATTGTATGGCTATACTCCCCCAATATCCAAATTTATCTGATAGCTTATTCCCATCAAAAACTTTTGTAAAAGCACCTTGCTCATACTTATAAATTAAAATTGGTCCTACACCATCGTCTCCCCATAAATTTACATACAAAAAATATTTCTTTTGCATTTGAACTAATAAAATCGAATATTGTTCTTTATAATAGATTCCTTTCACATTTAAAATTTTTTTGCCATTTACATATACACTCAAATAATCACACATATCC
>ERZ773224.4571-NODE-4571-length-10443-cov-11.334039_pt1 | contig 10443 bp, 8 predicted proteins | sample MGYA00580526_ERZ773224 | MGnify/ENA primary metagenome ERZ773224 (study PRJEB29015, sample SAMEA2737743) | human gut metagenome | biome: human gut; feature: human-associated habitat; material: faeces | place: China | collected 2012 ...
TTTAATTTTAAGATTTTCCATATATATGTACAAACACAAAAAACTCCTAAAAATGTAAAAAAAAAGCGCGAGACGGGTTGCGGTCATCCGGTGGATGACTCTGCGAAGCAGAAGCAACGACCGAGCCGGTAGGCGAGACATCGAACCCTAAAGTGAATTGTTCAGAGTCCCCATAAATAAAGGGGTTCTGGCAATTTATCCCGATAAATAAGGTTACTTTTAATTACTTTTAATTACTTTTAAGTTACCTTGTAGTTACTGTTAGCTAAATAGATAAGGCTTTAATGACTGCTTTATCGGTGTCTGACGCTTCATTAGTGTCAAATGTATAATTTCTTAAAGTTGTTTCTTCGTCGGAGTGTACCATGATTTCACGAACTGTGTTAATATTGATACCTGAATCAATCAGAGTAGAACATACAGTTTTTCTTATCTTATGAACAGACCGATATTTAATGTTTGTATTATCACATAAAGTTCTCAAACGTTTTTCAAAAATTCGAGGTCGAACAAATGTATCATTAACTAAGAACATAAATGAATCCATTGAAATATCATTTTGTGTGTAGTAGAACTGCAATCCTTGAGGTAACGTTTTGTCTTATGGCTGTTTGTCTATTTCCAAGCATTAAAAAAGAAGAGAAAACCGGATTTTGGTTTTCCCTTCTTTTTAACTGTTTATAATTTTATTTTTTTATCTTAACCTGCTTTGGCTTTGACCATTTGCCCTGATAAGTTTCCCCTCCTTTGACAACAATGGCTTTTGCTCTTGCATACAATTTTTTAGCCTTTTTAAACTTGCTATTTGATACACTATATGTCAATTTCTTAGTTGTTTTTGTCACTATTGTCTTTTTAAATCTCTTATCTTTTGCAATCTGTACTTTGTACTTGGTTGCGCCTTTAACTCTCTTCAATGTAAGACTTATTTTCTTAACACTTTTCTTTTTAATTGCTTTTTTAACAACTGCCTTTCCAACATTTACAGATGATTTTATTGTAGTCTGACTTGGTTGTTTTTTAGTTGTTGTTTGTGCATTTGTATTTGTTGTAGGTGCTACTGTTGTAGGTTTCTCTGTTGGTTTTAATGTTGGTGCTACTGCCACTGGTGTGGTTGTCTCTGCTGTTGCAACTGTAGTTGTTTCTGCCGCTGCAGTTGTAGTTGTTTCTGCCACTGCTGTTGTAGTTGGTTCCTTGTATTCTGAATATGCAGGATCTGCAAGTTCTGCAGGTGTTTTTCCTGTGAGTCCAGGGTCTGCCTCAATTGACACAGTTTTCTTTAATCCAAATGATTCTACATTGTTACTTGTATACTGTGATCTTACTTCTACTTCATATGTACCTGCCGCAAGTCTGTTTTCATAGTAACTTGCCACATTCCCATTGATTCCTACCTTGATACAAACACCATCTACAAAAAGATTCAATCTCTGACCTGTTAAATCTGCCTCACCAGACCATGCAATAGTAAATCCATATTTTATACCTTCTGTTAAAATTGAAAGTCCATCTGGTAATGTTGGCTGATTTGGTTTGTCAAATGACTGTGCATTATCTATAACCTGACCTTTAACAGTAACCTTTGATGACTGACCAAATGATGTTGCCGCCAAAGCTGACTCTCTGCCTTCTGCATCCACTGCTGATAAATATGCCAGATATTCACCTGCCGATACACTTTCCAATATAACATTTGACTTAGTAATTCCGTCTACATATACACGTCTGTAAGGTGTACCTGTCTTTGCATCAAATAAATATAAATTGTATCCTACAACTGATGAATCTGCTGATGGAATACTTGCTTCTGATGATGGTGCCCATGCAACACCTAATTTATTGTCTTTCTGCGCCGGATTGTCAGCAGGAACTTCCGGATTTCCTGTAATATAACTTAATCCCGCCGGTGTTTTTGGACCTATGCAATTAACAGGATATGTGTAATTAAGAGTTGCTCCTGTTACTGTAAAGCTAACTGTTTCTGATAATGGTCCCTCACCCATGCTGTTTACATTTGCAGCCTGTGCTGTATATGAACCTGCTGAAAGTCCACCTACTACACCGCCTTTTGTAGCATTGCCAATCTTTGTAACTAACTTTCCATCCTTGTAAATATAAATAACTGTTGATGTAACTGTTGGATCATATCCAGCTACATTTGCTGGGTCATCGGCTCCTGCCCATGCAAACATAATTGCATTTTCAATTGTATCCGAACCACTTTTGCTATTAGCAACAAGTCCTATTACTTTTTTCTCAGGTAATGATGTTGCTGTTTTTGCTGCACTTACATTGCTTGTTGGATAGTATGTAATCGAAGATACTATCATTGCAATGGCACAAATAATCGCACCAAATTTCTTTAATCTTTTCATTTCATAAACCTCTCTTTCATTTGATTAAATATTCATTGCAATTATACACTTTTAAAGAGTTATTTGTTAGTATCTTATTTTTATATATGGGATTAATTTTTTAGGAAAGTGTTTTAATTTTAAGATTTTCCATATATATGTACAAACACAAAAAACTCCTAAAAATGCAAAAAAAAGCGCGAGACGGGGATCGAACCCGCGGCCCCCTCCTTGGCAAGGAGGTGCTCCACCACTGAGCCACTCGCGCATTGTACGTGTGCGTCACACGCAAGAAAAATAATATCATAGCTTTACACATCTGTCAATATATTTTTTAATATTATTTTATAATTTTTTATCACTACTTCTACAATAATTCTTTATAATCATTAATGCTATACTTTGATATACTCTTGATTTTTTCCCAGTTATGTTTCGACTTTTCATCGAAGACTGCCACAACATTAAACTCTCCAAGTGATGCTCCTGTTACACCCGCTAGAATATCCTCAAACACAAGGCATTTATGTGGATTAACTTTTATTCGTCTTGCAGCTTCCTCATATATGTCAGGATAACCTTTTCCACGTTCAACTTCATCCACTGTCACTATTTTCTGAAAATATTTTAATATTCCTTCACGCTCCAATGTTTTCATAAAAAGTTCTCTGTCTGAGGATGTTGCCACTGCCATCTTTATATTAAGTTTATGTAGTTCTTCAAGAAATTCTTTCGCATAAGGCTTGCATACAACCTCTGTTGCATATTCCTTTTTTGCCATTTCAATCCATTCCCTTACAATATCATCTTTGTCTTCGTTTAAGCCAAATCGTTCTATTGTATAAACTGCCGCTCTCTCAGCGCCAAGAGGAGAAATCTCATCTACATAATCATCCGGAACCTGAAAGCCTCTGTCACCTAAAAATTTTTCATCTACCTTTTCCCATACCCATGAGCTATCGAGAAGGGTACCATCTAAATCAAAAACAGCACCTTCAATATTTTTTAGCCAGTTTTCTCTGTTCATTAACACTCCCATTCTTATAAAAACTTACTTTTTATTTATTTTTTCGTTTTCTTTTCTTTTTTCAATAATCATTTATTTTTATTGACTATATTTTCGTATAAAATTAGAATAATACAGTCTTGTTTTTTTAACAAGTACAAATTCATCAAACTAAACATATGTTGTCTTTCCAAACATTTGTGCCAAAGAAAGGATTATATAATTTCAACCCTTTTTTCATTAATTACTATTCCTTTAGGATTGTTATTATGCATTAGTATCTATGGATAAAAAGGATTGTTCCATTTGGTCTAATAATTCTTTAAATAATTCCAGTGCTTTTTCTATTGGTTCTTTTGTTGTCATATCCACTCCTGCTAATTTAAGCAAATCGATTGGATCCTTTGAGCCGCCGCCTGTTAAGAATTTCATGTAGTCCTTAACTCCTGCTTCGCCCTGTTCCATTATTTTCTTAGATAATGCTATTGCAGCAGAAATTCCTGTTGCATACTGGTATACATAAAATGGATTGTAGAAATGTGGAATTCTTGCCCATTCCAAAGCAATTTCTTCGTCTAATACCATATCTTCGCCAAAATATTGCTTATTTAAATCATAATATACTTTGCAAAGAATGTCGCTTGTAAGAGTTTCACCTTCTTCAACCATCTTATGAGTTATTTTTTCAAATTCTGCAAACATAGTCTGGCGATATAATGTCCCCTTAAACTGTTCAAGAAAATGATTTATTAAGTAAGCTTTTTCAGCCTTGTTATCAGTATTTTTTAGCAAATAGTGTATTAATAATGACTCATTGCATGTTGATGCCACTTCTGCCACAAATATCTTATATCCGGCATTGATATAGCTCTGGTTTGAATCTGAATAATATGAGTGAAGGGCGTGACCCATTTCATGTGCCAAGGTAAATACATGATCTAATGTTCCCTGATAGTTTAAAAGAACATAAGGATGTATCCCGTAGGCTCCCCATGAATATGCCCCACTTCTTTTTCCTTCATTTTCATAAATATCTATCCAACGATTGTCAAAACCTTCCTGAAGTTTGTTAATATAGTCTTTGCCCATTGGTGCAAGACCTGCCTTAACCATTTCTTTAGCCTTTTCAAAAGGAATTTTTTTATCAGGAGTTTCAACTATAGGTGCATAAACATCATACATATGAAGTTGATCAACACCTAAAGCTTTCTTTCTAAGCGACACATATCTGTGCATTAAGTCCATATGTTCATGAACAACTTCAATTAAGTTGTCATATACTTCCTCCGGAATATTGCTTTCATCCAAATACATTGCTCTAGTTGAAGGATAGTTTCTTACATCAGCATAAAAACAAGCCTGTTCCACATTGGCATTATATGTTGCCGCAATAGTATTTTTCATTTTTCCATATGTGCCATATAAAGCCTTAAACGCATCTTTTCTAAGCTGTCTGTCAGAGCCACTTAAAATCGGCACAAAATTGCCATGTGTTATCTTTATTTCATTGCCATCCTTATCCTTAACTGTTGGGAAATCAATGTCTGCTCCATTATACATAGCATAAATATTGTCAGCAGCACTTGCCATACGTTTACTTTTTGCAAGAATTTCTTCCGTCTTCTTATCTAATGTATGAGCCTTTGCTCTTAGTATTTCACTAATATATCTTCTATAATCGGCAAATTCCTTATTTTCCAACCATTCCTTTAAAACATTCTCATCCATTTCAAGAATTTCCGGTTCAAAAAATGCTGTTGCACTACCAAGCTCTACAACTAATTTTTGAGCTTTACCGGAATATGTCTGATACTTAGAATTTGTCATATCTTCATGATATTTCTGATTGGAATATACATAAACTTTTTCTGCTATAAGGTTTATTTCATCATTAAATTTCAAATATTCTAATAATGTCTCCTTATTCTTCGAAACATTATCTTTATATTTGTTATATTCTGATATCATTTTTAAGGCTTTGTCTAAATCATTTTCCATAGCCTGATCAGAAGAATACATATCTTCCATTTTCCATGTATTTTCTATTTTTTGTTCTTCTCTTTTCATTTCAATACCACATAATTCCTAAATGAATTGCCTTTCTTTTTCTTTTAAACAAGTCCCATTGCTCTTAAAATATAGATAATTGCCGTAATTGTGAATGCTGAACACATTGTTGTCAAAACAATAACACTGCTTGTTAGAGTTCCTTCGCTGTGCATACTTCTTGACATTATGTAACAACTTGGTGTTGCTGGTGAGGCAAGCATAATTACTATTGCCATTAATTTTGCGTCCCTATATCCAAGCCATATTGCAATTGGAAGGAATACTAAAGCCCAGCCAACAAGCTTCATTGCAGTTGCTATAACTGCCGGTTTAATCTTTTGAAATGCCTTGCCAAACTCAAAACTTCCACCTATTGCAATAAGTGCAAGTGGTGTTGCCATCTTTGAAAAATTAGAAATGGTGTTATCAAGCACTTTAGGGAAATGTACATTAAGCACTGACAAAATAACCCCTGCAACAATACTTAAAATAATAGGGTTTGTAGCTATTCCCTTTAACGTTGATGACAGAGTTTTTGACTGACCTGCACCTTTTTCGGGACATTCCACTGTAAGAATTATTACAGCAAATATGTTGTAAAGTGGAACTGCACCGATTATCATCAGTGGAACCATTCCAGTATCTGAATAAATATTTAAGATAAATGCCGCTCCAAGTACTGCAGCGCTGCTTCTGTAGGAAGCCTGTACAAACTCTCCTATAATTGATTTATCTTTCATAAAAATTCTTGCAAGAAACCACATTGTAAGTATGCTTATTGTTGTTGCAACGGCACAAAAAATAACATAACCTAATTCAAATTTTTCCATAAAGTTATTGTTTACCATGTCCTGTATTAAAAGTGCCGGCAAAGTAACTTTAAAATTTATTTTATTGGATGCCTCAATAAATCCCTGATTTATCCATCCTATTCTTTTAAGTAAATATCCAACTACAATAACCACAAAAACGGGTACTGTAGCATTTAAGCTATAAATTAAACTGTCCATAATACTATCTGCCATTTTGCAGGATTTCATTCTGCAAGTTTGTATTAAACTCTCCTTTCTTAATCATTTCTATTTCAAATTTATATGGTGCATAAGATTTTTTGCTGTTTTCCGGATCTTTAACATAAGGTGTTTCAAGAATCTTTGGAATATTTTCAAACTGTTCCATATAAATTATTTGTCTTAAAGTGTCATATCCAATGTTTCCAAAACCTATATTTTCGTGTCGGTCTTTTCCTGCTCCAAGCACATTCTTGCTATCATTAATATGAAAAACACCAATCTGGTCTGTTCCGATAACTTTGTCAAACTTTTCAAAAACTCCGCTTAAATCGTTAACAAGATCATACCCGGCATCATTAACATGACATGTATCAAAACAAACTCTAAGCTTGTCATTGTAAACTACTCCATCATATATTCTTGCAAGTTCTTCAAAATTTCTTCCTATTTCGCTGCCCTTTCCTGCCATTGTTTCAAGGGCAATACATGCCTTACTATCCTTAGTTAGCACATTGTTAATGCCTTTCACTATCTGATTAATTCCTGCATCAACTCCTGCTCCAACATGTGAACCCGGATGAAGAACCATAATTCTGCTTCCCATTGCCTCTGTTCTTTCCAATTCTGTTGCCAAAAACTTTTCTGCTATTTCGTAAGTTTCCGGTTTTATTGTATTGGCAAGATTAATAATATATGGTGCGTGAATCACTATTTCATCTATATTATGATGTGCCATATACTCCCATGCTTCTTTTATTTTTAATTCACTTATTTCTTTTCTGCGCGTATTTTGTGGAGCACCTGTATACGCCATAAACACATTTGCTCCATATGAATAAGCTTCCTTAGCTGAACCTAAAAGCATATCCTTTCCACTCATTCCAACATGAGAACCTATTTTTAATTTCATATGCTATACCATTTTTAACTTTCTATTCTTGATTTTAATATTATCTGTTTTATATTGATTTTACCTAAAACAATATACCACATTCCATAAGGTTTTACTATTTTTGTTGGATTATTTTTATCTTTATGATACTCTAATTAAGTAATTTTTATTGAAAGCGGAGACTAATAATATGAACTATAATTTTAAAACAGATTGTGATTCTAATAATAATTGTGATTCTAATAATAATTGTAATTCTAATGCAAAAAATAGCTCTGAAATAGATTTAGATAATCTTACGTTTGAATTTATATCTGAAATAAATGATAAACTTTATGAAGATCTGTCTAATATTGCTAATATATGTAATAAATTTGATAATGTTAAGAATACATTTTTTATTGATAACGAGGATTGTGAAACAACTATTGATAATGAACCGAATGAAAATATAAAAAATAATAATACTTTAGAAGATGATTATTCAAAAATCATTATTGCAAAAAAAGATAAAACAATTGTAGGTTTTATTTCCATCTATCTTATAGATGAATCAACTGCAGAAATTTGTGGCTTTGTATTGCCCGAATATCGCAATAATAACATTGGCAATTATCTTATGAAGAAGCTTTCTTATGAAATGGAAGATTTCTATATTTCCATTCCTGTTGCAAAAGATAATAAGACAGCTCCAAATTTTCTTAGAACCAATGGTTATTATCCAAGTACAACTGAATGTTCAATGGTTATTAACACAGACAACATTGTTGAAAAGCCTTCATCCTTTGACTGTTCAATTGATTTTAAAAAAACAGAAAATGAAGATGAAATTATATTTGAGATTTTTAAAGATAATAACAACATTGGTTCCTGTTTCGTAAGCATTTTTGAAACCTGTGGATGCATTCATAATGTTGAAATTAATGAAGCTTTTCGTGGCAATGGTTACAGCAAACTTCTTTTACAATATTCTTTATATGATATAAAAAATATATGCCAAAATATTATACTTCACGTTACAAAAGAAAACGTTCCGGCATATAATCTTTATACGAAGCTTAACTTTATTACCACATCAGAAATTATTTATTATGATAATCTATAAAAATTCAACTTTTATACTATTCCACAAAACATTAAATGGGCCACTATATTTGCAAATTTTATTTTACAAAGATAGTAGCCCATTCTCACTTACTATACATTTTTTAGTACAACTCTTTTTTATGTTTATTCTTCATCTGTACAACTTTCAGTTTCCTCTACCTTTGTAGTTGTTTCCACTTCTGTAGTATTAGGAACTTGTGTCGTTGTTTCTATTTTAACAGTTGAACTTTCTTCTTCAGTTGTTGTTTCCTGATTTAATCGTTTAATATCTTTCTTTGTTGATACAACTGCTGTTTTCTCTTTATCTTTATCCTTGTCTTTTCTTACTGACTTTCCACTTAAAATTCGTCTTGCGGCACAAGGATTGCCAAGTCTTGAAATTATTACACCCTGAGTCTTGTTTGCAGAATGAAGAATCTTCCCGTCGCCAATATAAATAGCAACATGACTTATTCTATTCTTGTTTTTTCTGTCGGTATGATAAAATACTAAATCTCCCGGTTTAAGCTTGTTGCTTTTTACTGCTTTGCCATTGTAAGCCTGCTCTGCTGCCGTTCTGCTTAAACTATATCCAAATTTTTTAAACAAAGACATTGTAAAACCTGAACAGTCTGCTCCGCTTGTAAGACTTGTTCCACCCCAAACATATCTGTTCCCAAGGAATTGTGTTGCATATTTCAAAAACTCTGCTGCTTCGCCTTCTTTTGGAAGAGAAGTTTCTTCCAAAGTATATGTAATGGCATTAGCTGCCCATTCCTGCTCAAGCATATCATCATATTCTTCCGGGGTATACAAATATTCCTTGTGAATCTTTACAGTAACATCTTTAGTCTTAACCCATCCTGACATTGTGGATGTTCTCTCTACTTTAATCCACTTCTTGTCCTTGCTTATACCTGTTATTGGATATTCTGCCTTCTCTTGTAGATTAGACAAAACTTTTGATTTCTTATTATCTTCGCTTCTAAGTTCTGTTTTCTTCGCTTTAACCTTTACAATAACGTCCTTGGCTTCAATTAAAACTTCCTTAGCCTTCTTGCCTGTTACTACATTTTCTTTCTTAACATATCCTGTAATCTTGTCAGATTTAATCTTGTAAAATTTTTTTCCTTTTTTAAGAATCTTAACGTAACTGCCATCTACACCGATTCCTACAACTTTAGACTTTTCATCGTCCTTCTCATATATTTCAACCATCTCATCTGAATCGTCTTCAGACTTGACCTTCTTCTTTTCAATCTTTATTGCACTTACATTCTTATACTTTTCAGGAAAAATCAAATCAACCTTTTTCTTAGTTTCTACAGGTGCCTTTGTCTCATGTTGCACTGCCGTAGTTGTTTCCTGAATTGTTGTTTTCTGTACAATCTTCGTCTCCGCTCCGCTTGTGTGATGTCCTCCTGAAACAGATTTAATTCCTATAATTCCGCCAATTAAGGCTACTGTAAACACTGATGCCACTATAATTTTCTTTTTCATTCTCTTACGTTGCTCGTCCTTTTTTCATTTATCACATTATTATAACATTTTCATTACAAAATAACACAATTTGAAATATTTTTATTATATATTTTTTACATTTTTATAGGAAAATTATAGGTTGGAAAAATATGGTGTACAAAATATCTTACAAGTTATTTGATTTGTCATATTTTTGTGTGAGAAATGCCTTTTAAGTAAGCTGATTTTTTTGAAGATTTCTCTTCTCATTTTCGGTACAAAGTCATCCAGGGCGGTGTACACGCCCTGGGGGTTCAGTATAGACCAGTTTACGATACCCATTACGGATGTCACAACATTTTCGGTTCTATATTCCGTAATTGCCTGCGACTAGGCAAGCTTACGTGTGATATAACATTTTTATTCTCTGACACGTAATTAGAAACGAAAATATATGAAAATTTGAATAAATTGCTTGTGGTGTAGCGTTTTCGTTCCACGACACGTAATTGGAAACGAAAATATACGAAAATTTGAATAAATTACTTGTGGTGTAGCGTTTTCGTTCCACGACACGTAATT
>ERZ773224.4572-NODE-4572-length-10441-cov-7.796457_pt1 | contig 10441 bp, 8 predicted proteins | sample MGYA00580526_ERZ773224 | MGnify/ENA primary metagenome ERZ773224 (study PRJEB29015, sample SAMEA2737743) | human gut metagenome | biome: human gut; feature: human-associated habitat; material: faeces | place: China | collected 2012 ...
CGGTTGCCATAAGTGTTGTCCGCCTTCAAATCTGTGATCAAGAGAAATTCGGAAGATGACAGGCATACTGTCACCGACTACGCTTTTGATCGCTTCTACGATTTCCTTCGGGAAGCGTGCACAATTTTCAGGAGAACCGCCGTATTCGTCTGTTCTTTTATTCCATACAGGAGACATAAACTGATCGATCAGATATCCGGCGTGTGCATGGATTTCGATAGCGTCAAACCCGGCATCGCTTGCAACGCCTGCGGCAAATTTGAATCCTTCCATCATCTGAGCGATTTCTTCTTTTGTCAGTGCGTGGCAGATTACGTCGGGATTGAATACAGACGGAAGCGCTGATGCAGAGATCGGAGGGTTTCCGAATGTATCAGGAAATGCGTTTCGTCCTGTACCAGGGCTGATCTGACAAACAATTTTAGCACCGTATCTGTGGCATCCGTCGCACACAGATGTCAGAGAAGGAAGGACTGTATATGTATCAAGATAACCTTCCATAGAACCTTGTGCGATCTGCTCGTTTAACATTTGACATCCCATATAAAGGATACCGGTTCCTCCTTTTGCTCTTTCAATGAAATAATCGATTTCCTGGGCGTCTTTTCTTCCGTTAGTAAATGCTGAGTTTGTTCCCATCGGAGACAGACCGATACGGTTTTTTACTTCCATGTTTCCGATTTTAAAAGGTGTAAATAAACTTTCATACCCCATAGTAGTTTTCTCCTTTTTAAAATGTTTTTTGTAAATATCTGTTTTTTTAACGGTGTAAGATCGAAAAATAATTAAATAGCTGTATATCCTCCGTCTACAGCAATGTTTTGTCCGTTTACGTATGAGGAAGCGGAAGAAGCAAGAAACAGAGCACAAGTATCCAATTCTCCTTCATTTCCATAACGCCCTACAGGGATTGCCCCTTTTGCATATGCTGTAAACCAGTCGGAGTCAAGAGTTTCTTTTGTAAGCGGAGTTATGAAATATCCCGGGCAGATAGAGTTCACCGTGATTCCTTCCTTGCCCCATTCTGCCGCAAGAGCTCTTGTCATATTGACAACGCCGCCTTTTGAAGCATGATAAGGAACACATGTTGCCGCCATATTTCCCACAAGACCGTACATAGAGGCAATATTGATAATACGTCCGTAGTGAGCTTTGATCATTTCTTTTGCATATTCACGAGCACAGATGAATGAACCAAAAAGATCGATTTTTAATTCGTTGTTGAATTGTTCGTCTGTGATATCTGCTGCCGGAGCGACCGCACCTGTTCCTGCGTTATTGACTAATATATCTATCCGTCCGAATCTTTCCATAGTGGCTGCCACTGCTGCTTTTACTTTCTCGGTATCCGTAATGTCGCATGTATACGGAAGAACCTCTACACCAAATTCTGCTTCGATGGCTGCTGCATTTTCTTCAAGCAGCCTGCTTCCGCTTGTAGCGACCATCACAGGGTCCAAAACTATGTTTTTTGCCTTATATTTTACAAGACCTGCGGCAATCGCCTCAATTGTATCTACCGATGATATCATACCGATTTTCACCGCATCCGGAAAAATATCCGTAAAAACAGCCTTCATCTGCGCCTCGATAAAATCAGCCGGTACATTCATCACCGCATCAACTCCCATGGTGTTTTGTGCCGTGAGTGCCGTGATGACACTCTCGCCAAACACACCGTTTGCAAGCATGGTCTTTAAATCGGCCTGCACGCCTGCGCCACCGCTTGAATCGCTTCCCGCAATTGTAAGTGCTGTATGCATATTTACGCTCCTTTCTACTGAATGTTGTCGCATATTTCTGCGAGTTCCCTGGCTGCAGCCTTTATATCTGCGCTTGCAAATATCGCTCCTACCACTGCGATTCCTGCAATCCCAGTGCCCTCTAGCGTGACTGCATTGTCTGCATTTATGCCTCCGATTGCAACAACCGGTATATCGACAGCCGCCGTGATTTCACGTAGAAGCTCCTTTGTCATAGGCTTTGCATTGAGCTTTGTGGTAGAGCCAAACACAGCTCCGCTTCCCAGATAGTCCGCGCCATCAGCTTCTGCCCTCTTTGCCTGCTCCACGGTCTTTGCCGTGACTCCTATTATCTTGTCAGCTCCAAGAAGCTTCCTGGCCTCCGCCGGATTCATGTCATCCTGTCCCAGATGTACTCCGTCGGCATCTATATCAATTGCAAACTGCACGTTATCATTGATGATGAGCGGCACCTTGTGCTCATGACAGATTCTCTTTATCTCAAGAACCTCATTATACTCATCCTTAAGCCCTGCATCAGAATCCGTACTCAGAATATCCTTGTCACGGATCTGAATCATAGTGGCACCGCCCTCTATTGCAAGCTTCACATGCTCAGAAAGCCTCGCTCCATGCAGCCACTGCCTGTCTGTTATAGCGTAGAGCTTTAAATCAGTTTTGTTCATATATACCTTTCACCTCTTATCCTGTTGTTTTCCAAATATAAGCCCCCTGACCTGCATACCAATTGTCTGTCATACAGCGACATTCAAATCAGTTCATAATCACCATCGCATATATGATATACTGCATCAATCAGCCTGTCCCGGTATGCAGCATTTCCGGGCTTAATGAAATAACAGCTGTTTGTCTCTCTGCCGTGCTCTGCCATATCAGAGGCAGCAAGCCCGCCTGCACTCTTCATGCAGCTAAGTGCTGCCGTGACTGCACCGTATTTATCATCGCAATCAGCTGCAGCAAATGCACAAATGAGTCCTGAAAGCATACATCCGGTGCCTGTCACCCTCTTCATCATAGGATGGCCGCCTGTGATGCTTCCTACCCTGTAATTATGCGTGTATCCGTCAGCATCCAACGCAACAGCATTCACTACACAATTATCCATCACACCGGTACCCATCGCATCAGTACTCATCAGACTTCTTTCATTATTGTCATAGCAATCAGCTTCATCACATAATTCTGCCACATAATCGGTCTCACCTGTAATCACACAGATGCATCCATATCGCAGGGCCGCCCTGCACGCAAGCGCCTTTGCATCAGACTCATCTGCCGTATCGGTCACTTCCACGCCGCCATCACATCTGCCATGCTCCATAACAGCCTTGACCTCAGACAAATTGCCCTTAATCACATCCACATGCACCTCGTCAAGCAGGCTCATCACAAAATCCATCCTGAAGCGGCTCACGCCCACACCAACCAGATCAAGCACAATAGGAATGTTCTTTTTCGCTGCCATCCTCGCAGCAATGCGCATCGCCTCAAAGCGCTCCTCAGAGGGAGTGCCTATATTCAGATTCAGCCCATCGCAGATACCCGTGACCTCATCCATCTCCTGCGGTGCCATAGCCATAATAGGCCTGGCCCCACATGCCAGCTCAATATTGGCCACATCATTGATAGTAACCATATTTGTGATGTTGTGAATCAAAGGACTGCGTGACTTAAGCTTTTCTATAAAATTATTCATCTGTATCTCTTTACAACTATTCATAATCACCCACACATTCAAAAAACGGATATACCGCCAATGAGTATATCCGCCTAAAAATCGTGCGATATTATCCTACGTTGGCATTATCCAAATCAGGTTATGGGTCAAGACACTACCAGTCTACTCTCAGCCGGCTAAATACCAGCTCCCCTGTTGTGTTTTTATAATATTTAATATAATACGCACTCCCCAATAAATCAAGTAAAATCAGCAAGTGTACGAATATTCGTACATTGAGAGAGCCACAAAGTAAGGGCGTAAGCCCGACCTATCGCCACAATGATAAACAGCCCAAATCTACTTAGCTGCAATAACATCCGCCATATCGTAGTGACCTGCACCCTTTCCCTTAAGGAACTTGGCAGCCTCAACAGCCCCCTTCGCAAAAACAGCCTTAGAGTAAGCAGTATGCTTAAACTCAATCACCTCATCCTGTCCACAGAAAAGTACCTCGTGCTCACCGACGATGCTTCCTCCTCTGACAGCAGAAATACCAATTTCCTTAGGATCACGCTTTTCTCTGCGTTTACTGCGGTCGTAAACATAGTGATACTCGTTATCCATAGCCTCGTTGATGGAATCAGCAAGCGCAAGCGCAGTACCTGAAGGTGCATCAAGCTTTAAATTGTGATGCTTCTCAACTATCTCCATGTCAAAACCTGCCGGTGCGAAAACCTGTGCAGCCTTTTTGAGAAGAGCCATAAGAGTGTTTATGCCAAGTGACATGTTTGCAGACTTGAGCACTGCCACCTTCTTGTAGCACTCCTCAACCTTTGCAAGCTGCTCATCACTAAGACCGGTAGTGCATAAAACAACCGGAACCTGCTTGTCCACGCAATAGTCCAGTACTCCGTCAACAGCCTTGGCATTGGAAAAATCTATGACCACATCAGCGTCCACATCACATTTGTCGATGCTCGAAAAAACAGGATAGTCATTGTCTATTCCATCATATAAATCAATACCGGCTACAATCTTGATATCAGCATCAGCCTTACAGATTTCTGTGATAGTCTGTCCCATTTTGCCATTGCAGCCATTCATAATTACCTTTGTCATTTTATCGTATCCTTTCTCGTTGTACTAAGCAAGCTTTAAGCCATAAGCCTTCATGACCTCAGCAAGCTTCCTTGCATTATCCTCACCCATCTCGCACATAGGGCTTCTAAGAGGTCCGACATTCATACCCATCAGGTTCATAGCCTTCTTTACAGGAATTGGATTCACCTCTGAGAAGAGTGCGTCCACAAGTGGAAGAGCCTCTCTCTGAAGCTCTAAGGCTGTCTGTAAATCGCCCTTGAAGAAGCTGTCACACATATTGTGTACCTTTGCAGGGGCTACATTGCTCCATACTGAGATTACACCGATTGCTCCGATAGACATAAGAGGCACTACGAGACCATCCTCGCCTGAGTACATATCAAGCTTTCCGTCTGTCAGATACATTGTCTTTGAAGCCTGCGCCAGATTTCCTGTAGCTTCCTTGAGTCCCACGATATTTTCCTTTGTCTTAAAGAGCTCTGCCATAGTCTCCGGAAGCACGTTGCAGCCTGTACGTCCCGGTACGTTGTATACGATAATAGGACACTTTGTGCTGTCTGCAATCTGCGAATAGTGGCTCACAAGACCTGCCTGAGTAGCCTTGTTGTAGTATGGTGTGACAACGAGCAGTCCGTCTGCGCCAAACTCCTCAGCCTCCTTTGAAAGCTGCATAGCTGTCTTTGTGCAGTTAGAGCCTGTGCCTGCTACTACAGGTACACGATGCTTTGTAAACTCTACGGCAGCCTTTATAACCTTTGCATGCTCCTCCATTGACAGACATGGACTCTCGCCTGTGGTGCCTGCAATGATAATAGCATCTGTGCCATTATCAATCTGCATATTGATAAGCTCCTCGAGCTTGTCGTAATTAACCTCCTCGTTATCGTACATAGGTGTAACAATTGCTACTCCTGCTCCTTTGAAAATTGCCATGATTTTATCTCCTTCTTGCTTTTCTTTATTCGATATTTGATTCTCTTAACGTATAAGTATGCCGCTGTCTGCCTCTAAGCGCTAAAAAACCGGCTCCTTAGAGCCGGTCCCAATTCTTCATGAATCACGATAGCTCCCCATCAAATCTGATGACAGTCATAAGGCTGTTCGCCATATGCCCAGAGATATATCCGCAGATGATAAATCCCTTCGGCGCTATTCCTTTCATCTCCCATCAACTGCCCCTGCGGCATCCGGAAAGCTACTCATAAGTCGCGCGACCTCTATCTGTTAATAAAATTATTCGTATACAGCAGATGATATAACTGCCTCACACTTGCACTAATAATATCACCACGCCTGTGCATTGTCAACTCACAGGACAATATTTCTTATTATTTTTCCGATGCGATATTATAAATCTCATCTGCCATTTCCCTGATTCCATCGTCAAGTACTCTGCCTGTCATAATCACGGTCACATCATCAGGCCTTGAAGCAAGCATATCCGACAGCTCCTCCTTTGAAATCAGATGCAAATCCAAAAGCCCCAGCATCTCATCAAGCACAACAACCATGTCAGCACCTGTTGATATAACCTTCTTTGCATAGTTGAAGCCATTCTTGATATTCATGATTTCTTCCTGCTTACTCTCCTCATCAAGCTGCTCAAAGAGTATTCCGGCTCTTGAAAAATTAAAGAATTTCACCTCCGGCTCAAGCTTTTTCAAAAATTCCGGCTCCTTTTTACCCTTTAGAAACTGAATAACGACAGCCTGTTTACCATCACAGGCAGCACATATTGCACTTCCTATAGCGACATTTGTCTTGCCATGTCCCTCGCCATAATAAATCTGTACTGCACCGTTTTCCATAATAATCATGCCTCCATACACATAGCTTTTCTGCCTGATATATAATCATTACAGTTTACACCTTATGTAAACGTCAACAATTACAAGCATTAACCAATAATATCTAGTAAAATACCACAATCTGACTTTTATTGCAAATTTTCGGGAAAATCACAAATCCGTAGTTACTGTCCATTAAAAATACTATGCCTCAATCTTGCTCACGGAAACCTCATACGCCGTGCGCTGCTCCACCTGTGTCTCACTGAGCTTTTTCACATAGTCTCTGCTCTGGATTCTGCCCCATATCTGCACATGTGTACCCACTTCAAAGGTCGACGCAAATCTGGCATTTCTTCCCCAACAGATACATGGAATATAGTCTGACTTGCCATATGAGCGGTTCACTGCCACAAGCAGGTCTGCAATTTCTCGTCCAAGCGGTGTTTTCCTGTATATAGCCTCCTTGCAGATATAGCCGTCAAGGAAAATCTGATTGGCTGCATCCTCATCATAATCACTGTCCAATATCTCAAGCTCTCTTGCAAAAACAGACAGCACCAGCCTGTTCTTCTTCTCCTCATGCCTGTTGAATGAGCGGAACTGACCGCCTATATATACGCTTTTGCCTATGTAGTCACCCTCCACATTGATAAGCCTCTCTGACACCATCACCGGAATATAGTCCATGCAATCTGAAAGCCTTCTGACCGAAACCTCCATCATATAGAAGCCCTCACCATACACCTCGTGACTAAACTGAAAATCTGAAACGATTTCTCCGATTATTGATACCTGGTTGTTTTCAAACATTTTATCTGCCATGAATTTTTGTCTCCCTTCCTTTTGTAAAATGTTTTTCCAGCTATTTTTAACATTTCCACAAAGTATATTTTCTCAAATAATGTCGACAAATCCAATAACATTTCACTTAATTTTTTAAAAACTTTCAATGAAAACTTGCACATTGGAAAAATTATGATAGAATAAGTTAGTTGCAAACTTAGCTTTATTTATTAAAGAAAGAAGGAAAATATGAAAACAACAAGAGACGATATTCGTAATATAGCAATTATTGCCCACGTTGATCATGGTAAAACAACACTTGTAGATGAGCTTCTTAAGCAAAGCGGTGTGTTCCGTGACAATCAGGAAGTTCAGGATCGAGTAATGGATTCAAACGACATCGAGCGTGAAAGAGGTATCACAATCCTCTCCAAAAACACAGCTATTCAGTATAAGGACATCAAAATCAACATCATCGACACTCCGGGTCATGCTGACTTCGGCGGTGAGGTAGAGCGTGTTCTTAAGATGGTAAACGGAGTTATTCTCGTGGTTGATGCCTTCGAGGGTGTTATGCCACAGACCAAGTTCGTAGTTATGAAGGCTCTTGCACTCAAGCTGCCTATCATTGTCTGCGTCAACAAGATTGACCGTCCGGAGGCACGTCCTAATGAGGTCATCGATGAGGTATTAGAGCTCTTCATGGATCTCGATGCTTCTGAGGAGCAGCTTGACTGCCCATTCGTTTTTGCATCAGCCAGAGACGGCTATGCCATGAAGGACTTGAACGACGAGAGAAAGGATATGACTCCTCTCTTCGAAACAATCGTAAACTACATCCCTGCTCCAACAGGTGATCCTGATGCCAACACACAGATTCTTATCAGTACAATCGACTACAACGAGTATGTAGGACGTATCGGAATCGGTAAAGTGGATAACGGTAAAATCAAGGTCAATCAGGAGGCTGTCGTTGTAAACCACCACGACCCTGACAAGCTTGAGAAGGTCCGTATCAGCAAACTTTACGAGTTTGACGGACTCGACAAGGTAGATGTAGCCGAGGCTAACATCGGTTCGATTGTAGCAATCTCAGGTATCGCAGATATCCACATCGGAGATACAATCTGCTCACCGGAAGCACCGGAGGCTATTCCTTTCCAGAAGATTTCAGAGCCTACAATCTCTATGAACTTCATCGTAAACAACAGCCCTCTTGCAGGACAGGAAGGTAAATTTGTCACAAGCCGTCACATCCGTGACAGACTCCTTCGTGAGCTCAACACTGATGTTTCACTGCGTGTCGAGGATACTGACTCACCAGATTCCTTCAAGGTTTCCGGACGTGGAGAGCTTCACCTTTCAGTGCTTATCGAGAACATGCGCCGTGAGGGCTATGAGTTCGCTGTAAGTAAGGCAGAGGTGCTCTACAAGTATGACGAAAACGGCAAGAAGCTTGAGCCAATGGAGCTTGCTTATATCGATGTGCCTGACGAGTTTACAGGAGCTGTCATCTCAAAGCTTCAGCAGCGCAAGGGCGAGCTTAGAAATATGGGCTCTATCGCAGGTGGCTACACCAGACTTGAATTCCATATCCCTGCACGTGGACTTATCGGATACCGTGGTGAGTTCATGACCGATACAAAGGGTAACGGAATCTTAAACACCATGTTTGACGGCTACGAGCCATACAAGGGTGAGATTGCATACCGTGCAACAGGTTCACTCATTGCCTTTGAGTCAGGTGAGGCTGTAACATACGGACTCTTCTCTGCACAGGAGAGAGGAACACTCTTTATCGGACCGGGCGCTAAGGTTTACTCAGGAATGGTTATCGGACAGTGTTCAAAGGCTGAGGACATCGAGCTCAACGTATGTAAGAAGAAGCATCTTACAAATACACGTTCTTCATCAGCAGATGAGGCACTCACACTTGTACCACCTAAAGTATTAAGCCTTGAGCAGGCTATCGACTTTATTGATACAGATGAGCTTCTTGAGGTAACACCTGAGAGCCTTCGAATCAGAAAGAAGATTCTTGACCCTACTCTTCGTAAGAGAGCCGGTTTCAAGAAGAACTAAATCATGCTTTTTCACATAAAGTTTTTCTTGCTGAAAAGTATACAGTAAATACACTTTATGTAAATTCCAAAGACAAAAAATACCGTCAGGGAACATCGCCCTGACGGTATTTTTATTTAACCTGATTTATTTTTACAGTGCCTTGATTCTCTCAAGTGCCTTTACTGTGTTCTCATAGTTTCCGAAAGCAGTCAGTCTGAAGTAGCCCTCTCCGCTTGGTCCAAAGCCTGAGCCAGGTGTACCTACCACATTGGCATTCTCAAGCAGGTAATCGAAGAACTCCCATGATGTCATCTGATCCGGTGTCTTGAGCCAGATGTATGGTGCATTTACTCCGCCGTATACTGTAAAGCCTGCCTCTGCAAGACCTGTCTTTATTGTCTTTGCATTGTTCATGTAGTATGCTACCTGATCCTTAAGCTGTGCTTTTCCTGCATCTGAGTAAACTGCCTCGCCTGCTCTCTGCACGATGTATGGTGCACCGTTGAACTTGGTTCCGTGGCGGCGTGCCCACATTGCGTGAAGCGAAACATCGCCACACTTAAGCTCCTTAGGTACTACTGTGAAGCCAAGACGCACACCTGTAAAGCCTGCGTTCTTTGAAAAGCTTCTAAGCTCGATGGCACATGTCTTTGCCCCGTTACACTCATAGATTGAGTGTGGCACATCTGCTTCGCTGATATATGCCTCATAGGCTGCATCAAAGATGATGACTGAGCCATTCTTGTTTGCATAATCTACCCATACCTGTAACTGTTCCTTTGTAAGAGTTGTTCCTGTCGGGTTATTTGGCAGACACAGATAAATCATATCCGGTACTTCCTTTGGAAGCTCCGGAACGAAGCCGTTATCTGCTGTTGAAGGCATATAGATTACATTGCTCCAGGTCTCTGTCTGAGCGTCATATGTGCCTGTTCTTCCTGCCATGACATTGGAATCAACATATACAGGGTAAACAGGATCTGTAACAGCGATACGGCTGTTTGCTGAGAAAAGCTCCTGGATGTTGGCTGAATCGCTCTTTGCTCCATCTGAAACAAAAATCTCATCGGCTGAGATATCGCATCCTCTTGCCTTGTAGTCATTGTCTGAAATTGCTTTTCTGAGGAACTCATATCCCAGGTCAGGTGCGTATCCGTGGAATGTTGCTGCACTTCCCATCTCGTCAACTGCCTTGTGCATAGCATCAATAATAGCAGGTGCAAGTGGCTGTGTTACATCGCCGATTCCAAGCCTTATAATCTCTTTATCCGGATTAGCCT
>ERZ773224.4576-NODE-4576-length-10423-cov-8.786941_pt1 | contig 10423 bp, 7 predicted proteins | sample MGYA00580526_ERZ773224 | MGnify/ENA primary metagenome ERZ773224 (study PRJEB29015, sample SAMEA2737743) | human gut metagenome | biome: human gut; feature: human-associated habitat; material: faeces | place: China | collected 2012 ...
TCCTTGGAAATGCAGTAAACAATCCGGTAAGACCATTCGTAGCTATCCTTGGTGGTGCTAAGGTTGCTGATAAGCTTAATGTAATCAACAACTTACTTGAAAAGTGCGATACACTTATCATTGGTGGTGGTATGGCATATACATTCATCAAAGCTCAGGGTGGAAAAGTTGGTATTTCATTAGTAGATGACTCTAAGTTAGATTACTGTCTTGATATGATGAAGAAAGCAGAAGAATTAGGAAAGAAATTATTACTTCCTATCGATACAGTAGCTGCTGACGGATTCCCAAATCCTATCGATGCTGAAATCGAAACAATGATCGTTCCAACAAACGCAATTCCTGATGACAAAGAAGGACTTGATATTGGACCTAAGACTCGTGAGTTATTCGCTGATGCAGTTAAGAACGCTAAGACAGTAGTATGGAACGGACCTATGGGCGTTTCAGAAAACCCTTGCCTTGCAGCAGGTACTATTGCAGTAGCTAAAGCTTTAGCTGATACAGATGCTACAACAATCATCGGTGGTGGTGATTCAGCAGCAGCTGTAAACAACCTTGGTTTCGGTGATAAGATGACACACATCTCAACAGGTGGTGGAGCTTCACTTGAATTCCTTGAAGGAAAAGATTTACCAGGTGTAGTAGCAGCTAACGACAAGTAGAGTTAAGGCAAATGAGTCCATTTACACAAAAACAAATCAAGAACAATGAATGTTCGCATTCATTGTTCTTAGATTGATTTTTGTGAAGTTGGCAAATGCCAGCGTGCTTATTAAAGCAGAGCATCAATAAGATAAGGACATTAAATATAGAGGAGACATTAACATGAGAAAGAAAATTATCGCAGGCAACTGGAAAATGAATAAAACTCCTAGCGAAGCAGTTGCTTTAATTAATGAATTAAAACCATTAGTACAGAATGAAGATGTTGACGTAGTATTCTGCGTACCAGCTATTAGCATTGTTCCAGCTATGGAAGCAGCTAAAGGCACAAACATCAACATTGGTGCTGAAAATATGTACTTTGAAGAAAGTGGTGCATATACAGGAGAAATCGCTCCTAACATGTTAACAGATGTTGGAGTAAAATACGTTATCATCGGACATTCAGAAAGAAGAGAATACTTTGCTGAAACAGATGAAACAGTAAACAAGAAAGTATTAAAAGCTTTCGAACATGGTATTACACCAATCATCTGCTGTGGTGAAACTCTTGAACAGAGAGAACAGGGTATTGCAGTAGACTTTATCCGTCAGCAGATTAAGATTGCATTCTTAAATGTAACAGCAGATCAGGCTAAGAAAGCAGTTATAGCTTACGAACCAATTTGGGCTATTGGAACAGGTAAGACAGCTACATCTGATCAGGCAGAAGAAATCTGTGCAGCTATCAGAGAATGCATCAAAGAGGTATATGATGAAGCTACAGCTGAAGCAATTAGAATTCAGTATGGCGGATCAATGAATGCCGGAAATGCAGCAGAATTACTTGCTAAACCTGACATTGATGGTGGTTTAGTAGGTGGCGCAAGCTTAAAACCAGATTTTGGCAAGATTGTTAACTATAATAAATAAGTATATATATGAGACGGAATGCCACTAGTTGGCATTCTGTCTTGTTTAATGAAGGGTAAAAAATGAAACTAAGAAACAAAATAATAAAAACAGCAGTTATGGTAGTTGCTGTGTGTGGAATAACTTTTGCATTTCAAACTAATACATATGCAAAGAAGAATTTTAAAGTTACCCCATCAAAAGTAGAAAAACAGTCAAAAAAGAGCTTTAGAACAATAACAACAAAATATACAAAACATTATCTTGGATTAAATGCATTTTTAGACAAGATGGAAAAAGCAGGTGGGGGAACCCTTACAATAAAGAAGGGAACATATTATATATCAAATGCCATTTATGTGCCATCCAATACAACAGTAGTGTTTGAGAATGGTGTAGTGTTTAAAAAAATAAACAAAACAGGAACAAACTACAAGGCGTCAGGATCAATGTGGCAGATTTGTCCAAGAAGTAAGAGCAAAAAAAAGAATAGTATAAGGAAATATAAAGGTGCAAAGAATGTTACATTCAAGGCCAAAGGCAAGGTAACATTCGATATGAACAACATTACAGGGATTACGATTGTTGCCGCACATAATCAGAATATTGATATTTCAGGAATAACATTTAAGAACCAGAATGGAAATCATTATGTCGAAGTTAATGGTTCAAAAGATGTTAATATACATGATTGTTATTTTGGAAAGTCTAAAAAGAGTACTAGAGAAAAGTACTATATGAAAGAAGCAATTAATATTGACTTGGCAGACAAGGCAACTCATGGATTGCCACTTGATTGGGTTAAGAAAGACAAAACACCATGCTGTAATGTTACAGTTGAAAATAATGTTTTCGACAGTACAACAAGAGGTGTTGGAACACATAAGTATTCACAAAACAGCAAAGGTGAAAATATCTATCATCAGAATATAACAATAAGAAATAATGAATTTAAGAATATACATGATAATGGAGTTTTTGTTTTAAACTGGAAGAATACAAAGATTGAAAATAACAAGTTCACCAATATTGGTAATTCATCAAAGAAGAGCTATAGCTCAGGTGCACATGCCATTTCAGGAGGTGGCATTGAAGAAATTAATATTACAGGAAATACTTTTACAAAGATTAAGAGAAATCCTGTATATTTCTGTATCCAGCAAAATGTAGGTGGCGGAAGTAACTACAAAAAAGTTGGAATGAAAATAACAAAGGAAGAAACAAAGGCAATGCTTGATAATAAAGTTTCTGATTGCGGTTATGATATGAATAGCATATTCCACGGATATGATATTTTGTATTTTAAGGGGTCAGGAGAAAGATCAAGATCTAATGCCGTTGGAGTAAACATAAATAAGCAAATAATCTCTTATGGATTATAAATATATTAAAAAGGAGATAAGACAATGAGCAAGAAACCTACAGTATTATTAATATTAGATGGTTATGGTTTGAATGACAAAAAAGAAGGCAACGCAGTAGCATTAGCTAACACACCTGTTATGGATAAACTTATGGCTGAATATCCATTTGTAAAAGGACAGGCTAGTGGCATGGCAGTAGGACTTCCTGAAGGACAGATGGGTAACTCAGAAGTTGGACATCTTAACATGGGTGCAGGAAGAATTGTATATCAGGAATTAACAAGAATTACAAAAGAAATAGAAGATGGAACATTCTTTGAAAATGAAGAATTAGTAAAAGCAATGGAAAATGCAAAGAAGAATAACAGTGCTCTTCATATTTTCGGACTTTTATCAGACGGTGGTGTTCACAGCCATATTACACATATGTATGGAACACTTGAAATGGCTAAGAAATTTGGCCTCGAAAAAGTTTATGTACATGCATTCTTAGATGGTAGAGATACACCTCCTGCATCAGCAGCAGAATATATGCAGCAGATGGTAGACAAGATGGCTGAAATCGGTGTTGGTGAAGTTGCTACAATTTCAGGTCGTTATTATGCAATGGACAGAGATAACAACTGGGATAGAGAAGAAAAAGCATATGTAGCAATGACAAAGGGTGAAGGTGTTGAAGAAACAGATCCTGTTCAGGCTATTAAGAATTCATATGCTAAAGACGTTACAGATGAATTCGTTCTTCCTACAGTAATTAAGAAAGATGGACAGCCTGTAGCTACAATTACAGACGGTGACTCAGTAGTATTCTGTAACTTTAGACCTGACCGTGCCCGTCAGATTACAAGAGCTTTCTGTGCAGATGATTTTGACGGTTTTGCAAGAGAAAAGAAATTAGACCTTACATTCGTATGCTTTACAGAATATGATGTAACAATTCCTAACAAATTAATTGCATTCAAGAAAGTAGAAGTTAAAAATACATTTGGTGAATACCTTGCAGCTCACAATATGAAGCAGGCAAGAATTGCTGAAACAGAAAAATACGCACATGTAACATTCTTCTTTAACGGTGGTGTTGAAGAACCAAACGAAGGCGAAGACAGAATCCTTGTTCCTTCACCTAAGGAAGTTGCAACATATGATCAGAAGCCTGAAATGAGCGCACCAAAGGTATGCGAAAAGATGGTAGAAGCCATCAAATCAGGAAAATACGATGTAATCATTACAAACTTCGCTAACCCTGACATGGTTGGACATACAGGAATCGTTGAAGCAGCAGTTAAGGCTGTAGAAACAATTGATGAATGTGTAGGCAAGGTAGTAGATGCAATTAAGGAAGTAGACGGACAGATGTTCATCTGTGCTGACCACGGAAACGCTGAACAGTTAATTGACTATGAAACAGGCGAACCATTTACAGCACATACAACAAACCCTGTACCATTTATTCTTGTAAACGCTGATCCATCATACAAATTAAGAGAAGGTGGAGTGTTAGCAGACATCGTTCCTACATTAATCGAATTAATGGGAATGGAACAGCCAAAAGAAATGACAGGAAAGAGTTTGTTAATCAAGAAGTAATTTGTAATACAAAAAAGACCTCCCTCGGGAGGTCTTTTTTTAACATACACGAAGCAATTACGCCTTCTTCTTGAACAATGTCTGGCAGCCTTCTTTTGCAAGAACGAGTGACAGAAGAACAAGTAAGCTTCCGATTATTGCACGGATCCAGCTCCACATATCGACTGCGTTTGTGACGTTTGCGTAGATGGTCTGAAGAAGTGAGATTACTGTTACGATAAGCATAAATGCCATTGGGAAGATGAGCATCTTATTGTTTTTGCCGACTTTACCAAGCCATGCAGCTACAGCTAACAGACCAAGTGCAGCAAGCAACTGATTGGAAGCACCAAACAATGCCCAGATCTTTGCATAGCCTGTCATACCAAGTGCAATGCCAAGAACTACTGTAATAATTGTAGCAAAATATGGATCTGTTAAAACTCTCTTAACGCCTGTAGCGTCCTTGTATGTCTCACCAGGTGCTAACCAGAACTCCTGGAACATATACCGGGCCAGACGGGTGGCGGTGTCCAGAGAGGTCAGGCAGAACACGGACACGGCCAGGACCATCAGCGTGTAGGTGACGGACACGGCGCCGGAGCCGAAGATCTTGCCGAGCATCTGGGACAGGCCGGTCGCGAACACGACGGTCGGGGTGACAGTCGTGCCGGCTTTGTAATCCTGCCAGATGTACGCAACCGCGCACAGGGAGACGAGCGCGAGCACACACTCAATGAGCATGCCGCCGTAGGCGATGGGCTGTGCGTCCTTCTCATTGTTGAGCTGCTTGGCCGTCGTGCCGGAACCAACGAGGGAGTGGAAGCCGGAGATGGCACCGCAGGCAATGGTGACGAACAGAGCCGGGAACATATAGCCAAGGGAGCTGCCCGTCGGGGCGATGGTGTCTTTGAAGCCGGTGAACGCAGGCATATCCAGCGTCGGATGGCAGCCGATGACACCGATGATCGCGAGGATCATCATCGCGTACAGCAGGAACGAGCTGAGGTAGTCACGCGGCTGGAGCAGGATCCAAACAGGCGTGACGGAAGCGACCAGAATGTAGATGCCGCAGATGATCATCCAGGTCTGGTAGCTCAGGTAGATCGGATGCCACTTGATGCCAAGCCACATCACCAAGGCAATGGCCACAACACCGATGATCGTGGACACGCCGATCGGCGCATTTCTGCGGTACACGAAGAAACCGAAGAAGATGGCCAGGACGATGAACAGCAGCGAGATGATCGCCGTCGTGGCGTTGGCCGCGGAAGCAGCCACATCCACGACCCCATCCACATAGGTGGCCTTGAACGTATTGGCAACGATGGACGCGAACGCGGCCACGACCAGGATCAGGGTCAGGTAAGAGAAGATGAGGAACAGGCGCTTGGCCTTCTTGCTGATGCTGGTCTCGACAACGGTGCCGATGGACTGGCCGTCATTGCGGACAGAGGCAAACAGCGCGCCGTAGTCATGCACACCACCGAAGAAGATGCCGCCGATGAGAACCCACAGCAGCACCGGAACCCAGCCGAAAACAGCGGCCTGGATCGGGCCGTTGATCGGGCCGGCGCCCGCGATGGAGGAGAAGTGGTGACCCATCAAAACAGGGGCCTTTGCAGGGCAGTAGTCCATGCCGTCTTCCAGCTCGTGAGCCGGCGTCGAGCGGGACGGGTCGATGCCCCACTGTTTGGACAGCCATCCGCCGTAGAAAACGTAGCCCAGGGCGAGAATGACAATGCCAACAATCAGAATTACAGCAGCATTCATTGAATTAACTCCCTTCTTTCATATTCTTAAACAGTGTTGTCTTCAACAACTGTGCTGTACTGCGTCCGCTGCCATTGGCAGCCGTTTTGCCGGTGCTGAGCTCCACGACGCCGGTGTGGTAATCCATCCAGCCGTGGAACGCAAGCTTGAAGCTCTTATAAATACGCGTGCGGCGCAGGGCGCGCAGCGCATCCGGCTCACAGGTGTCACACAAGAAGATCGCCGTGATATAAGAGCACATATGATTCGGGCCCGGCTCGATCCGCTGCATGCCGTCGGCACGCGCCTGCTCGCGGCACTGCTCGAAGATCTCCTTCGTGAGCACGGGGGCCGAGAAAATGTAGACATATTCGTTGTTGTCCGCTTCCCAGAGCTTGGCGGCCTTGACCAGCACATACTTCTCGGAGTGGATGTGCAGCCCGGCCTCTGCGACGAGATAACCCTTCGGTTCCTCGTGGCGCACAACATCAAAATATCCCGAATAACTGTGGCACAGTTTGTCGAGCGCTTCCTCGCGGGTCATACGCCGTCCTCCCTGTTTGATGCAAAATTTTCATGGTATGATTTCACCAATTTCATGAACAAACTAAGAACAAAGTGTAAACATACCGCTAATGTTATGATAGCGCGCCACCCGGGATCTTTCAAGTGAAATTAATGACAAATATCCACATCCGTTTTTGTCAACTTTTCATAACGTACGCACAAAAATGTCGAAGAACTTGGAATTATGTAAATCATTTTCCGCAAGGAACAGACAAACGTTTCACCTGTGCGGACACTGATTTTTCAGCGAAAATGTGGCTGCGTTTTTTGCTTGACGATCTTTTCCTGCAGTAAAATATAATTATGTAAACCATCTTGCAAAGTCGCTCTGCCGCCCTCAGTGCAGGTACGGACGGCAAGTGCGATTCTTGTCGAAAAGTGATTGACAGGACGTGCAAATCTTGCTACAATGAATCGTCTCAATTGGAATGATGCCTAGAGTCTTTCCGAAGCAAGATGCGACCGCCGCCGCGCCCCGCGCGACGGCCAAGGCCATACGGACAGCCGGGTCGAATGCCGCAAACCGCACCGCGTGCGGTGGCAACTTCTGTTGCCTTATTGATTGAGTTAAAAGCTCGAGTTTTATAAGTTGGTCACTTAAAACCAGGCTGCTTTCAGCATCCAAACTTGTGAAATGGTCAATAAGAGTAGTAAAAGTAATCTTTGCTATATAGACTCTCAAGACACAACATCCTGTTGGGAACGGTGCGCACGGGCCGCGGACGGCCGCTGCGCGCCCAATGGCATATGTTTGTTCACAAGCGCCGCTGCTGATCTGCAGCGGCGTTTTTTGTGCACAAGGGGGAAACACAGCCATGAAAAAAGTCATTGAACTCCGCAACGTCAGCAAACAGTTTGACGGCGAGACCGTTCTCGACAGCATCAACCTCGACATTTACGACAACGAATTTCTGACGCTGCTCGGCCCGTCCGGCTGCGGCAAGACCACGACCCTGCGCATGATCGGCGGCTTTGAAACGCCGGACCAGGGCGACATCCTCTTTCTCGGTGAGCGCATCAACGACATTCCGCCGCACAAGCGCAACATCAACACCGTTTTCCAGCGCTACGCACTCTTCCCCCACCTGAACGTGTTTGAAAACGTGGCGTTTCCGCTGCGCGAGCAGAAGCTGCCGCGCAACGAGATCGAGCAGAAGGTCAACGAGATGCTCGCGCTCGTCAAGCTCACGGGCTTCGAGCGCCGCAACGTCACGCGTCTGTCCGGCGGACAGCAGCAGCGCGTCGCCATTGCGCGCGCGCTCGTGAGCCGGCCGCGCGTGCTGCTACTCGACGAGCCGCTCGCCGCGCTCGACCTGAAGCTGCGCAAGGACATGCAGCAGGAGCTCAAGAACATCCAGAAGGCCACCGGCATCACGTTCGTGTTCGTCACGCACGATCAGGAGGAGGCGCTGAGCATGTCCGACACCATCGTCGTCATGTCGGAAGGGCGCATCCAGCAGATCGGCACGCCGATCGATATATATAATGAGCCGGAAAACGCTTTCGTGGCCGACTTCATCGGTGAGAGCAACATCGTCGACGGTATCATGCGCAAGGATTTCAGTGTCACGTTCTCGGGCCACACGTTCACGTGCGTAGACAAGGGCTTTGCCAAAAACGAGAATGTCGATGTCGTCATCCGTCCGGAGGATGTGGACATCGTGCCCATCGAGCAGGGCATGCTGCGCGGCACGGTCACGTCCATCACGTTCATGGGCGTGCACTATGAGATCATCATCGACATCAACGGCTTCAAGTGGATGATCCAGACGACGGACTACGTCGACGAGGGCGCGGAGGTCGGCCTGTACATCGAGCCCGACGCCATCCACATCATGAAAAAGTCCGAGTATTCGGGCATGTACGGCGACTACTCCTCGTTCAGCAACGAGCTGGACGAGCTCTCGGACGCAGAAAGCGAGCCGGACGAATGAACAATCGCATCCATTCCGAAAACCGCCGCGCCTCGCTGGCGCATCGTCTGGCGCTCGCACCGTATTCCGTGTGGGCGGTCATCTTTGTGGCCGTGCCGCTCGTATTCGTGGCCTACTATGCGTTCACGGATGAGAGCTTCCGGTTCACGACCGAAAACCTGACGAAATTCTTCACCGCCGTGAGCACGATCACCGACGACAGCGGCGCCACGCGCGAGGTACACACCTACCTGCTCATCTTCTGGCGCTCGGTGAAGCTGGCCGTCATCTCCACGGCCATCTGCCTGCTCATGGGCTACCCCATCGCGTATATCATCGCCCGCGCCGCCCCGCGCACGCAGAAGACGATCATCACGCTCATCATGATCCCGATGTGGATGAACTTCCTCATCCGCACCTATGCGTGGATGACCATCCTGCAGGACTCTGGCCTGCTCAACATGCTCTTTTCCGCGCTGCACCTCGGCCAGGCGCACATCATCGGCACCGAGGGCGCCGTCGTCGTCGGCATGGTGTACGACTACTTCCCGTATATGATCCTGCCGATCTACTCGGTCATGGCCAAGATGGACACACGCCTGATCGAGGCCGCGCGCGACCTCGGCTGCAACAGTCTCGGCGTGCTGCGGCGGGTCATCTTCCCGCTGAGCCTGCCGGGCGTCATGTCCGGCATCACGATGGTGCTCATCCCGTCGATCAGCACCTTTTATATCTCGCAGAAACTCGGCAACGGCAAGTTTTTCCTCATCGGAGACGCGATCGAGGGGCAGTACGTGGCCAATAACCTGCACTTTGCCGCCGCCATCGCCTTCATCCTCATGCTGATCCTGCTGGCCGCCATGGCCCTGATGAAACGCGGCACGAACAAGCGCGTCTACGGAGGTGTGTGACATGAAACGAGCTGCTAAGATCTATACCGCCCTCATCTTCGTGTTCCTGTTCGCGCCGATCGTGATCCTGCTGGTATTCTCGTTCAACGAGGCCAAGAGCCTGTCGGTGTTCTCCGGCTTCTCATTAAAATGGTATCAGGAGCTGTTCCGCGACGGGGAAACGCTCAACGCGCTCAAAAACACGCTCATCCTCGCCGTGATTGCCTCGGTCGTCTCGACCGCGATGGGCACGGCTGCCGCCGTGGGCATGAACCGGATGCGCAACAAATATCTGCGCGCCGCGCTCGACACGGCGACCGACATCCCCATGATGAATCCGGACATCATCACCGGCATTTCGCTGATGCTCATGTTCGTGTTCTTCGGCCGGCTGCTCGGCACGTCCACGAGTCTCGGCTTCTGGTCGATGCTCGCGGCGCACATCACGTTCTGCCTGCCGTATGTCATCATGCAGGTGCTGCCGAAGCTGCAGCAGATGGACCGCTCGCTGCCCGAGGCCGCGATGGATCTCGGCTGCACGCCGGTGCGTGCGTTTTTCCGCGTGGAAGTGCCGGAGATCCTGCCCGGCATCATCACCGGCATGATCATGGCCTTCACGCTCTCGCTTGATGACTTCGTCATCAGCTACTTCACGCAGGGCAGCGGCTTCCAGACGCTCCCGATCCGCATCTACAACATGACGAAAAAGACCGTCACGCCGAAAATGTACGCCCTGGCGACGATCATCTTCTTCGTCATTCTCGCGCTGCTGCTGCTGACCAACCTCGTCGACGAGGACGACACACAGCGTATC
>ERZ773224.4588-NODE-4588-length-10404-cov-3.087062_pt1 | contig 10404 bp, 7 predicted proteins | sample MGYA00580526_ERZ773224 | MGnify/ENA primary metagenome ERZ773224 (study PRJEB29015, sample SAMEA2737743) | human gut metagenome | biome: human gut; feature: human-associated habitat; material: faeces | place: China | collected 2012 ...
TTATTATTCTCAATGACAACAACATGTCCATTGCGGAAAATGTGGGCGGTATGTCCGAGTATCTGAACGGACTTAGAACCAATGAAGCTTACACGAATTTTAAGACTGGTGTAGAGCAGTCTCTGAGCAGGATCCCAGGTGGCAGCCATCTGGCGAACCAGCTGAAGAAGACCAAGAGCGGTATTAAACAACTCTTCATTCCCGGCATGCTCTTTGAAAATATGGGGATCACCTACTTAGGACCGGTGGATGGTCATGATATTGGAAAGCTTCAGGATATTCTGAATAAAGCAAAGAAAGTAAAGGGAGCCGTTCTGGTCCATGTACTGACCAGAAAGGGGAATGGTTATGTACCGGCAGAGCGCCATCCAGCCAGATTTCACGGCGCAGAGCCGTTTGATATTGAGACCGGATTACCTCTGAATAAGAAGAAAAAAGCAGATGTCCTGATGCTTCAAAACCAAATTTACAATGTTTTTTAATCATTAGATCAAAAACATTGCTATCGCCAACTTTACTTTCATAATAAGGAATACCTTCTTTTGTTATTGCTTGGACAATCTTTCTATTTGTTAAAGGGGTTGAAACAATCCCATTTTTAAATTTGTCATTATACAAATTTATAAGCAAATAGCAGAGAATTTCACCATCGATTTTATATGAATTATAAGATCCTATAAAACGATCACCATCTCCATCTAGTGCTAATATTAGTCTTTTTTCTTTATTTTTGTCATTTTCTAAATAAGTACTGCCACAATCTTTATTTATATTTTGACCATTTGGGCAATCATTTTTAGAAATAAAATTATTAAAGCCAAGCTTTTCTATAATATTTTTAAATATTAAACTTCCACTGCCATTACTTGCATCAAGTATAATTTCTTTATTTAAAATTTTAATGAAATTAAATTTACTTATTATAAAATTAATATAATTATTTACATCTTTATGTTTATCAAAAGTCTTTCCGATAGATTTTGGATAAAATTTGACTGATTTAAATGTTTTTATGAAATTAGATATTTCTTCTTGTAAAAAAATATCTATTTTTTTACCATTGTTATCAAAAATTTTAATTCCATTATATTGATATGGATTATGACTGGCAGTTATCATTACTCCATATTCACAATGTAATTCTTTTGATAAGTAATTTAAACAAGGAGTGGTGACAATTCCAAAATCGTAGACATCTTTCCCAAGACTATTTATTGTTGTACTAATTATATTTTTATAGAGAATGCTTGATTCTCTAGTATCATATCCAAGTCCAATAGGCAGATTAGAATTTAAAGCAAGATAAATACCTAGTTTGTGGAAAAGAAGAGGAGTTAATTCAATTTGACTCAGTCCTCTAATTCCATCAGTTTTAAAAAGATTATCCATTGTTCACCTCAAGACATTATATGAACAATAGGCATATGTGCGACAAATATAAGACTGAAAAACAAAAAAATATAACTATAAGTAGAATAAAACTAAATATAGTTATACTTATATAAAACTGATATTTTTTAAATATTATAAGCTTTTTCTTAAAACTTCGATAATTTCATCATGTGTTAATGTTTTATAACCAGAATCAGAAATAATTGTTCCTTCAACTATTTTTTCAAACATGGATTCATCGACGCCTAAATCTTTAATGTGCATAACAAGACCTATTTCTTTCATCCATTCTTCCATTTTATCTAGGCCTTCTAAGGCGATTTCTTCATCGGTTTTACCATCTGGTAAGACATTCCAAACATTTTTGGCAAATTTTACAAATTGATGCAATCCATAAGGCATAATAAGATGATAATAGGCTAGAGAAATACTTGAAAGTGTCATACCATGAGTAGCATTTGTGACCCCACCTATTGATTGACCAATCATATGAACCATCCAATCTTGTGGCTTACCCATTCCAACTAAGGTGTTTAAAGCCCATGTTGCTGCCCACATAATATTGCTTCTTGCTTCATAGTTCTCTGGATCTTTATTAGCAATTCTTGATGAATGAATCAAGCTGCGCATCAAACCTTCCATTAAATAATCAGATGTAGAATCATCATTTCCAGAAAAATATTGTTCAGTAATATGATTAAATGCATCATAAATACCGGCAATCATTTGATAATGCGGAACGGTATAAGTAAATTTAGGATTTAAGATTGAAAATTTTGGAAAAACCTCTTCTCCAAAAACGTGTCCAATCTTGAGTTTAGATTCTGGATCAGTAATGACTGCACCGCCATTCATTTCACTTCCGGTACCAACCATAGTTAAAATTGATCCACAAGGTATAATTTTATTATCGACATCTTCCATTCTTAAATAATATTTTTCCCATGGATTTTCTTTGCAATATGCAGAAACTGAAACTGCTTTAGCGTAATCGATAACTGAGCCTCCACCAACTGCTAAAATAAAATCAACTTTATTGTCATAAGCAATCTTAGCACCTTCGAATAGTTTTTCCTTTGTAGGATTTGGCATAACGCCAGCATCTTCAAAAACTTCTTTGCTAGCCTCTTTTAAAATACTTATAACTTTATCATAGATTCCGTTTCTTTTAATTGATCCACCACCATAAATTAACATGACTTTTGGACCATATTTTTTTAATTCATCCTTTAAATAGTTTATAGAATCTTCACCAAAGATTAATTTTGTCGGATTAGAATAGATAAAATTACCAAACATTTAATATCTCCTTTATAAATAAATTTTGACAGAAATATATTATTTCGTCTATAATTATGATACAACCTAAAGTTGACTTTAGGTCAATGTTTTTTAGGAGAAATTTATGGAATATACAATCGGTCAAATTGCAAATATGTTTGGATTAACGATATCCACTTTACGCTATTATGATAAAGAAGGTCTTTTTGGAGAAATTGAAAGGAAATCTACAGTTCGTAAATTTCATGAAAAAGATATTGAAACATTAAGAGTAATTCAATGTTTAAAAAAATCAGGATTGGAAATTAAAGAAATAAAATATTTTATGGATTTATGCAAAAAAGGAAAAGATACCTATGCTGAAAGAAAAGAAATTTTTGAAAAGCAAAAAGAGAAAGTTATTCAAGAAATCAAAAATTTGAATGAAACTTTAGATATGATAAATTTTAAATGCTGGTATTATGAAAAAGCTATATTAGATGGCAATGAAGACAATATAAAAAAGATGAAAGTGACAGGTTTTCCTGAAGAAATAGAATTGCTTTATAATAAAACTCATCGCGATTTAAGAACATAAAAAAAGATGTTTAAAAGCCTTTTGGTTTATAAACATCCCCTTTTAAATACTAATTAGAAGTTATCTTTAGAGATTTCAAAGAAACTTTGTGGGTGATTGCAAACTGGACAAACAAGTGGTGCTTTAGTTCCAATAACAATATGTCCGCAGTTTCTGCATTCCCAAATTTTAACTTCGGATTTTTCGAATACTTGGGAAGTTTCGATATTGTTTAATAAAGATCTATATCTCTCTTCGTGTCTTTTTTCAATTGCGGCAACCATTCTGAATTTTTTGGCTAAAGCTAAGAAACCTTCTTCTTCAGCAGTTTTAGCAAAGCTTTCATACATATCTGTCCATTCATAGTTTTCACCAGCGGCTGCAGCTAATAAATTAGCTTTTGTATCACCTAATTCACCCAATTCTTTGAACCACATTTTTGCATGTTCTTTTTCGTTGTCAGCAGTTTTTAAGAAAAGTTCAGCCATTTGTTCATATCCTTCCTTTTTAGCTACTGAAGCAAAATAGGTATATTTATTTCTTGCCTGAGATTCTCCAGCAAAAGCGTCTCTTAAATTTTGTTCTGTTTTTGTTCCTGCATATTTGTTTGACATTTTTTATTCTCCTTATGTACTTAGATTGTATTATCTTGGTTAAATTAAATCAAGAAATTTGCATTTTTGTTTAAAAAAATTATTTAGTATAAAAATCACAAATATATTTTAGCTTTTATTTAGTGAATTCAATCAATTTACCATTTTCAAATCTATAACAATGATCAGAAATAGCTATAGCTGATTCACGATGAAAGACAAGAATTATGCACTTATCTTTCTTTTGTTGAACCAGTGATTTCAAAATAATGCCTTCATTAATACTGTCGACATTGCTTGTAGGTTCATCTAATAAAATAACAGGACTATCTTTTAAAAAAGCACGTGCTAAGCCGAGTCTTTGTTTTTCTCCTTGTGAAACATTATCGATAAAGGTTCCAACTTTTGTTTGATATCCATTTTCTAAACTTATTATGAAATCGTGAATAGATGCTTTTTTACATGCAGTTATTATTTCATCCATTGTCGCATCTTGTTTAGCTATTTTTAAGTTATTTTCTATTGTATCATCAAATAAGTAGGTGTTTTGACTTACCATAGTGACATTATCAAGAAGCGATGAAGTATTTATATCTTCTATATCTAAATTATTATATTTAATTGTGCCACTATTTTTCTTATAAAATCTTAATAATAGTTTTAATAAAGTAGATTTACCACATCCAGATTCACCTAGAATACAGATAATTTCACCTTTTTTTGCTTTGAGATTTAAATTGTTGATAATTAAATTATTATTTTCATAGCCAAATTTTAAATCAGTGATTTCTAATGAATTAAAATTGAAATTATTTTTGTCAGTTATTTCTTGAACAACAGGCTTTTCATTTAGTAGTTTTAAAACTCGATCGCCTGAGGCTAAAGTTTGAGTCAAATTGCCAGGAAGATTAGATATAGCAATAACTGGTCCAAATGATCCAAATATGGCTACAACACCCATTATCATTTTTCCGATTGAAAGAATATTATTGACGGTTAATAAGATTCCAGTAGTTAAAGTAATTATAATAGTTAAACTGATAATAAGTTCTGTTAAAGAAGAAAATATACTTGTAAAATGCTTAAGTTTTTTTGTTTCTTTTAAAAGACTATCAGATCTTTTATTGACTTGAGAAGTTCTTCTATCCATACCATTATGGAGAACTATTTCTTTGACACCTTTTATACTATCCATATAATAGGCATTGAATGAAGAAAATTCTTGACGATAATTAACACCGATATTTTTTATTTTGCTTGATGAAATTAAGGGAAGTAATATACCGATAATTAAATAAGAAATAATGGCACATAAAGAAAGATACCATGAGGATACTAGTCCTACATAGATTATTATTCCCAAAGAGACAAATATGCAGATCATAATAGGTGAAAGGGTATGAGCGTAGAAAACTTCTAATGTTTCAATGTCAGAAGTGACCATTGCAATTATTCCACCTTTTTGTTTTCCTTCTAATTTTGCTGGCGCTAAAATTCGTAAAGCTGAAAAAATTTTATCGCGGAGAATTGCTAAAAGCTTAAAGGCTATATAGTGATTAGAATATTGTTCAATATAGCGCAGAAGTCCGCGTAAGACACCACATATAATAGTTAAAGAAATTATGAGTTCGTAGCTTAATGAAATGTTTTCTCCAAGATATTTTGCTATGCCTATAGAACCGAAAATAGTAACTCCCATAGCACAGATAAATCCAAGAACACCATTTATAACAGCAAAAATTAAAAAATATGCAAAATTACCTAAAAGAAGAACTAAATTAGCCATAATTTTTAAGCCACTTTGGCGCAGTTTATTATTTTTCATTTGGCATGACCTCTTTGTAACCATTTTCGAGTTCTTTTTGAGTGTTGTAAAGATTTGCATAATGACCATTCTTTTTCATCAGCATTTCATGAGAGCCAGTTTCTTCTATTTTCCCATCTTCGATAAAGTAGATTTTATCAGCTTTAACTATATTTTCTAGGCGATGAGAAATAACAATTACTGTTTTTGTTTTACTTAATTCTTGTATGTTTTGCATTATTATCTTTTCAGATTCTATATCGATATGTGAAGTAGCTTCATCGAAGATATAAATATCTTTATCAGCAATTAAATTGATTGCTAAAGCAAGACGTTGTTTTTGCCCGCCAGAGATATTTTCAGCATCTTCGAAAATAGTTTTGTTGATTCCACCATTATTTTTTATAAAAGTATCGAGATTCACTTTTTTTAATGCTGAATATATTTCTTCTTCAGTGACATTTAATTTAGCTAGTTTAAAATTATCGAAAACTGTTTCATTAAAAATATAGGTATTGTTTGAACAAGTTGCAACATGAGAATAATATGAGGCTCTTGATAATGATTCCAAAGGTTTATTTCCAATAAGAATTTGTCCTTTTTGAATTCTATTTTGTCCTAAAAGTAAATTAATGATGGTCGATTTTCCACAGCCTGATTTACCAACAATAGCATTCATCCCTTTATCAAATGATAGGGAAATGTCTTTTAAAATGTCTTTTTTTCCATCATAGGAAAAAGTTACATGTTCAAAAACAATATCAGTGTTTTCAACTATTCCGTCATTCCAGATAGGTTCTTCAAGATTTAAAAGCGAAAGTATTTTCTTTCCTGCTGAAGCTCCATTCATTCCTACATGAAAAGCACTGCCAAATTGACGCATGGGTAAAAAGAAATCAACGGAAACTAAAATAATAAATAAGGCAATTGGGGCAACACTAACCATATTTCCTATTGGGTTTATCCAATTGTTTATAAGTCCAAGAATAGTTAAAGCGATTCCAAGCCCGGCTCCACCATAAGCAACGGTATCCATAATTGTTGAAGAGGCAAGTTGCATTACTAGAACTTTCATGGTTATCTTTCTAAATTCTTCGGCTGATTCATTCATGATTTCTTGTCTTTTTTTATCAGCTTTAAATATTTTTAAGTCTTTTAAACCTTGAGTAGCATCTAAAAAAGCATCTCCCATAGAAGTGTATTTTCCCCAGTATTTTGCAAAAATTATCTTTGCATATTTTGATACTGCAACAATAGAAATAGGAATCATTGGAACTAAGCATATTAGACTGACAGCAGGTTGCCATGATAAAAATACAGTGACAAAAAATAGAATGAAAGGAGCAATCATCGCATAAAAAAATTGAGGTAAGTAATTAGAATAATAAAGGTCAAGCTGTTCTATACCTTCCATTGAAACTTGAGTTAGACCGGCGATGGAAACATCATCGGAAAATTTGGGGCCAAGAGTTAAAACTTTATCATATATTTTTTCTCTTAATTGTTTTTTGACATTTCTTCCTAGTTTATCTTTTATTTCACCAGTAATTCTCGAAGTAATATATCTTGTTATGATGGCAATCATAGCAATTACTAAAGGGTTGATAAGAGTAACAAGTTCTTTTTTATCAATAATAATTTCTAAAGCATAGCAAATACTGAAAGTAAATGAAAGGTTAGCAAAAAGACCGATGATCATTAATCCTACAACAAAAAAGATATATTTTTTGTTTTTACCTAGTAATTTGAATAAATCTTTATCGAGCATTTTTTGTCTCCTTTTTCTTTTTTCTTTTACCTTTGATTGTAGATTTTAAATGAGAAAACGATAGAATCGGATGAGTAAACATCATCCGAGGAGCAGCATAACGCATAACATCTTTAATTTGTTGACGCATTATAGAATCTGATTGATAACAATGTATTTTGCATTGCGAACAATAATCTTTACTATCTCCATAAGGACAATTTTCTCTTTTTAATTTAACAAAATTATATAAGTTTGAACATTGTTCACACATTTCATTTTTTGCTGTATGATGTTTTCCATGGCAATACATATTTATCATCATTCCAACAATTTTAATATCTTTTTCTTCTTTCACAAATACCTGTTTTTAAAAATTTAGCTTTAATATTATAGTTAGAAGTATCTAACAAAGCAAGAATTAAGCTTTTGCTTAATGTAATAGTGAGTATAAATTTAGAAGATAATATTTTTATATTTACAAAAAATGCAGTGAATTTGTTTTTAATGATAATTATTATTAAAAAATGGTGATTTTTAAATTAGATGTTTGTTTCAGTTTTAAAATATATCAATAATATGTAATCTGATATGATTCTACAAAACAAAAAAAGCGTGAAATAAATTCACGCAATATGTTATTTAGAATCACGATTGACGGGGATACTATCCATGGCTTCTTTTAGATTGTCTAAGAATTCATCGATAATAATTGATTCAAGTGTTCCATTATATGCAATTGCTACCCGTCCTGTTTCTTCTGATACGATGATTGTTACCGAATCTGTTAATTCAGAGATACCTAGAGCAGCTCTATGACGAGCTCCATATTTTCCAGTTAATCCACGGCTAGAAGATGGATAAAAAACACTAGCGGCATAGATTTTATTGTTTCTTATAACTACAGCACCATCATGGAGTCTTGTACCTTCATAAAAGATTGTTTCTAAAAGTTCAGGAGTGACAGGAGCATTGACAATTGTTCCTGTCTTAATATAACTAGAAAGAGACATTTTTCTTTCAATAGTAATTAGGGCACCAGTTTTAGTGCTTGATAACCATTTTACTGTTGTTTCTAATTTTTTATAAATATCTTCTTTTGTTGTTACCTCTTCTTTAATATCATTACTGGTTTTTTCTTTCTTTTTGAAATTCAAAGAATTATTGATTAGAGAGCGAACTTCATTAAGATTGATGAAAAGATATATTATAGTAGAAATGATTATAAAAGATGTTAAGAAGATAAATAAATAATTCATTTCAAGAATGAAAGATAATAAATCTAAGGCAAGTACTATTGGATAAAAGATGTAAATTATCCTTTGTTTCAGCAATTTATATAAAAATAATGTTATTAATGTAAAACAAATTAATAAAAAAATTAACTCGATACTTGTTACAGGATTTGTCCAACGGGTATGCCAATCAGTTAAAAAAATAGTGTTAAAAACCATATGCACCCCCATACCTAAATTTTATAAAAAAACTTTAGTAATAGCAATAAAAAACTAATAATTTTTATTAAATTTTATATATTTATTTTTTGTGCTTTTTATAAAAAAATGCAGTTTTTAGAAGAATATTAAAAATGAGGTAAAAAAATATTCAGATTATTGAATAAACCTGAATATTTCAATTGATTTTAGAGCTTATATTCAGCACTTTCATTATCTAAAAGTGCAATGAATTCAGAGTAAGAAGTTTTTCCTTCCATAACTAATTGTTTAGCTGCTTCTTGAAGTGGAATCATACCATTTTCAATGCAAGTTCTAAAGATATTATCCATAGAAAAATTAGGATCTTCGATGGATTTTTTAATATTTGAATTTAAATTTAAAATTTCGAATACTGCGGTTCTTCCATGATATCCGGTACCATTACAGCGTTGGCAACCACATGGTTCATATATTTTTTCAGGTTTTGTAAGTCCTAAATCTGCCATCTCAGATTCAGTGGTAATATGTTCTTTTTTACAATATGGACAAAGTTTTCTAACTAAACGTTGTGAAATAGCTCCGATAAGAGCATCAGCGACAAGATACCGTGGAATACCCATATCAATAAGACGAGAAATTGTACCATGAGCATTATTAGTATGTAATGTAGAAAGAACTAAGTGACCTGTAATAGCGGCCTTGACTGCAATTTCAGCTGTTTCTTCATCACGAATTTCACCGATCATAATTACATTAGGGTCTTGTCTTAAAATAGATCTTAAAGATGCGGCGAATGTTAAATTTACTTTTGGATTAACTTGAATTTGATTGACTCCATCAAGATTGTTTTCGACAGGGTCTTCAATGGTAGTAATATTAACTTCATCATTATTTAAATGTTTTAAGAAAGAATATAATGTTGTAGTTTTACCAGAACCAGTAGGACCTGTTAATAACAAAATTCCATGAGGGTAACTAATCATTCTTTTTACTTTCTTTTCTTGTTCAGGATTAAGACCCAATTGTTCAATATTCGAATGGTCATCAGAGGTATCAAAAATACGAATAACTATCTTTTCACCATAAATTGTAGGTAAAGTTGATACACGATAATCATATTTTTTGCCATCTATTTCTAATGATATTTTTCCATCTTGAGGAATGCGGCGTTCGGAAATATCAAGTTCAGCCATAATTTTAATTCTAGCTAAAACAGCTGGATAAGATTCAACTGGTAATTTAGAGTTAGTATATAAAGCACCATCTACTCTAAAACGAACTCTGACAAAATCAGCAAATGGTTCAATATGAATATCACTGGCTTGCATAGCAGTTGCTTCTCTTAATATTGAATCTGTTAATTTTACAGTTGGAGCATTGACTAATAAACTTGCATCAAATGATTCTTCTTTATTGGGTTTGATTTCGTTTTCGATTGCGTTCATTGCATCAGCACGTCTTGTTTTGTTGTCTATGTAGTTTAATAAAGAAGTTACATAAGTAGGTGTAGCAAGACGAACTTCAATAGGATCTTTGATGAAATAGGTAATTGTTTGTAAATCTATAAGGCGATAAGGATCATCGATGACAACTAA
>ERZ773224.4589-NODE-4589-length-10401-cov-2.781558_pt1 | contig 10401 bp, 7 predicted proteins | sample MGYA00580526_ERZ773224 | MGnify/ENA primary metagenome ERZ773224 (study PRJEB29015, sample SAMEA2737743) | human gut metagenome | biome: human gut; feature: human-associated habitat; material: faeces | place: China | collected 2012 ...
CGTGACCGGCAACACGGTCATCGACGCGCTGAAAACGACCGTCCGCGCCGACTATACCCATCCGGAGCTCGCATGGGCGGCGGGAAAGAGGCTCATTCTCATCACGGCACACCGCCGGGAAAATCTCGGCGAGCCGATGCGCCACATGTTCCGCGCCATCCGCCGCGTGCTTGATGAGCACGACGATGTCCGTGCGATCTACCCCATCCACCGCAACCCTGCCGTGCGCGAAACGGCGGCGGAGGTGTTCGGCGGCGACGAACGAATCCATATCATCGAGCCGCTGGATGTGCTGGATTTCCACAACTTTCTCGCGCGCAGCTATCTCGTGCTCACCGACAGCGGCGGCATTCAGGAGGAAGCGCCGAGCCTCGGCAAGCCGGTGCTCGTCATGCGCGATACGACCGAGAGGCCCGAGGGCGTCGCGGCCGGAACGCTCCGGCTGGTCGGCACGCGGGAGGAAACGATCTACGAGAGCTTCGCGGAGCTTTTGGATAACGCGGCGGCGTACGAAAAAATGAGCCGCACCGCGAACCCCTACGGCGACGGCCGCGCCTGCCGCCGCATTGCGGACATTCTTGCAGGAGAATAACGGATGAAAATCCTCATTGCAGCCTCTGGCTTTGACAGTCCGAGAAAACACGAAGTAAATATTTTTGCTCTAGATCAGGCTAAAGCGCTGCGCGATGCCGGACATGATGTCCGCTTTGCCGCCGTGGACACGCGGTCGATCCGCCACCCCCGCCCGTGGGGGGGGTATCGATACACGCTGGACGGCATACCCGTTTATTACGCTTCGGTTCCCTGCGGCGCGCTGCCGATGGGGCTTCCGGAGCTGGCCGGACGGCTGGCGGCCTCCGGTATCTGCCGCGCCATAGCAAAGAATGGTTGGAAGCCGGACATTATCCACCAGCATTTCGGCTTTGAACTTGCCGCGATGGCGGAGCGGGAGGGCATTCCATTCGTTTTCACTGAGCACTCCTCCCTGCACAACCGTGCGCTTTCACCGGAGAAGGCGGAACATCTGAAAAGAAAATATGAGTGCTGTGCCGCCGTGCTGGCGGTCAGCCGGGCGCTTGCGAAAAACATGCGCGCCAACACCGGGGTCGAAGCTATTGTCGTACCCAATATCGTGGATACGGCGCAGTTTGCGCTGCAGAGCGTTCCGCACGAACGCTTCACGTTCGTATCGGCTGGCAATCTCATCCCGGTGAAAAACATGGCGGAGCTTCTCCATGCGTTCGCTGCGCTGCACGGCGAGCCGAGGCTTATCATTTTCGGCGATGGACCGGAGAGCGGCGCGCTGCGGGCTTTATGCGCCGAACTGGGGCTGTACAGCCGCGTCTCCTTCCGCGGCCACTGTCCGCGAGAGAAACTTGCCGAAGCGTACGCCGCGGCGGACTGCTTTGTGCTGGCGTCGAGGAGCGAAACGTTTGGCGTCGCCTATATTGAGGCAATGGCGGCGGGGCTTCCAGTGATCGCCACGCGCTGCGGCGGTCCGGAGGATTTTGTCACGGAGGAGAACGGCATCCTGATCCCCGTGGACGACGAAGACGCTCTCACTGGCGCCATGGAGCACATGATGCTCCGCCGCGAAGACTACGACAGCGCGGCGATCTCCGCGGACATCCGCCGGAAATTCGCCCCCGAGACCATCGCCGCGCGGCTTACCGAGCTTTATGAGGGAGTTCTTTCATGCTGATTTTGTATATCACCTATGTGGATATTAACTCCGGCACCTCCGGATCGTCGGTACGCCCGCAGAAGATGTACCGGGCGTTTCTCGACGAGGGACACGAGGTAAAGCTCCTTTCCGGCACACAGCAGCGCTGGGGAAGAAAGGCGCGCACCGAAGCGGTACAGGAGATACGGCGGTGGCTTAGGGAAAACCGGCCGGATATCTGCTATATCGAATCTCCCTCTATGCCGATCACGTTCCGCTGCGATATCGCTCTTATCCGGAAAATCTCCCGAATGGGAATTCCCATCGGGTATTTCTACCGGGATTTCTATTGGATGTTTCCGGAACTGTATCCCCGCCGGACAGATCTTACCGGCTGGCTGAAGGATCACTGGCTGGATTATTTGCAGCAGCGCACAAATAACGTGCTCAAATGTGCAGACATCGTGTACTTTCCATCGGAAGAATGTAAGAAGTATTTTTCCTATACAGATATGCGTTCGCTGCCCCCAGCAGGCGAAGATCATCTTTCTGAGCGGTGCCCGGAGGAAAAGACCTGCATATATGTCGGTGGGCTGGACGGCGGGTACGGCGTCGGGATGCTGCTTGAGGCGCTTGAGCAGCTAAACGCCGGAGACAGGACATACCGTCTGATCCTTGTTTGCCGGGAAAAGGAATGGAAAGCGTTTCAAAGTCCGTATAAGGAAGCTCCGTGGCTGGAGGTGCATCATACGTCGGGCGAGGGGCTGAAGCCGCTGTATGCACGCGCTGCCGTTTCGGTCATACCGGTGTCTCCGACACCATACACGCATTTAGCGGTCAATGTAAAACTTTTTGACTACCTGAGTTATGGTCTGCCTGTTGTTGTTACAAACGCTCGGACGATTTCGGCCATTGTCCGTGAAAACGGCATCGGTTTGGTCGTGCCGTATGAGGCGGAAGCTCTGGCGAACGCGCTGCAAAGCATAATGGACAATCCAGGGAAAAGAAAAGAATATGAAAAACAATGTATCGAAGCACTGAGAAACGGAAATCTCTGGGTTCACCGCGTTCGTCAGATCGTTTTGGATTTGGAGGAAAAATAATGAAGAATCTTCTTATTCTTACGTTTGCCGGTCTCGGAGAACGGCATAATGTTGGCGCCCCTACGTTCTGGAAAACGGTAGAGGGGTTTATTGCTGCCGGATGGAAGGTTTGGATTGTGGATGTCGGCACAAAAGAGGATACGCCGCTCGGCGAACGGGACTACGGGGATGGACTTTATATCGTGCGGTTTAATCCTCCTTTTTTGAGGGAGACCAGAATCCGGAAAATTGGATGGTTTTTTGGCTTTGCCAATGTGTTTGCCATTCGCCATATCCTGATCCGGGAAGCAGGGCGACTTATAAATGAACAGCATCTTGCCGCCGATAATACTGTGGTTTACGGACAGGACACCCACGCAGTGCATGCCGCGAAACAAATCAGCAGGACCTACGCTATGCCGTTGGTTACTCGGTTTTATGGTATATGGGACATGATGACGAAAAAAGATAATTTAGTCAACCGTCTCCGGTATTACCCCAAGCTGCAGGCATACGGTGTCGAGGCGGACATGGTGCTGATGACAAACGACGGTACGCGCGGAGATGAAGTTTTGAAGCGCTCCGGAAATAAGAGTAGAAAGATTTTTTTCTGGCGCAACGGCGTAGATATTCCGGGAGCGCCGGCTGTCTCTCTGGGAGCGGAGCTTCCATTGAATAAATCGGATACAGTATTAATGACTCTCTCCCGCCTGCAGGCGGGAAAACGGGTGAATCTGGCAATTGATGCACTCGCAGAGGTTGTAAAGTCTCATCCGGAGGCAAAGCTTGTCATCGTTGGTTATGGGGAAGAGAGAAAAAATCTGGAAGAACAGGTATGCGCGCTAGGGCTGGAAAAGCATGTGATTTTCACGGGAAGAATATCCCATGAGTTGGTCTATGACTATTTGCAGCGCGCGGATGTGTTCCTTTCGTTGTATTCTGCATCAAATCTCGGTAATCCGCTTTTTGAGGCGATGCGCTGCGGAAAAGCGATCATCACCGTTGACACTGGGGCGACCGGTTCAGTAATCAAAAACGAAGCAAACGGTATACTTCTTCCGGAAAAAGAGCTTTCCTGTCTGCACAAGGAGATATGCCGTCTGCTGTCGGACGAAGATGAACGGAAACATCTCGGTGAGGGGGCAAAGCGCTTTGCTGACGAGAATTTTTGGACGTGGGACGAGCGCATCGCCGCGGAGATCCGCGAGGTAACGGCGCTTCTGCCGCCGGAGAGGAACTGAAAATGCACATTCTGGTATTGCCGTCGTGGTATCCGACAAAGGAGGATCCCGTTAAGGGGAGCTTTTTCGCCGAACAGGCGGCGGCACTTGCGCGTTTCGGCCACACGGTCACGGTTATGGCGGTCTATAACGACGGCATGAGCGGTGTGCAGACGGAGAAGTGCACCGACGGAAACCTTACGGAATATCTTATCCATGTAAAGCCGCTGCGGTTCCATCTTACATATTTTCGCATTCTGCGCGAAATGCTCCGCATTCTCCGTGAGAGCGGGAGGCCGGATATCATTCATGTTCACTCGTTCCGCGCCATCCGGTATGCCCGTGCGCTCAAGCGGCGGCTACATGTGCCGTTTGTCGTTACAGAGCATGTCACATGGTTCGAGAGAAATATGCTTAGCGAAAAGGAGCTTGCCGCGGTCTCCCGCGATTATAATGCCGCGGATGCCGTGATCGCGGTAGGGGAAGGGCTGAAAAACGCTATACAGCCGCTGTACCGGAAAGCGGTGCAGGTCATTCCCAACTTGGCGGACCGGCGGTTTTTCGAAAACGGATGCCATGCTCCGCCGCAGAACGGACGGTTCCGCTTTATTTCCGTTTGTCTGCTTGACCATAAAAAGGGAATGGATGTGCTGCTGGCCGCTTTTGCCGAGGTGCGAAAAAAATATCCGGAGTCAATGCTTACGATCTGCGGCGACGGGGAGGAAATGGATAATCTCTGCGCGCAGGCAAAGACGCTTGCTTTTGATGGTGCGGTGGAGTTTGCCGGAAGCTGCTCGCGCGAGGAATGCGCCCGCCGTCTGAAGGACAGTCAGGCATTCGTCCTGCCGAGCCGGTATGAGACGTTCGGCATCGTGTTTGTGGAGGCCATGGGCTGTGGACTTCCTATTATCATGACAAAAACCGGCGCGTGGAAAACTCTTGTACGGCCCGAGACCGGCCTTGCCGTGGAGACGGAAGATCCCGCGGGGCTTGCATACGCGATGGAAACTATGATCGAGCGGTATGACGATTACGACCCGGAGACGATCCGGAGGTTTTGCCGGAACAATTTCTCGGAGAATGCTGTCTGCGAACAGCTGACGGCGGAATATAAGCGGCTCATCTGCCGCTGAGGAGGTGCAGTGTTGAAAACCTATATTAAACTGATGCCGGGACTTCCGCTTTCATCCGCCAGCCGGAATAAGAGGGAGATGGCAGCAGCGCAGGAAGCGGGCTACCGGGTCGTGGCGATTTATTATGAACCGGACTACGTACCGGAAGCCGAGCTTGCCGGTGTTGAACTGGTGCCGTTTAAAATGAGACCGCTGAAGGGAAAACATTCTATTCTCTCCAAATGGAAGCATATCTTCGGCGAATGGATCCGGCTTGGCCGAGTGCTTCATGCCAACCACCCGGACGTCATAAGCTGCCATAATCTTCCGAATCTTGAGGTGGCGTATATAGTCACGCGGTTTTTCCTCCGCCGTCCGAAGCTGATCTACGACTCCCATGAGTTCGATCTTTACGCCCGCGGCGTTCGGAAGGAAAAGGATCGTGCGAAACGATGCCGGAAGGAGCGCTTTCTTATGCGGCGCTGCGCTTTTTCCATCATGGTAAATGACAGCATCGCCGATGAGGTTCAGAAAATCCACGCTTTGAAACAGCGCCCAGTCGTTATCCGTTCGACACCCTATTGCTGGGAGCTGGATGAAGCGGAAATAGAACGGCACCGGCAGGCCGTGCTGCGGGAATTTGCCCCGCAGGGCGTGACCTTTCTTGCTATGTTCCACGGCGGCCTTTCCTCCGGCAACGGCATCGAGACGGGTATACGCGCTGTGGCAAAGATCCCGTCCGCGGCGCTCATTTTGATGGGAAATTCCGACGATGAATACCGGCGGACGCTCGAAAAAATCGCTGCAGAGTGCGGTGCCGCGGAGCGGCTCCGCTTTCTCCCACCGGTACCGGTCAATGAGATCTGGAAATATGCCGGTGCGATGGATGTTGGTATAATGCCAATCGAAAACCTGTGTTTAAGCTATTACTATACTCTTCCCAACAAATTCTTTGAGAATGTGCAAAGTCTCACGCCGGTAATTTGTTCCGATCTCCCGGAGATGCACCGGCTTGTAGACGAGTACGGCATAGGGCTTATCTGCGAACCAGAAAACGTGGATGACCTTGCGCAGTGTCTGGAACGGATGCGTACAGACCGCGCGTTTTACAACTCCTGCAAACAGAACCTTCTCCGTGCCAAGCGGGAGCTCTGCTGGGAACGGGAAAAGACCGTCCTTTTGGATGCTTATCGGAAATATCTTTTATAAGGAAGCTGCCCCCGCAGCAATATGGACCATGCGAACGATCAATGCATTCCGCAATTTCATAACAGGCTTTGCCGGACAGCTCGTCAGTATGCTGCTCTCCTTCGCGTCCCGCACGGTATTCATCTACGTGCTGGGAGAGGAGTATCTCGGCGTAAACGGCCTTTTCAGCAGCATCCTCTCGGTGCTGTCCTTTTCGGAACTCGGCATCGGCGCGGCCATTACGTATGAGCTGTATAAGCCTATTGCGGATAAGGACAGCGAAAAGATCCGTTCGCTGATGCTTTTCTATAAAAAAGCCTATTTTTTCATCGGGTCGTTCATCTTGCTTGCCGGTCTTGTGCTGCTTCCGTTCCTTCCGTATCTCATGAAGGAAACCACGGGTCTCGTGAATGTTCGAGTGATCTATGTTCTGTTCCTTGTGAACAACGCCGCTTCCTACTGGTTTTTTTCGTATAAGCAGAACCTGCTGTACTGTATGCAGAAAAACTATGTCAACGCGCTTGTTACGGCCGGCACGTCCATAGCCGCAACGGTACTTCAAATCGTGCTGCTCCTTGCGCTTCGCAAAGACCCGGTGACGGCGTTTTATGCATACACGGTATCGGGGCTCCTGCTTGGCATAGCGTCAAATTATGCGCTCAAGTATCAGGCGGACAAAATGTACCCAGAGCTGCGCGAAACGGGGGCGGCGCCTCTTGACCGGGAAACCAAAAAGCATATATTCAAAAACGTCACCGGGTTGACCGTGTCCAACCTGTGCGGCATTGCGCTGACCTCGGCGGATAACATTCTCATATCCGCATTTATCAGCGTCGGCACCGTGGGCGTCTACGGGAACTATCTTACATTAAAAAAATACATTTCCCGATTGATGGATACGCTTTTCGGCTCCATTGCCGCCGGGATCGGCGATATATGCGCCGGAGAGGATACGGAAAAAAAGGAACACCTTTTTCGCGTGCTGCAATTTACGTATTTCTGGCTGTACGGATTCACGGCGATCTGCTTCTGGCACCTTTACAATGTGTTCATTGCCGGCGTATGGCTGCACGATACCAAATGGCTTCTGCCGGACGCGGCAGTCGCTCTGATTGTTATCAATTATCTGCTGGATGGGCTGAACGGTGCGGTATACAAATACCGCGTTGCCTGCGGCCTCCACTGGGAGGTCAAATACCGCCACCTCTTCTCCGCAATCTTCAATGTGTTTATTTCGTATGCTCTCATGGGTCCCTGCGGTCTGGGCGTTACGGGTGTGCTGCTTGGAACAACGGCAAGCATCCTGATCATGATCTCGTTTGACCCATATCTGATATATAAAAAAGTATTCAAAAAAAGCTCGATACCGTACTATCTTTCATATATTGGATATTTGGCGCTGATTGCCGCTACCTGTGCGCTTGTGTCGCTGCTTTGCGCGCCGTTTTCAGAATACAATGTGCTCCACTGCTTGATCCGCCTGGCGATCTGCCTTATCGTTCCGAACGGCGTGTGGTTTATTCTGTTCCGCAAAAGCCCGTCGTTTCTTTTTTTGTGGGACAAGATGTACAAACTGCTTGGCTCGGTCAAGCGGAAGGTTTCTGACGGAAGAAAGGATAACGAACAATGAACCGCATCCGTGGCTTTTTATCTAAAGTGTCGAAGGGATTTGCGTTTTTCCGCAAAACGCTTACGAACCGCGCAGTGAGAGAAAACGCTATTCTGCTCCTGACGGCGCCGCTGTTTCCCAAGCTGCACATTCGCCTGCGCGTGAAATACGGTCATTATATACCGGAAAACCCGATCGATCTGAGCCATCCAAAGCTGTTCAATGAAAAGCTGCTCTGGCTCCAGTACTATATTTACAATAAAAGCCCGTTGGTACAGCAATGCTACGATAAATACCGTGTGCGCGATTTTGTTAGGCAGCAGGGCTGTGAATACACGCTCAACCCGATATACGGTGTGTGGGACGACATGAATGACATCCCATGGGACTCGCTTCCGGCGCAGTGCGCGATCAAAGCGACCAGCGGCTGGAGTAACCACGTATTCCGCACACACGGAGAGCCGGTTGATCCGGAACAGGCAAAGGAAAGACTCCGCCGCTGGGAAAAACAACGGATTACTTTCCGCCAGGAGGGCATCCTTTTTGCGGCGAAAGAAAATCAGCATTATATTTGTGAGCATCTCATGACGGCGGACGGGGGCGGATTCCCCAGTGATTACAAGTTTTACTGTTTTCACGGGGAGCCGCGGTATGTTCTCTGGATTTCGGATCGATTTTCCGGAGAAACGCCGATAGAGGTATACAAGGATGTTGACTGGAATGACCGGCAGGATATTTGCAATGAATTTCGATATGCCGAAGCTCCGAAGCCGTCTTGTTACGATGAAATGCTGGACATTGCCCGAAAACTGAGCGCACCGTTTCCGTTTGTCCGGGTGGATCTCTACGATATCGGCGGCAAACCCGTGTTCGGTGAGCTGACATTTGCTCCCGGCGGCGAGCACAATGCGGCGGCTCAAAAGGAAATGGGCGAGCTGCTCCATATGGAGCGAATGAAAGAATACAGGAAGAAGCTTCTTTCCCACGGATGAACCGAACGGCGCGGCGGAATGGCCGGAGCGCAGAATTGTTCCGCCGGAGGTTGTACACCGCAATACCCGTAAAACGTTTTTTCGGCGCAATACACGTTGATTCTTGAAAAAACGGATCAGCCGTGATATTATCCTAAGGATAGCTTATCAACTTCGTAACGGAATCGAGGAAATACATATGGGACTCAAGGAAAAACTGCTTGCCAGAGAAGCTACTCTCGGCGTTATCGGTCTCGGCTACGTCGGCCTGCCGCTTGCGGTGGAAAAGGCGAAGGCCGGCTTCAAGGTCTATGGCTTTGACGTGCAGAAAGAAAAAGTGGATATGGTCAACGCCGGCAAGAACTATATCGGCGATGTGGTGAACGAGGATCTCGAAGCGCTCGTCAAGGCCGGACAGCTCGTCGCCACGGCCAACTTTGCCGACGCGGCGAAATGCGACTGCGTGTGCATCTGCGTGCCGACGCCGCTCGACGCTCACCAGCAGCCGGACATCAGCTACGTCCGCTCCTCCACGGAGAGCATCATGCCGTACGTCCATAAGGACATGCTTGTCGTGCTCGAATCCACGACGTATCCCGGCACGACCGAGGAGCTCTGCAAGCCCATCCTCGAAAAGTCCGGTCTCAAATGCGGCGAGGACTTTTATCTTGCCTTCTCGCCCGAGCGCGTCGATCCGGGCAACCTGATCTATAAAACGAAGAACACCCCCAAGGTCGTCGGCGGCTGCACGCCCAAGTGCACCGAGATCGCCGCGGCCATGTATGAGACCGTCCTTGAAGCGCCGGTCTATAAGGTCTCCTCTCCCGCCATCGCCGAGATGGAGAAGATTCTCGAGAACACCTACCGCAACGTGAACATCGGCCTCATCAATGAGCTTGCCATCCTCTGCGACCGGATGGGCATCAACATCTGGGAAGTGATCGACGCGGCCAGCAAGCCCTACGGCTTCCAGGCGTTCTATCCCGGCCCCGGTCTCGGCGGCCACTGCATCCCGCTCGACCCCTATTATCTGAGCTGGAAGGCGCGCGAATACGGCTTCCACACCTCGATGATCGAATCGTCCATGATGGTCAACGACCGCATGCCCGAGTACTGCGTGGATCGCGCCGCCCGCATCCTCAACACCTTCAAAAAGTCGATGAACGGCGCGAAGATCCTTGTGCTGGGCGTCGCCTACAAGCAGAATATTGCCGACTTCCGCGAGAGCCCGGCGATCAACGTCATCAAGGAGCTTCAAAAGCGCGGCGCAGAGATCGCGTACTACGACCCGTGGGTGCCGTCCTTCCGCTGGAAGGGCATGAGCATGACCGGCATCCCGGCGCTCACGGAAGAAGCGCTGCGCGAGGCCGACCTCGTCATGGTCACGACCGCGCACACGAATGTGGACTATGCCTTCGTGCAGAAAAACGCAAAATTTGTTTTCGACACCAAGAACGCGATGAAAGCCGTCACCGAGCGCGGCAACATCGAGGTGCTCTAAAATGAAGATCGTTACCGTCGTCGGAGCCCGGCCGCAGTTTATCAAAGCTGCGGCC
>ERZ773224.4599-NODE-4599-length-10375-cov-6.652422_pt1 | contig 10375 bp, 10 predicted proteins | sample MGYA00580526_ERZ773224 | MGnify/ENA primary metagenome ERZ773224 (study PRJEB29015, sample SAMEA2737743) | human gut metagenome | biome: human gut; feature: human-associated habitat; material: faeces | place: China | collected 2012 ...
GTTTGTCAGACATTTTAGGATTTCCATATTTTATATTTGATTCTATTGTTCCAGAAAATAGTAAGCCTTTTTGTGGAACAAAGCCTATTCTTTTTCTCAATTCATGTTGAGGTACATCTTTTATATTAACTCCGTCTATTAATAGTTCTCCACCAGTTACATCATAAAACCTTGGTATTAAATTTACAATAGTAGATTTTCCACTACCTGTACTTCCTATTATTGCCGTAGTTTTTCCCGGTTCTGCTGTAAAATTAATATCTGTTAATATTTCTGCATCTGCATCTGGATATCTAAATGAAACATTTTTAAATTCAACCAATCCTTTCTTACTGTTGTCAAATTTTTTTGTATTTTCATTATCTTTTATTCTTGGCTCTTTTTCTAAAATTTCATTTATACGATTAGCAGAAACCTGAGCACGAGGTAGCATTATAGATATCATAGAAATAACTAAAAAACTTATTACAATTTGCATTGTATATTGTATAAACGCCATCATATCTCCAACTTGTATATTTCCATTTGCTACATTATGTCCTCCTACCCATATAATTAGTAAAGCCACTGAATTCATAACAAACATTAATGCTGGCATCATTAAACTCATAGCCTTATTAACAAATATATTAGTTTTCATTAATATTTTATTTGCATCTTCAAACCTTTTTTCTTCTTTCTTTTCTGTATTAAACGCTCTAATTACTGGCAAACCAGTTAGTATTTCTCTTGCAACTAAATTCAAACGGTCAACAAGCTCTTGTAGTTTCTTGAATTTTGGCATTGCTATAATAAATAATGTTAATATTATTCCTAATATACATAAAATTGCCAAACCTATTATCCAAGCCATTGAAGTATGGCTGTTATTTAATACCCTTATAAAACCGCCTATACCTACTATTGGTGCATATACTACTACTCTAAATAACATTGCAATTAAATTTTGAATTTGCTGTATATCATTTGTGCTACGTGTTATTAGTGATGCTGTAGAAAACGCCTTAAATTCCTCTATGGAAAAGCCTAAAACCTTTTTGAAAACCTTATTTCTTAGGTTTTGTCCTAACTTAGCTGCGACTCTCGATGATAAATACATTATTATTATTGCTGCAATCATACTTATTAATGCTATTCCTAACATCTGCATACCTGTAAATAGTATATAATCATTTTGTATTTTATCTAAGTCCATCCCTATTTGGGCATATTCTTGCTTTGTAGCTTGTATTGCAACTTGTTCTGTCATATTGCCAAATTTCTCGTCTATCATTTTGCTACTTTCTTCCAAAATATTATTCCTTGTTTCTTCTGGCATATTTTTAATTATTGTTAGCAAATCTGCTTGTTCTAGTATGCTTTGTTGTGCTTTAGGTGTGTTCTGTAGAATATTCTTTTTGATCTCTTTGGCTGTTTCTTCATTACTTATACTATATATTATCATTAATGGTTTTGCTATTAATGTATCAAGTTCTTCTTTCTGTTCTTTCTTTAAATTATTAAGTACATAAATATCTTGATTTTCTAATTCTGGATATTGTTTTAAATATTTTTCATACTCTTTATCCTCCATTTCTTTTTTAGAAATTAGAGTATAACAATTTAATATTTTTTCATCATCTGTTGAAAATAGTAATAAATTTTCCATTTGCTCTTTTCGTATTGCTTCTGGAGAAACATTTTGTATTCCCCCTTGTTGTATTCCAATATTAACTATTTTAGATGTATAATCTGGTAATGCTAAGTCTGTACCTGCTTGCAAGCATAGCAAAATCACTATAATTATTACTGAGATTAGTGATTCTTTTAGGTTTTTTAATATTTTAAGCATTTGCTTGTTATTCCTCCTTTTTATGTTTTAAATGATTTTAATCTTTATGTGTTGCATTAATTATATTATTGTGTTTTTTGGGTAAATTCTTTGATTTTAAAATAAACTTGTGGCCATGAATACACTTTTTCTACTTCTCCTGTTTCTATATTATTATTTGTTGTGCCAACAAACATATATGATTTTATTCCTGCATCATTTATTTCCTTACAAAATTTAAAGCAATCATCTATAAATACATCTATATTGTATTCTCTAGCTATCTTTAATTTGTCAGATGAATTTATTAATAATCTATCATATTCTATTTTGTTCTTTTTAAGCCATTCTTCTGTTAACCCCTCTACGCTTTCTATTCCATCTTGCTCATACCTTGCGGTTATAATATAAATGTTGTTTCCTTCTTCTTTTAATTTTTTTATAGTTTCTGCTACATATTGTTTTGGAGTTGCCTCTCTTAAAACTCTTTCAAAGTGTTTATACCAAAATTTTTTTAATGCTTCCTCTTCCCACTTATACATATTCTCTATTTGATCATATGTAGGTATGCTTCCTAAATTTTTAATATCCCCCGTTCCCTTCATTTCCTCAATATCATATATTTGTGAATCTGCTAACATAATTTCAAATGAATTTGACATTGTATCATCTATATCTATTCCTATATTCATACTATTTTTGTTCCTTTCTTAATAAATTTATTACATCATTTTTTTATTTTTCCCACATAGCATACATTATTTTAGCATATTCTAGTTTATATTACAAATATTTTTTCCTTCATTTCAAATGAATTTCTAATATTGAAGACAAAAATAGGCGATTTTACCCGCCTATTGATATTTCAAAAAAATTTTAATTTTATCTTGCCAAACCAGTTAATATCTGTTATTATATATATTGTATTTAAAATATGCCGATGTGGCGGAATTGGCAGACGCACCAGACTCAAAATCTGGCGGGAAACCATGTGGGTTCGAGTCCCACCATCGGTACCACAAATTAGTTTGATAAGGCTAATTGATTCTTAAGAATTTGAAGACTGCACTTCTTCATTTTTTTTATGCTTATAGCATTTGATAATGCTTGAACAGATAAATCTTTTGACTTGCTATCTAAATGTGCATATATATTTGCAGTAGTTGAAAAGTTAAAATGTCCAAGCCACTCCTGAATTGCTTTCATAGGAATTCCTTTTGCAAGTAATAAACTAGCACAAGAATGTCTTAAATCTTTCAAGCTATAAAATTTTAAATAACTATAAAACTTTCATTATCATTTCTATGACTTCTTTCTACTTTTCCATTATGTTGTGGTGTCCTGGGTTGGATTTTATGATGTTTTATTCCATCTCCATAATGAAGTCCTTAAAATATGGTATTTTCTGCATACATAATCTATATCTCCACAATTTCTATACATCTCTACTGCATATTTTCTTGTATTAATTTCATGTGGAAGATATCTTTTTTTATTTTTTTCTGTTATACTATTATTCATAAGTGATTTAAATCTCCTTTATATAATTTTTGTTTTGCAACTCAATTATATATGATTTAAATCACTTATTTAATTTTTATTTATTTTGTTTCACATCAATTGTAACACTACAAAAATATATAAATATGCAAAAATAGATAGAACATATACTTAATGTATATAATCTATCTATTTTTTAGTTTATTTTTTAAGTTCTTCTAAAAACATTTTATTTAATAATTGAGGATTTGCTTTACCTTTAGTTTGCTTCATTGCTTGGCCAACTAAGAATCCTAATGCTCTATCTTTTCCTGCTTTATAATCAGCTATTGATTGTGGATTAGCTTCTAATACCTGCATAACTACTTCTTTTATAGCTCCCTCATCGGAAATTTGTATCCAACCTTTTTCCTTTATAATATCTTCTGGATCTCTAGGATTTTCAAATAACTCTTGCATTACTTTTTTACCAATGCTAGAACTTATTGTTCCTTTATCTATAAGAATTACTAATTTGGCAAGTTCTTCTGCTGTAAAAGGAATTTCATTTGGTTCTATTTCCTTTTCATTTAATATTCTTGATATATCTGAAATAATCCAATTGCTAACAGCTTTATGATTATTACAAATCTTAGATGCTTTTTCGAATAAATCTGATAAATATTTAGAAGCAACTATTATTCTTGCATCTTTTTCAGACATATTATATTCTTTTATATATCTATCATATCTTGTTTCCGGAAGTTCAGGCAAATTATTTTTAACATTTTTTATATACTCATCTGATAATTTTATTGCAACTAAATCAGGCTCTGGGAAATATCTATAATCTTGTGCATCTTCTTTATCTCTCATAGAAAATGTTCTGCCTGACACATCATCCCATCTTAAAGTTTCTTGTGTTACTTCTCCACCATCTTCTAATAAATCAATCTGTCTATCTATTTCATATTCAATACCTCTTGTAATACTTCTAAATGAGTTCATATTTTTCATTTCAGTACGAGTTCCTAATTTACTATCTGATTTCTTTTTTACAGAAACATTAACATCTGCTCTAAAAGATCCTTCTTGCATTTTGCAATCTGATACTTCTATATATTCAAGTATTGATTTTAATTTTTTCAAATATTTATCAACATCTTCTGCACTAGACATATCTGGCTCAGAAACTATTTCAATAAGTGGTACTCCAGCTCTGTTTAAATCTACTAAACTACCTCCACCAAATTCATCGTGATTTAATTTTCCAGCATCTTCTTCAATATGGATTCTTAAAATTCTAACTTTCTTTTTATTTCCATTTTCATCATCAATCTCTATGTATCCATGATTGCATAAAGGTTTATCATATTGTGAAATTTGATATGATTTTGGTAAATCAGGATAATAATAATTTTTTCTATCATTTTTACTATCTTTTGATATTTCACAATTAGTAGCTAATCCTGCTTTTACAGCATATTCTACAACTTTTTCATTTAAAACTGGAAGTGTTCCAGGCATTGCCATACATATTGGGCATACATGAGTATTAGGTGCTGCTCCAAATGTAGTTGGGCATGAACAAAAGATTTTGGTTTTTGTTGAAAGCTCTGCATGCACTTCTAATCCTATTACTGCTTCATAATCTTCTCTTGACATTTAAATTGCACCTCCTTTTTTAAATTCTGGTTCATATTTCTCTCTAAATTTATATTCTTGTTCAAAACTATAAGCTGCATTTAATATAGTTTCTTCTTGGAATTTATTTCCAATTAACTGCATGCCAATTGGTAATCCATTGCTATCTACTCCACAAGGAATTGAAATTCCTGGTAATCCTGCAATATTTACAGAAACAGTACAAATATCTGCTAAATACATTTCTAATGGATTATCAGATTTTTCTCCAATTCCAAAAGCTACTGTTGGTGATGTTGGAGTAAGTATAACATCATATTTTTCAAAACCTTTATCAAATTCATTTTTTACTAATGTACGAACTTGTTGAGCTTTTTTGTAATATGCATCATAATATCCTGAAGATAACACATATGTTCCAAGTATAATTCTTCTTTTTACCTCTGCTCCAAATGCTTCACTTCTTGTTTTCTTATACAAATCTTTTAAATCCTTAAAATCATTTGCTCTATAAGTATATCTAATTCCATCAAATCTTCCTAAATTAGAACTAGCTTCTGCACAAGCAATTATATAATAAGTTGCTAAAGCATATTTTGCAATATCTAAAGAAAATTCTTCTATTTCAGCACCCAACTTTTTATATGTTTCTATTGCTTCTTCTAATTTTTCCTTAACTTCACTATTTATTCCTTCTCCAAAAAATTCTCTTGGAACACCTATTTTTAACCCTTTAACATTTCCTGTTAATGCTTTTTCATAATCCTTCCTAGGTTCATCAACTGATGTAGTATCTTTTCTATCATGTCCTGCTATAAGATTTAAAAGAATTGCACTATCTCTTACGTCTTTTGTTATTGGTCCTATTTGATCAAGTGAAGAAGCAAAAGCAACTAATCCATATCTTGAAACAAGTCCATATGTTGGCTTTAATCCAACCACTCCACAAAAAGATGCTGGTTGTCTAATACTTCCTCCTGTATCTGATCCTAAAGCCCAAGGTACCATTTTACTTGCAACTGCTGCTGCACTTCCTCCTGATGAACCTCCTGGTACTTTAGTTAAATCCCATGGATTTTTTGTTTTCTTAAAATATGATGTTTCTGTAGAACCTCCCATGGCAAATTCATCCATATTAAGTTTTCCTAAAGTGATTAATTTTTCATCATTTAATTTATTCATTACTGTTGCATCATATGGTGAAACAAAATCTTCTAACATTTTAGAACTACATGTAGTTTTTATTTCTTTTGTACAAATATTATCTTTGATACCTATTGGAATACCAGCTAAATTGTTTAAAATCTCACCATTTGCTCTTTTTTCATCAATAGTTTTAGCTTTGCTTATAGATTCTTCTTCAAGAAGTGTAACAAATGCTTCCACATCTTTTTCTTTATCATTTATTCTATCTATATATGCTTTTGTTATTTCTTGAGCAGTCACTTCTTTATTTTTTATTTTTTCTCTTAATTCGTGTACACTTAAATCTATAATATTCATTAATTAGCCTCCTTTTTACTCCTATTCGTAAGCTTTTTTAATTTATAACCTTTGGAATTTTGAACATATTTCTTTCTTTTTCTTTAGCATTTGCAAGTAAAGCTTCATTATCTTCAAATACTTCTACTTCATCTTTTCTAAATACATTTTTAGCTTCATTTGCTCCGATTGTAACATCTAAATTTTCTACAGGTGCGTTATTTACAATATTAGCAAAATTTAAAATATCTTGTAAATTAAGTATATAATTATCAATTTCGCTCTCATCAATTTCTAATCTTGCTAAATCTGCAATATGCTTGATTTCTTCTTTACTAACCTTCATACAATCACTCCTTATAAATTATTTTTCATCAATTTTTATATGCACTTCTCTTAATTGTTTGTTTGATACCTTTCCAGGTGCTCCCATCATTAAATCTTCTGCTTTACTGCTCAATGGAAAAGCTATAACTTCTCTTATATTTTCCGCTTCAGTAAGTAGCATAATCATTCTATCAACTCCAGGTGCTATACCTGCATGTGGTGGTGCCCCATATTGGAATGCAGTATATAATGCTCCAAATTTTGTCTTAACTTCCTCTTCCGTATAACCTGCCATTTCAAAAGCTTTAATCATAATTTCTATATCATGATTTCTTACCGCTCCTGATGAAAGCTCTATTCCATTACATACTAAATCATATTGATATGCAAGTATATCTAATGGATTTTCTTCATTTAAATCTTTTAATCCACCTTGTGGCATTGAAAAAGGATTATGACTGAAACTAAGTTTTCCTTGTTCATCTAGTTCGAACATTGGAAAATCTACTATCCAGCAAAATTTAAATACATCTTTTTCTATTAAGTCAAGTCTTTTAGCTAATTCTGTTCTTATTTGACCTGCAAGTTCTGTAGCTCTTTTTTCGTTATCAGCTATAAAGAAGATTGTATCTCCCTTTTCTAAGTTTCCTAACTCTAATAACTCTTTTTTATACTCTATAGGAATAAATTTATCAATAGGACCTTTAAAACTATAATCATCTTGTACTTCTAAATATCCAAGTCCTCCCATTCCTATACTCATTGCATATGAAAGCATCTTTTCATGAAATCCTTTAGACATGTGTCCATTCACTTTTATAGCTCTTACTGTTCTTCCTATAAATGGTTTAAACGTACATTTATTAAAGAATTCTGATAAGTCAATTATTACTAATGGATTTCTTAAATCTGGTTTATCTGTTCCATATTTAATCATTGCTTCTCTGTATTTTATTCTTTCAAATGGATAGTCTGATATTTTCTTTTCAGAAAATTCTTTGAAGGTATTATATATTACTTCTTCTATAATTTCAAATACATCTTCTTGTGTCGCAAAAGACATTTCCATATCTAATTGATAAAACTCCCCTGGTGCTCTATCTGCTCTTGCATCTTCATCTCTAAAGCATGGTGCAATTTGAAAATATTTATCAATTCCAGATACCATTAATAATTGTTTAAATTGTTGTGGTGCTTGTGGAAGTGCATAAAATTTTCCTTTATGAATTCTACTTGGAACTAAATAGTCTCTTGCTCCTTCAGGAGATGATGAAGTAAGTATAGGTGTTTGAACTTCTAAGAAACCTTTTTCTATCATTTGATTTCTTAAATATTGTATGACTTTTGCTCTTAAAATTAAATTATTTTTTAACTTTTCTCCTCTTATATCTAAATATCTATATTTTAATCTCAAATCTTCTCTTACTTCTTGGTCTTTATTTACTTCAAAAGGTAAGTTTCTTGTTCTTTTTCCTAAAATCTCTATGTCTTCAATAAATACTTCTACCAATCCTGTTTTCAATTTAGTGTTTATAGTATCTTCTGATCTTTTTCTTACTTTTCCTAAAATTGTAACTGTTGATTCAATAGGAATGTGTGATGCTAAATCTACATCTTGAGAATCTGCTGATGTAACTGCTTGAGTTATACCATACATATCTCTAATATCTAAAAATACTACTCCTCCTAAATCTCGGATAGTTTCTACAAATCCTGCTATCCTTACTTCTTTTCCTACGTCTTCTAATGTTATTTCATCGCAACGTACTGTTCTAAATTCTTTCATAAAATTGCTCCTTTCTCTTGCAGAAACAATTTTTACATAAAAAATCGTCCCTGCTAAACTGCAGGGACGAATATATAATCCGCGGTACCACCCTAACTTGAAAGTTGTAACCTTAATTTTTAATTTAAACTTTCCACTTTATTTCATATTGCTCCAATGTGTTTCGATATCTACTTTAACCAAAAGGGCTTTCAGCCGGTGACCCTTATTCTCTAATAGCAATTACATAGATTCTTTCATTTTCAACGCAATCATTTATTCATAATATATTTTAATGTATTTTTTTTAATTTGTCAACTAGTTTCATTTTCTTTAAGTTCCAGTATAAGTGTCAATGATGTGAAACAAAAATATATAAAAATTTAATCTCGGATTTTAAACACTTTTAGATATGTGAAAACTTTGTAAGCATTATGAATGCTTAATTTTTTTTTCAAATTTCCGAAAAATGTCTTGCGTACACCCCCCCGTACAGTGGTATAATAATTGCATAATAAAATTTAGAAGAAGAACAAATGAGAATTAGAACCATAAAAACCACTAATACAGTGCAATACGCTATCATTAAAGATGTAAACAAAAACGGAAAAAGAACTACATGTTATATGATATAATTAAAGAAGGAGATGATATATATTTATGAAAAAAATAACTTATGTGACTGGAAATTGGTCTAAAATAATGAGTGCTAAAAACATATTGGAACCATTAGGAATTGAAGTTGACAATGTAAAAATGGAAACAACAGAGATTCAAGCTGATACTGTTGAAGAAGTTGCAATGCACTCTGCTAAAGAAGCAAGTGACAAATTAAAATGTGCGGTATTAAAAAACGATACAGGATTATATGTAGAAGCATTAGGTGGCTTCCCAGGACCATATACACATTATGTAGATGAAAGACTTGGTGAAGACGGACTATTAAAACTTCTTGAGGGAGTTGATAATAGAAATGCTTGTTTTATGGAAGCATTTGCATATTGTGAATACGGAAAAGATCCTATTGTATTTAAGTCTATTACCAAAGGAAAAATAGCAAAAGAAAAATCTGGTACGTATGGTTGGAGTTGGGATTTCATTTTCATACCAGACGGTTATGATAAAACAATGGGAAATTATCCAGATGAAGAAAGATGCCACGTTTGGAATACCGATGCTTATACAGAATTAGCTGATTACTTGAAAAACAAGGAAGATTAATAAAATGGAAGAAATAGGTTGTCATTTTAAATTTGAAAAAATAATTGGTAATATTTATCACGATACAAATTTACTACTAAGTTCTGGTAGAAATTGTCTAAAATATATTATTAATGAAAGAAATATAACAACATTATTTCTTCCATATTTCTTATGTGAATCATTAAGTGAAGTTGCTATATCTGAAAATGTAAAAATAGAATTTTACCATATTGATAATAATTTTATGCCATTAGATATAGATGAAAACAAACTAAATGACACAACCTAATATTTACTTTGTAAATTATTATGGATTATTTAAAGATAATATTCAAAAAATTATAGTTAGTAATGATTTAGTTCCTAATTCTAAATACTCTAAAGGTAAAAGTTTAGATAAAGTGATTGAAATGTTATCAAGAGATGAAACAGGACAATACTTCCATTATCCAACTTTTTTAGAAGCAGATAAACATTTTAGAAATGAAGATTTATGCTATATGTCTAATTTCACTGAAAACTATTTACGTGCAATAGATTATGAAACAGTACTAATAACTAATTCCATCTTTTCCTCTTTCTTGCAAGTATTTTACAGCTGAGTCATAATTTATCTCAACTAACTGAATATAAATTGGTCTTTCATTGTCAAATATGTAATTCAT
>ERZ773224.4603-NODE-4603-length-10372-cov-7.030629_pt1 | contig 10372 bp, 9 predicted proteins | sample MGYA00580526_ERZ773224 | MGnify/ENA primary metagenome ERZ773224 (study PRJEB29015, sample SAMEA2737743) | human gut metagenome | biome: human gut; feature: human-associated habitat; material: faeces | place: China | collected 2012 ...
GCAAAAAATCCTTTCCTGTCGGCCACTCTCCCCGAACAATAAATCGAGAGCCTTTTGGCCCTACCGGTCAAACAGGGGCGCCGGTTTTGCTTTTCGAAAAGCTCACTCATCTCAGCAGACCTCATCGGGCAATTTGGGGGTCTGCCCCAGCGGGAACCTGCCTCCCATCAGCACCTTGAAAATTGAATAAAAAATCTCCCCCGTACACTTGGTACGAAGGAGATCCGGAATCTCTGCTATTTTCTGTCACTTATCCGGCTTTTTTGCGCCGGAAGGAGATCACTGCGACACAGGTGCCGATGGCAAAAGCCCCCAGAGCCGCCGCATAAACCCACCAGCTCACCGGATGGGTTTCATCGGGTGCTGCCTCCACGGTAAAGTGGGTGGTGGCATCTCCCCTTGCCGAGCGAATGGCCAAAGTATGCTCCCCTTCGGCCAACTGCTCCAGGTAGCTTTCCCGCAGCTCTACGATGATGTTGCCTTCCCCATTCCGCTTCTCGTAGCTTTCGGAGGGCAGCACCGCGCCATCTACCAGCACCTCGGCAAAGTCCTCAAACGCCGCGTTGGAGCGGAAGGTGAGGGTGCTGCTTTCGCCCTTTTTCCACCGGGCATCGTTGCCCTGTATGATGCTCGGCGGCACCTTTTCGGTTACTGTATTCTCCGCGGTGAGCTCCGTTTTGCCGTTCGCGTCCGCAAAGTACTTATCACAGGCGGTGCAGTGCCAGCATTCCACCCGGCCATTGGCCGCCGCTGTGGCGGCTATCGCCTCCAGCTTTTCCAGGGACGCGTGGCGGGTGGGGTCGGTCTTGCCGTATTTGGCGCCGCACAGGATGCAGCTTGCCCGCTGGGTGCAATTGGGGGTGCCGCCGTAGCACTTCCCGTTTTGCTGGTCGGAGCAGCCGCTGGCTGTGCAGCGGCGGGTATGGGTCCCATCCCCATTGGAGCGCCAGGGGCCCCACCGGTGGACGATGCCGGGATCCGGCTCATCCTTGCTGTCATCCGGCCGGATGATCACAATGACCCGGTTTTCGGTCCACCGGGCGGTGATGGTCATATCCCTGGCCGGCATGGTGGTGGGAATGGTCTTATCCCAGCCGGCAAAGGTATAGCCTGTTTTGGTAGGGTTGGCCGGGGCGGTAATGGCCGTGCCGTAGTCCTGCTTAATGACGATATCCTGCCCGCCGTTTTCCGGCTTAAAAGTGATGGTGTATTGGTTGACCTGCCACTTTGCCGTCAAGATCAAACCGGTGGTCACGGGGATCTCAAAGTCCCATTCGCTTTCGCCGTTGTACCAGCCGATGAAGGTATGCCCCTCTTTGGTGGGATTATCTGGCTGGGCGGCAGGGGTGTTGGCACGAATCTGGGATGCTACTTCGCTTCCACCCTCCGACTGGAAGGTGACCGTATAGGCCCCGATGACCTCTCCGGTGATTTGGGCGCCGGGGGACTGCGTAAACCGGCCACCCGCCGCGATAAAGACGCCGTTGGCCGTCTTGCCTTCCTCCTGCCCAGCCGTGCAGCCGGTAATGGTCCCGGCGGACATCTCGAACCGGCCGCCATCTTCCACATAAATACCGCCGCCCTCGCGCGCCGTACAGCCCACGATATTGCCGCCCCGCATGAGGAGCGTGCCGCCTTTCCTCACATAGATACCGCCGCCGCAGGTATTTCCTGCTTCTCCTGTGCCGGTGCCGCCGGTGATGGCGCCGCCCTTTACCTCTATGATATTTTCTTCGGCGGTGGTTTCATCTGCCAGCTTCCACAGGGCGTTGCTCTTATCGAACTTGTGAACGGCATTGGGATTGCTGTCAATCAGCGTCAGCCCGCCATTCTCTATGACTTGAATCAAGTTGCTGGCCCCGCTGGTTGTTTTCAGTAAGTGGCCGTTCAGATCGATGGTTACCGGTCTACTCACCGTCATATAGACGGTGATCTCAATATCCCCGGTCAAGCGGATGACCGCGGTATCGGAAGTCAATGCGTTGTACAGCTCTTCCGAGGTGGCCACTTCCTGGAAGGTGGTCAGCTGCAAGGCGCTTTCCTTCTGGATATTATAATCTGCCAGAGTGCGGCCGTTCTCCAAAAATCTGCTGCCAAAATACAGGCATTTCCCATCTACCGAAACACCCGTGTTCTGGATTTTCTGCTTGACATTATCGATGCTGTCGCCGCTTTCCACCTCCAGGGTCAGCGGTTCTTGCCGGCCCAGGGCGCTGCCATCCACATAAATTGGCATGGCATAGGCGGTGGTGAGCAGCATGGAAAAAGCCAGCAGCGCAGCCAGTATCCTCTTTTTCATTATTCGGCACCTCCTTACTGTATCGATGCGGGTTGCTTTCCTCCTCTTTGTTAATTATACATCACTCCCGACCGAAATGCCATTGGCAGGTTTGCCCGGAAATGACACGGCTTTATGGGCAATATGGCACAAGGGGCAGAAAAGCCGCCCGTGGGCGGCTTTTGTGGGATGCTTAGGACCCCAGCAGGGTGACGGTGATGGTGAAGGTCTGGCCGCGGCCGGTACGGCTGGCCCGGTACAGGCTTATTTCCACGGTATCGCCGGGCTTGTGCTGTGCCAGGATATCGCTGCAATCGGCACGGCTGGTGATGGCCCAGCCATCAATGGAGGTGATGATATCGCCGACCTCGGCGCCCTGGCGGCCTACATCGCTGTCCTCATTGATGGACATGATGCGCAGACCCGCCGGGATGCCGTAATAATTGGCTTCACTGCTGCCTACTTCCACCACGGTGATGCCCAGCTGTGCCCGACCGGTCACCCGGCCGTGCTGCATTAAATCGTCCAGAATGGGCAGGGCGGTATTGATGGGGATGGAGAAGCCAATGCCCTCGTAGCCTTCCTCCACCAGCTTGCTGGAGGTGATGCCCACCACCTGGCCGTAGGTATTGATGAGGGGGCCGCCGCTGTTGCCGGGATTGATGGCGGCATCCGCCTGGATGCAGACCATGGTGTAGCCCAGCTCGGTGGTGATGGTGCGCTGCACCGCCGAAATGTAGCCGACGGTTTGGGTGGAGGCCAGCGCCAGACCGCCGGGATTGCCGATGGCGACCACCATTTCGCCGACCTCCAGCTCATCGCTGTTGCCGAAGGTAGCCGCGACCAGCCCCTCGGGCGGGTTCTGCATTTTAAGCAGAGCCAGGTCGCTCTGGTTATCCGCCCCAATGACGGTGGCATCATAGCTATCGCCATTTTGCAGAACGACCTCGAACTTTTCGCCGCCGCTGACCACATGGGCATTGGTGATGATGTAGCCGTTTTCCGAAAGGATGATGCCGCTGCCCTGCGCGGTGGAGCTGCTGCTGTTGCTGACGATGCCCACGACGGAGGGGGCGCACTTTTTATAGATGCCGGCGGGGGTCAACAGTCCGTCCTCGGTCTGCTCCGGCATGCTGTCATCGGGCTTGTTCTGCTGGTCGATCTCCGGCAGGTGCTCCAGCTCATTGCCGATGGACGAATTCTGATCCGGCTGCGGGGCAGGCTTGCTGCCCCAGACGGAGGCCCCGACGCACAGCGCCCCCACCAGTAGGATGACCACCCCCATGGCGATGAGGAAGTACTTCAGGCCGCTGCTTTTCCGGGCGCGGGCGGGACTTTGGCCGTAGTTGCCCCGGTAATCCTGGTAATCCCAGTGGTAGTTGCTGTCATTGCTGCGGTTTCTCATGCTGTTTCTCCTCCCGGCCGGCAGCGGGGGCCGCCGGCAATGTGGTAAAGCTGGCATCTACCATAGGGGCTTTGCGGTTGACGCCTTTTTTGTAGTGGGCGGGGTCGGCCTTGAGGCCGAATACAAACTCGGTGTATTCCCCGGGCTGGCTGCGGACGAAAATCTCGCCCTCGTGGACATTCATAATGGTGCGGCAGATGGAAAGCCCCAGGCCTACGCCGTTTTTATCCAGGCTGCGGCTGCGGTCGGTCTTGTAGAACCGGTCAAAGAGCCGCGGGATCTCCTCCGGCAGGACGCCGGAGCCGGTATTGCGCACCGCTACCATAATATTCTCGCCCTCGGTATAAAAGTCGAAGGAAAGGGTGCCGCCCTCATTGACAAATTTGACGGCGTTATCGATGAGATTATACACCACCTGCTGGATGAGGTCGGCATCGGCCAGCACCCAGTAGCGGTCGGTATCCAGTCCCTCCACCTCGATGTGCTTTTCCTCCAGCCGCTGCTCGAAGCCCAGCAGGGTATTGGTGACAAGGGAGGTGATCTCCACCTCGGTGGGCTGGATGGTGCGCTCGCCGGCCTCGATCTGGCTGAGGGTGAGCATATTGCGCACCAGGCGGGAAAGGCGCTGGACCTCACTGGAGACAATGCGCAGATAGTGGTTCTGCCGCTCCGGCGGGATGGTGCCATCCAGGATACCATCGACAAAGCCGCCGATGGTGGTCATGGGGGTTTTTAATTCATGGCTGACATTGGCGGTAAAGCTGCGGCGCACCGATTCGGTGAGGGCCAGCTCGGTGGCCATGTTATTGAAGGCGGAGGCCAGCCGCCCGATCTCATCATCGCCCTCCACCGGCACCCGGACCGAGAAATCGCCCTTAGCGAAGGCACGGGTAGCGGCGGCCATCTGCCGCAGGGGGTTCACCAGGCTGGTGGTGACAAAATAAATGACGATAAAGCTGACCACCAGCACCACGATGGCCGCGATGAGGAACATCTGGAGCATATCGCCGGCCAGGGCACGGTTGGCAGCCCGGGCGGTGGCCATGACGGCACCCACCAGAAGGCCGTTTTCATCCACCACGGGGGTGGCCACGGCGTACTGGGGGTCTTCCCCGGTGCCGGCCATGACCACGGAGCCCTGATAGCTGCCGGTTTTGGAGAGGCTATCCAGGACAGCCTGCGGCACCGACTGGGGGATGGCGCTCTCGGTAGTATGGGCCATAATGAGGATATTGCCCTTGTTATCGGAAAGGTAGATGTCGGCCTCGATGGCGGAGCCCAGCACGGCATACACCGGCTGCAGGGTATCGCTGCTGACATAGCGGTACTCGTGGGCGGCGTAATTTTCCATGGTGAGGCGGGCGGCCTGGGTCACATTTTTCTCCAGCAGGCTGATTTTTTCCTCCCGCAGGTAGTCATTGGCCAGCACCATAAAGATGGAGCCGACCAATACCATACTGAGCAGAATGATGGCGCAGCACACCGAATAGTACTTGCCCATCAGGGTTTTCTGCGAAGTTTTCATTCTTATTCCTTGACCTCGAACTTATAGCCGACGCCCCAAACGGTCTTGAGGCTCCACTGATCGCTGACGCCTTCCAGCTTTTCGCGCAGGCGCTTGATGTGGACATCGACGGTGCGGCTGTCGCCGTAGTACTCGAAGCCCCAGACCTCATCCAGCAGCTGATCGCGGGTGAATACGCGGTTGGGGTGGCTGGCCAGGTGGAACAGGAGCTCCAGCTCCTTGGGCGGGGCATCCACGACCTTGCCATCCACTTTGAGCTCGTAGCGGGTCATATTGACGGTGAGCTTATCGTAGCTGACCTCCTTGACCTCGCCTTCGGCGGTGCCGGCGGGGCTGCTGCGGCGCAGCACGGCCTTGATGCGGGCCACGATCTCCTTGGTATCGAAGGGCTTGACAACATAGTCATCGGCGCCCAGCTCCAGGCCCAGCACCTTATCGAAGGTTTCGCCCTTGGCGGTGAGCATGATGATGGGGCAATCGCTCTTTTGGCGGATCTGCCGGCAAACCTGCCAGCCATCCAGCTTGGGCATCATGATATCCAGGAGGATAAGAGAGGGCTTTTCGCTCTCGAACTTGGCCACGGCTTCTTCGCCATCGTGGGCCATTACCACCTCGAAGCCCTCCTTTTCCAGGTACAGGCGCAGCAGCTCGCAGATATTCAGGTCGTCATCGGCTACCAGGATCTTGTCCATCATTGCTATTTCCTCCTTACAGGTCATAGTATTCTAACTTACATTATAGCACCGGCGGGGCGGTTTGCATAGCGCCGAATGTGGCGATTTTGTTAAAAAATTGTGAGGAGGGCGGACGCTGGCAAGGAACAGGCGTCACCGCCCTAAAATTTTCCGTTGCCCACCTGCGGCGCCCATGGTAAAATGATAGAAAACCTGCCGCAGCGGCAAAAACATACAGGAGAAAACGCCATGAAAAAGATGCTATCACTCGCAATCGCTTTGGCACTTTGCTTTAGCCTTTGCGCCTGCGTCGGCAACGCCCCGCAGGGAAAGTCCGCATTGGACTGGGACGCAATGCAGGAGGAACTGCAGGCCTCCTCGGAGGTTCTGACCGCACAGCTGACCAACTTTGCCTTTTACTCTGGAGATATCCTGGGGAGCTCCGCCTATCCGTTGGAGGACCGACAGATCCATCTTTTTATTTTAAGTACGGTAATGTTCATGGAGGAGGAGAAATACCTGTACCATGATTTTGTCACCATGGATGACGAGGGGTGTTACCACTTTCCAAAAGAAAAGATACAGCAGATGGCCGAGGAGGTGTTTGATATTCCGGATTATGAGTTTGGTGAAGATACCTATGTTCCCGAAACCGGGGAGTATGTGTTTTGGTCCGGCTTTGGATGGGGGAATACTCCGGCGTGCAGGAACACGGAGGTTCAAATTGATCGGGAAAAATCCGAGGTAAGCGTCAGATACGAACTGCACGGCAATGTATATTATGAAAATCCCTATAAAATTGGGGACTTCCGGACCCGTTTCTCCGTAATGACACGGCCGGACGGCAGCTTCTTCCTGCATTATCTGGATACCGTTTCCCTCTGATGAGGCAGGTCACACCCCCAGCAGCAAGCGGACCGCAAGGGCACTGACCAGCGCCGCAGTCAGATCCCCGGTGAGGGCAGCGGCCATAGTGTGGCGGGTACGGCGGATCCCCACCGCGCCGTAGTAGACCGCGATAGCGTAGAAGGTGGTCTCTGAGGCGGCGGCCAGCACACTGCCTACCCGCCCGATGAAGCTATCCGGGCCGTATTCCCCCAGCAGCTGGTGCAGCAGGGCGGTACCGCCGCTGCCGGAGACCGGCCGCAGCAGGGCCAATGGCAGTACCTCCGCCGGGAAGCCGATAAGCTGAGTCACGGGGCGAAGGAAGCCGGTGAGGACATCCAGGGCGCCGCTGTGGCAGAACATGGTGACCACCGTAAGCAGGCAGACCAAGGCCGGGGTGATGGAGGCGGCGGTTTTGAGCCCCTCTTTGGCTCCCTGCAAAAAGCAATCGAACACATCCACGCCGGAGCAGAGGCCCCAGCTGAACAGGCCGGTGATGAGCAGCGGGATGAACCAGGCGCTGAATGACATGGAATGCCCTCCCTTTTGATGAAATTCGCGGATGGGGTGAAGGGCGCCCGCAGAGCGCTCCGGCTAGGCCGGAGCCGGCGGCCGAAGGCCACCGAAACCGCCCGGAAGGGCGGTTTGCCCTGCGGGCGCCCACCTCCTGCACGGGCCTGCCTTTATTCCGGCCGGCGGGACTTCCCGCGCAGCAGACGGTCCAGCAGCAGGACCACGGCCAGTGACGAAAGCCCGGTGAGCCATACCGCCGGCAGGATCTCCATGGGGGCGGCGGAGCCGGCCTGCTGCCGCAGCACGGCGCAGGTGGTGGGGATGAGCTGGAGGGAGGCGGTATTCATCGCTACAAAGGTGACCATGGCATTGCTGGCGCTGTCCTTATGGGGATTCAACTTTTGCAGCTCCCGCATGGCGGCAAGGCCCAAGGGAGTGGCGGCATTGCCCAGACCCAGCAGATTGGCGGAAAGATTCATGCAGATGGCCTGCATGGCGGGGCTGCCCTGCGGCACTGTGGGGAACAGCCGCCGGGTGAGAGGGCACAGCAGCCGGGCCAATGCTTCCGTAAGGCGGCAGCGGCGGGCAATTTCCATCAGGCCGCTCCACAGGCACAGCATACCGGTGAGGGCAATGACCAGGCTTACGGCTTCCCCGCAGCCGGAAAGCGCCGCGGCGGAGAGCGCTTCCATCCGGCCGGTGAAGGCCGCGGTGACGACCGAAAAAATGAGCAGGGCGGTAAGGATACCGTTCATCATGGGCGGAGCTCCTTTCTTCATTTTTTAGGGAGTAGAGATGAATTATCAACATCTTTTTTCCCTTGCGGAGATATATTGCGCTAATGTTTTCCTTTTTTGATGCTTTTTATCGAATTATGTAAAATAATGGAATTTGTGCGCATTTTATCAATTTTAGCAACAATAACCAAAAAAGCGGCAAATTAGGGGCAAAAATTATCCACAAGATTTGCGAAATTGTGCTAATTACCTCTTGAATTTCATGGAAAATAATAGTACACTTAGTAGCAAGGTAGAGAAAAAGCGAGAATATTAGAAGATATTGTAAACCGCCAGCAAACCACCTAACTTTATTAAGGAGGAACCTGTACCATGAAATCCACCGGCATCGTAAGAAAAGTTGACAACCTCGGCCGTATCGTTCTCCCTGTAGAGCTTCGCCGCACCCTCGGCATCGACATCCACAGTGATGTTGAAATTTATGTAGACGGTGATCAGGTCATTCTTAAGAAGTACCTGCCCTGCTGCATTTTCTGCGGCTCCAAGGAAGAGCTGGCTACCTATGACGACAAGTATGTCTGCCGCAGCTGCCGCACCAAGCTGGGCAAGCTGTAATTCCCAAACCACAAAAGACAAGCAAGGCCCCTGCCATATGGCGGGGGCCTTCTTTTTTGCGGCGGCCCGGCGGCGAGGGCGGGGCCTTTTTTGCAAAGGTATAAACTGAGCGCCTACCCGACGGAGGCTAATTTGTGGGCGCCTGGCGGCGGCGCACTGATTTTGCAGAGTGCAAGACCCGTACAGTTCGCCGCCGGGGCGTTTGATGACATAGTTTGCGCCAACAACCCCTCCGTCAGCCGTACGGCTGACACCTCCCCTTACACAGGGGAGGCTTTTGGATGGTGCAGTGTCACACTCCTTACACTGGGGAGGCTTTAGGGGAACGCGAAAGGCCCCCTTTCCCGGTGGGAAAGGGGGCCGTATTGGATGGGGCATTATTCGCCGGCGGGTTTTACCGGGGCGTTCTTGGTGACGGTGAGGGAAACGGTATCCTCCAGCACGGCATCGGCGGGCAGCAGCTTGGCCATGACGACATAGCGGTAGTCATTGGGATAGTGCAGCTTGGTATCATCCGCCAGACGGTAGGTGCAGGTGGAGAGGGTGAGGATCTTATCGTTACTGGTCACTTCCACATCATAATCGTAGAAGGAGAGATCCTGGGCCTTTTTGATGAGGCTATTGAAGGTGGCATCGGCGGGGTTGGGGTTGATATAGTCGAACTTGATATCGGTGTAGAATACCGCAAATACCTGCCAGACCATGTCCTCTTCGATGGTGGAGTAGTAGATATAGGGGTGGGTCTTGGCAAATTCCTCGTTCTGATACTTCAGCAGCTGAGCGAACTTGGGGCCGTTGGCGTGGTTCTGATAATCGGTCAGCAGGGCATTTTCGGCCCGGCCCAGATTGTGGCCGTAGATGACGGTATTCTTTGAGATGGTGGAGCGATTGCCGCTGGTGCAGCGGAAATCGGCATAGTAGCAGCCGTCGTTATCGTTCTCACCATTGGCATTGCGGCGCAGGTAGTACTTGTTATCATCGTTATAATTGACCTTGACCACCACATCATTGACGGTGGTGTCGTCTATATAGATCCAGCCGATGGTATCCTTGTTTTTCTGCTGCATGGCCAGCGTATTTTCCAGCATGGTCTTTTGCAGCTCCTTCAGCTGTTCCTCCTTGGTGGGCTGGGTGGGGTCATCGGGGTTGGCGGGGTCCACCGGTCCCGTGGGGTTACTGGGGTCTACCGGGTCGGGATTTGCCGGGTCCTTGCCGCAGGCGGCAAAGGCAAATACCATACACAATGCCAGCAGCAGGGCCAGCAGGCGAGTTGTCAGTTTCATAGTGCTCCTCATTATCTGTTAAATTGCCCCCGTTCGGGGGCTTTGTTCCGCCCTATTCTACACCAACAGCGGGGCGCTTGTCAATGAAAGGGGCGGCGGAAAGCCCCCCTTTGCAAAAAAGTTCGGATTCTGTTTACAAATAGGGGAAAAATAACTATACTAAGGGAGGGGAGTTTGTCTCCCCCAATTTAACTGCAAGGAGATAATAAATTATGCTGATTACAAAAGATATGGGCATCATGGAGATCGTACAGAAATATCCTGCTACTGTAGAGGTACTGCAGCGCTTCGGCATGGGGTGCATCGGCTGCGCTGCCGCCCACTTTGAGAACATTGAGCAGGGCGCGCTGGCCCATGGCATTGATGTCCCCGCCCTGATGGATGCCCTGAACGAGGCTGCCGCCAAGGCGTAAGATCTGACTGGAGCTGATGCAGGGGGCGGGTGGGGCCGCAGGCC